>Ga0209035_10000693_pt1 | contig 13288 bp, 11 predicted proteins | sample MarorgKNORR_S2LV_6_FD_188220 | JGI IMG/M metagenome (GOLD analysis project Ga0209035, IMG submission 188220) | Marine microbial communities from the Southern Atlantic Ocean, analyzing organic carbon cycling - AAIW_A/KNORR_S2/LV (SPAdes) (version 2) | ecosystem: Environmental > Aquatic > Marine...
TTTCAAAAAATCACTATTTTTTGCATTTTTTCACTGGAAAAATATAAAAATACTTCAACTTGAGACGAATAACATTGCCTAAAGGAATAGAGATTTCAGGTAAATCACCATTTGGAACTTCCTCTGGAGTCTATGAGGTTAGAATTTCTATATCTCAAGATAAACCATCTGATGATAGCATAACAAGTAATTCTTTCAATTTCTTATGGAAGGATAATTTCCATCTTAGAGTTTCTGATGGACATTTTTCTGAAATTTTAGGTACTGATTCTAATCCAATACCTGCTGATGTGTTTGGCTTGGGGTCTATATGGATTATAATTCAGGATCAATTTTCTCCAGTTCACACATCATTCGAACTTCATATTTCTCAAGATAACAAACTTTTGTCTGTTCCAGCAGGAAAACCAAAACCAGTTGATACCACAAGGGTAAAAAAAGTTAGAATGCCATCTGGTCGGCCAGGTCAAGCAGGTGAGAAAGGTGAGAAAGGTGGTAAAGGTCCTGCTGGATATCCTGGGATAAGAGGTCAAGCAGGAGGTAGAGGAATAACAGGTGACAAGGGTGACAAAGGAGACAAAGGTATTCCAGGTCAACAAGGTGAGAAAGGTATCAAAGGTTCTGCTGGAGACAAAGGAGACAAAGGCATCACAGGCCCAGTAGGTCCATCAGGTCCAAAGGGTTCAACAGGTTCTCCTGGCGATAAGGGAGACAAAGGTGTTCAAGGAAAGTCTGGCGATAAAGGTCTCACCGGTGTAACCGGTCCACTTGGCGATAAAGGTACTCAAGGTCCTCAGGGTCCACCTGGTCCTAAAGGTCTTACTGGAGTTCCTGGTCCACAAGGCGACAAGGGAATGCGAGGTTCTATTGGTCCAGCGGGCGAACGTGGTCCAACAGGAAAGCCTGGCGACCCTGGTCTTCCAGGTCCACAAGGAATTCAAGGTCCACAAGGCGAACGTGGTCATACTGGCCCTCAGGGTCCACCTGGCGAAAAAGGTTCTGTAGGTGATAAAGGTGAAATTGGTGACAGAGGTTCAAGAGGACCACCTGGTCCACCTGGCGAAAAAGGTTCACAAGGAGGAATGTCTGAAGAAAGTAAAAGATTAGTCAAAGAGCTGCTAGAGTTACTTGCATCAAAAAATATTATTTCAACCGAAGAGCAAATCAAGCTTACAAGTTATCTATACTAGATGATACACTGGAAACAAAAATTATTTTACGTTCCTTTAGTTTTTATGATAGTCAGAACATCTTCATCAATTAGAATATGTTTTAATCCAACTCTTTGACCACCAAACTTTACACTCTTGCCCCAAACAAGTCCATATCTAAAATCTTTCCTAAGCTTCCTATGCAATTTATTGCAAACATCTAAAACAGAATTTCCATTTCTTATGATTAATGGTTCTTTGTAATCTGTTTCACCACCTTTTGGTCGCAAATAGATTCTGATAAATTGCAATTCATCGTAAATTCTGTCTCTTAATTCAGCAATGTTGTTACTTGCATTTGCAGATACTGGAATAAATTCAGTTTTGAGTTTTTTTGATACCTTCTTAAGAAATTTTTTATCAACTAAATCAATTTTGTTCAAAATGGTGATTGATTTTGCATATGTTTTACCACCTGTGATATAATCAACTAATTGTTCTGAATCAATATCCTCACGAATTACAACTCTCGCACTAGTATATCCATAAACGTTGAGAATATCTTTGACAAGTTTTTCTGACATTTTTTTTAATTTTACTTGCTGAGCAATAGCTATTCCACCAGTTGGAGATTTCTCAATTACTATATTTGGCGGTTTTTTGTTTAATCTTATACCTATATTTGATAATTCATTTATTAGAACATCTTCGTGATACGGTTGGAATACATCAAGAACTAATAATACAATATCTGCACTTCTTGCAACTGACAAAATTCTTTTTCCAAGACCCTTACCACTTGATGCACCTTTGATAATACCTGGTAGATCAAGCATCTGTATTTTTGCACCACGATAATCTAAAACTCCAGGAACAACTGTTACTGTTGTAAATTGAAATGCACCTACTGTTGATTTTGAACCAGTTAATGCATTCAATAATGTTGATTTTCCAACACTGGGAAGTCCAATAATAACAACTGTTGCATCACCAGTCCTCCTAACATCAAATCCATCTGATTTTTTAGAACTTTTTTTAATTTGAACAGCTTCCTGCTCTCTTTTCAGTTTTGCAATTTTTGCTTTTAATATCCCAACATGATGCTCAGTTGCCTTGTTAAGTTGGGTCCTCCCAATTTCATCTTGAACAGCTTTGATCTTTTCAGGTATTCCCATAATCTTTCGCTAACGTTTCAGTTATTATGCTGTGTGATTCAAAAAGATCTGTTGGAAAAAAAGACATTTGCAGTTGATATTGATGGGACTATCACGCTGAATGGTATGGGAACAATACATCTTGAGGCACTGTCTAAATTACGTTCTCTGAAGGATGATGGTCATAATGTAGTTTTTGTAACTGGCAGATCTTCTGTTGAAGGATATTTACTTTCAATATTTGGTGGATTAACACATTTGTCAGTTGGAGAAAATGGCGGTTGTATAACTTTCGGCGATAAAATTCAGCACAAATTACTTGGGAATAAGGGTGAATGCATTCATGCACTAGCAACAATTCAATCTAAACTTGACGCTGAAATAAAAGAAAAATCTGTTTTTCCTAGGATGACTGAAGTGGTATTAGAGCGAACTTTTGATATTAATCAAGCCCAAAAAATTATTGATGAAGATAATCTCAATGTATCTTTAACTGACAGTGGTTATGCTTATCACATAAATTCTAAAGGTATAGACAAGGGTTCTGGGTTTTTGGAAGCAATAAAAATGCTTGAAGTAGACGTAAATGATACAATTGCAATTGGAGATAGCGAAACAGATGTTCCACTATTCAAGGTAATCAAAAATAATATTGCAGTATCTAATTCAACCGAGAACTTGAAGAAACTAGCTAAAATTATTACAACTAAAAAATCAGGAGAAGGTGTTCTTGAAGGGTTAGATATGATGGCATCGGATTTTAGATGAAGTATGGCATTTCTTAACATCATAAATCATCTTAAAGAGAACACATCAAAAATTATCAGTGAAAAGGGATATGATAACGTAGACTTCGTTGTAGAATATTCTAGGAGTGGATTTGGTGATATTACCTGTAATGTTGCATTTTTACTTGCAAAAAATTTGAAAAAAAACCCGCAAGAAATTGCTCAAGAATTTACCGGAGAGTATAATCTTGGAAATGATTTAGAAAAAGTTGAGGCACATAAAAGCGGCTACCTTAATTTTTCTATCAATACCAATTCATTCAACAATACAGTTTTGCCTGAATCACTCAAGGAGAATTATGGCAGTGTTGACATCGGGAAAAATTCCAAACTTATCGTTGAACACACTTCCGTTAATCCAAATAAAGCTCTACATATTGGTCATCTAAGAAATGTTGCAATCGGGGATGCGGTTTCTAGAATTCTTTCAAAGGCAAATTACGATGTCAAGGTTTTGAATTATATTGATGATTCTGGTCTTCAGGTAGCTGATATAATTGTCGGTTTTAAGTATGGAGGATTTTCTGAGAGTCCACCAACTGGGGAAAAATTTGCTGATTATTGTGGTGATACTGTTTACGTCAGTACCACTTTAAAATATGAAAGTGACAAGAATTTAGAATCTAAACGACATGAAATTTTAAAAGAATTAGAGGATCCAACGTCTGATACTGCAAAATTTGGGAAAACATTGACCAGAAAAATTTTATCTGATCAATTGGATACAGTGTGGAATTTTGGTGCATCATACGATTGTTTGAATTTCGAATCTGAAATTCTGTATTCAAAACTCTGGGAAAAAATATTCGAGAGAATGAAATCTGAAAATCTCATACACCTTGAGGATCAAGGTGATAATGCAGGTTGTTGGGTGTTGCCAATTGAAAATGAAGATGATAAGATAATTGTGAGAAGTAATGGGGCTGCAACGTATGTTGCAAAAGATATACCATATGCAGCTTGGAAACTTGGTGCATTAACCGATCCATTCAATTATGCAGAATATACTACGCAATCAAATGGAAGAACATTGTATGAAACAACACTTGAGGAAACCCAAGTATCAAAACAATCTTTTGCTGCGAACAAGGTAATAACAGTTATTGATAACAGACAAACCAATCTTCAAAAAATAGTTACTAATCTCATGTCAAAATTTAATCCAGAAAGTTCTTACGTCCATCTTGGTTATGAAGCAGTTACACTAAGCTCTGAGACTGCTAAGATTCTTGGCAACAAAACTGATGGAAAAGATGTGCAGATGTCAGGCAGAAAGGGTATTTACATTAATGCGGATGAAATTATTGGAAAACTTGAAAAACATATTTTCCTTGAATCAAAAGGAAGGAACGATGATCTAGATGATGCATCACTAAATGAGATATCTCATAACGTTGCTATCGGAACTATAAGATATGAACTGATTAAGTCCGACCTTGGTAAAATTATTACTTTTGATATCAATACATCACTAAAGCTTGAGGGAGATACATGTAGTTATATTCAGTATTCATGTGTTAGGGCTGCACGAATATTGGAAAAATTTGGTAACGAACCAAACTTTGATGTACAATTTGATCAGATAAATACTGAATATGAGATTAACCTCATTAAACAAATTGGACTGTTTGAGGTTTTTGTTAATGATGCTGCAAGGAACTATGCCCCAAAAGTTATTGCAAAATATTGCTATGATTTAGCTGTTGCATTCTCCTCATTTTATGAACATGTTAACGTCTTGAAAGCTGATACACCTGAACTGATTAACGCTAGACTATGTTTAGTATTATCATTCAAATTAACTTTGGAAAAGGCACTTAATTTGATTGGAATTATTGCACCACAGCGTATGTAGAAAGGGAATATTGTCTCTACGATCTTCTTTTACCTTTGAATCTTCGTTTATGTTTTTTTTCCACTTGTGATTTAGAAGATTCTCTACGTTTTTCCTTTAATTTTCTTTTTTTGTTTATCTCATGTTGTCGCATTATAACCAGTTTCCAATATTCATTGTATTTTAGCGTGAATCATTCTATAGCTTGCATATACTAGATACAGATGTCATGGTTAATACATTTTAGAATTGTATTTTGATCATAAATTACGTCTGAAAGATCTGCACCTGAAAGATCTGCACCTGAAAGATCTGCACCTGAAAGATCTACCCCCTGTAGAATTGCATTAGACAAATCCGCATTGATGAGTGGTGCTTTTCTTAAATCTGCACCAGATAGGTCTGCATTAGTAAGGTTTGCTGAATTAAAATTAACAAACCACAAGCCAGCATTTTTAAAATTAGCATTTTCTAAATTTGCATGAGCAAAATTATTGAAAAAAACAAATTCCACAGCAAGATCATTCCCGCGAACTTCTATAGAAATTATGTGTATGTTATCAAATCCAATGTATCCAACACCATTAACATATCCACTGCCAAAAAGTTCCCGCAACAATGACAAATCATTAAAAGAACCACTTTCAATTTTGGCTCTAGTATTTTCGAAATCACTAGTAAAAACTTGTGCAGGTGATAGAGTGATACCCTCGAAGTTTGAATTAGAGAGGTTAGCTTCTTTGAATATTGTTCCATGATATGATTTCTTAGCTGTAACCGTGAAATCCACACCTGAGAGATCTGTCTTCGAGAAATTAGTTCCGTCCAATATGACATCAGTTAGGTTGACACCTGATAAATTTGCAAGTAGAAATGAAGTATTAGACAAATCTGCCCCAGCCATACTTTTAATCTCTGTCAAATCAGACGCCATCAAGTCTGCAAAGCTAAGATTTGTATTCTTCAGATTTGTATTTTTGAAACTGGCGTCCCACAAAGATGACTCCGATAGGTCTTTTCCGGAAAGGTTAATTCCATCGAATATCGTTCTTTGAAAATTATTTCCAGAGAAAGAATAATCACTTGGGAGCACAACATCAGTAAGGTCAGCTCCTTTCAGTATAGTCCCAGTAAGATCCTTGTTAGAAAGGTCAGCACCTTTCAGTATGGTCCCAGAAAGATCCCTGCCAGAAAGGTCAACTCCATCAAGATTTGCATCAGTAAGGTCAGCTCCTTTCAGTATAGTCCCAGTAAGATCCTTGTTAGAAAGGTCAGCGCCTTTTAGTATAGTCCCAGTGAGGTCTTTGCCAGAAAGGTCAACTCCAGTAAGATTTGCACCAGCAAGCTTAGCACCCTTCAACGTCATATCATTTAGATTCATGGTAGAGCAGACAGAATTACCTAAACAATTTAGGATAGTATTAGTAAGAATAGTGTTTTCAAGATTAGCATTTGTTAGTATCGTCCATGTTAGATCCTTGCCAGAAAGGTCAACTCCATCAAGATTTGCACCAGTAAGGTCAGCACCCTTCAATATAGTCCCAGTGAGGTCTTTGCCAGAAAGGTCAACTCCAGTAAGATTTGCACCAGTAAGATTAGTCTCTGTTAATATCGTTCCAGTTAGATCTTTGTAAGAAAGGTCTACACCTTCGAGATTTGCGTCGTGGAAATTAGTATGTGTAACTATTGCATCTGTCAAAATAACATATTGCATCTGAGCATGATCAAAATCTGCATATGACATATCAGTATCTGTAAAATCAAAAGTAAGATACCTCGGTTCATAGTAAGTTCCTCCAGGCCATAGGCTGCTGCCCGCTCCTTTCACAACTGGATTCGTTGCCCCACACATATTCGCATAAGACAGGTTAGCTCCTGTGAAAACTGTGTTAGCCAAGCTTGCCTTGTATAATACTGTGTATGAAAGATCTGCTCCGGAAAGATTTGTGTTGTCAAGATCTACTCCATATAGATTTGCACCTGATAAATTCGCGCCAGATAAATCACGATTAGATAAATCACGACCTTCCATTGTACAATGTGACCAGTTGATTGGCCCTTCAACATTTAGGTTATCTGGAACCTTATCACCATCTTTATCAATTTCCGTGTTACAGTTTTCACCTGTCAAAATTCCACCGGCAATTCGTCCCTCTTCATCTGGATCTTGATTATTCACTTCCGATTCTAGCATGATTATCCCATTTGATATTAGCCATTGTAAGCCAGAAACAAACGAATTATCATCTATCAATCCACCGGCCCACCATCCAGCATTGTTCTTAATCCAATCAGGTATGACAGTTCCTCCGTCACCTACTTCCTGTTCCGTTGGTGGTATGATCATTATCCCATTTGATATGAGCCATTGTATGCCAGAAACAAACGAATTATCATCTATCAATCCACCGGCCCACCATCCAGCATTGTTCTTAATCCAATCAGGTATTGTTACTTCTTGAGCTGAAACATTAGGAACTAATATCATACTAACTAAGAAAATTCCAAAAAATACGGATAGATTATTTTTTAGCAACATAATTTGTGGTTTTAGACACCGATTTATATCAATATTCACATTTAGAAGGAATTATTACACTTTTGATTAATTGTGTATATAGATTTCTAGAATACTCGGAATACCCTAAGAAAACCTAGCATTTTACAATAATAATATACATCAGAATAATCAAAGAGGATTGCTAATGATTAATCAAATTCTCTAAGCTACACTGATAAAATGATGAGTATTGCCGAATTATGAAGCATTTCCTTATCCTAAAAAAATCTACTTAACTAGATTTGCCAGCCGATTATTACATATAACCAAATCTGGTATCTAACCTTATGACAAAAATAAAGCAAAACAGCTATGTTTTGTTTTTTTACAATGATTCAAAAAAATGGCTAGTCAAAATTTCAAAAAATGATCAACTTCATACTCATATCGGAGTGATGAAGCATGGTGATGCAATTGGTAAGGAATATGGTTCCAGACTTGTTACAAACAAAGACAAGTACGTATATCTTTTCGAACCTACCATTCACGATTTTGTAATGAAGATACAGCATGGGACTCAGATAGTTTATCCGAAAGATTTGGGTTACATTGTTGCTAGAACAGGTCTTACTAGTGGTCAAAAAGTTGTTGAGATTGGAACAGGTAGTGGTTCATTGACATCATTTCTAGCTGGAATAGTAAAACCACGAGGCCATGTATACACATATGATGTTGAACCGAAATTCATGAAAATTGCCGAAAAAAATATCAAAAAAGCTGGAATATCAAAATACGTTACAATGAACGAATTTGATTTTAAGAAGGCAAAAAAGTTACCACATTCGGAAGTTGATCTGGTTGTTGTTGATCTTGGTGATTCTTGGAATGTGGTTCCACAGGCACGAAAAATGCTAAAGGGCAGTGGAGGTTTCATAGCAATCTGTCCTACCATGAATCAACTTGAAAAACTAGTTTCGGTTCTGGTGCAAAATGAATTTTCTGATATTGAATGTACTGAACAAATTCTTCGTCATATTGAAGCACGTGAGGGAAAGACACGACATTCTTTTCGAGGAATTGGACATACAACATATCTTGCCTATGCAAGAAAGTCATTCTTTGATATAAAACCTGCAAAAAAATCAAGAAAGGTCAAGACAAAAACTGTGAGTAAAAAGAAAGTTTATTCATCAAAAAAGTAAGTGGGTATAATGTCAAACACCATAACATCACAACTGGTAAAAAAATTTGTTCCAGTACGAAAATCATCTTCCAGAAAAGGAGATAACGGTAAGGTCTTAGTTCTTGGTGGAAGCTATATTTATCATGGTGCACCAGCACTTGCCTCTCTTGCTGCATTAAAGACAGGATCTGATCTAGTTTACACATGTGTTCCAAAAATTAATGTGCAATCCACTCGTGCAGTTTCACCTAATCTTATTGTAATTCCTTTGGTTGATTCTAAACTGACTCGTGGTGCGGTTAACAAACTATTAGGTCAGATTCCTGCTGATCTAGATTCAGCTACCATAGGCATGGGTCTTTCAATTCAGGATCCTGAGGCATTGAAGCTTCTGGTTAAATCATTACTTGCCAGAGATGTTAGGCTTTCACTTGATGCTGCTGCATTGGTAAATTATATTCTACCACTTTTGTCTGGGAAAAATGTAGTTGTTACTCCACATGCGGGTGAGTTCAAAAAAATGTTTGGGGAGGCTCCTCCAGAATCAAAAAAGGCACGTATTATAATGGTCGAAAAATTTGCAAAGGAGCATTCCGTCACGATTCTCCTAAAAGGTCCAACTGACATAATTTCTAATGGTGCAAGAACATATCTTAACCCAACAAATACTTCTGGAATGACGGTTGGTGGGACAGGTGATATTCTTTCAGGTATTATAGCTGGAATGCTTGCACGCAATAGAGATGCATTAGAATCTGCGGTAATTAGTGCGTACTTTAATGGTCTTGCCGGTAAGATGACACAAAAGAAACTTGGGTATCATATGACAGCAACTGATTTGTTAGATGTATTGCCAGCTGTTATGAAATCATTTGATAAAATAAAATGAGTACTAAAAAAGTTCTGCAGCATGTTGACAAAAACATGAACATACTTATCAAAGATCTTTGTGTCTTGATACAACAACCAAGTGTTTCTGCTAAAAATCAAGGGATAAAAAAATGTGCCAATCTTGTCAAAAATACATTAAAAAAATCTGGCATAAACGTAGAAATCTTGAGCATGAAAGATTATCCACCAATTGTATATGGTGAGGTGAAATCAAAGAAGAATCCAAACAAAACCTTATTGTTTTACAACCATTATGATGTTCAGCCTGTTGAACCGGTTGAACTTTGGGATGAAGACCCATTCAGTGGAAAAATAAAGGGAAATAGAATCTATGGAAGAGGATCATCTGACGATAAGGGTGAATTGATCACACGGATAAGAGCTGTTACATCATTTCTAAAGGTGACTGGAGACATTCCATGCAACGTCAAATTTGTTATAGAGGGAGAGGAGGAAACTGGAAGTGCTCACATTGAAGAATATCTAAAAAAATATCGAAAGAAGTTTTCATGTGATGGAGTGATATGGGAATTTGGACACGTTGATAGTAAAAACAAACCAATCATAGATCTTGGAATGAAAGGCTTGTTGTATGTTGAATTATCATTGAGGGAATCAAAGATGGATGCACATTCAAGTCTTGCAGTATTGATTAAAAATCCTGCATGGCGTTTAGTTGAAGCAATAAAAACATTGCGTGATTCATCAGGGAAAATCTTAATCAAGGATTGGTATAAGGAAGTACAACCTCTTACCAAATCAGATATTAAAATTCTCAAATTATTTCCATTTGATGAGAAAGAGTTCAAAAAGGAATACGGTATTAAGAAATTTTTAGGAAACAAAACTGGGCTTGAAGTTAAAAAATCTCTGGTTGCTGAACCTACATGCAATATAGCAGGAATAGTTTCTGGATATTATGGTAAAGGTGCAAAAACTGTTCTACCAGCTGAAGCACGTGTAAAAATTGATTTTAGGCTGGTACCTAAAATGAATCCAAAGAAACAGGCTATGAGATTAAAACACCATCTAAAGAAAAAAGGATTCGGCGATATTGAAATTAAGATATATCATGGTGAATCTGCAGCAAGGACAAATCCCCAACATGCGTTTGTCTCTGATGTTACAGACGCTGCACGTAGATCATTTGGGAAATACATTCTGAGTATTTCTAGTGCTGGAACTGGTCCTATGCATGCATTTACAAATATTCTGAAGGTACCTGCCATTGCTATTGGATCTACGTACGTATTTTCACGTATTCATTCTCCAAATGAGTTTACACGCATTGATTTACTAAAAAAAGCCACGAAATGTATGTGTCTTATCTTAGATAACTTTGCTAGATCTAGCTAGTATTTTGTAAATATGTTATCGCAAGAACTTTTATTCTCCTCAAAATCCACTTGATCCATGACTGCAATGTATATGCCAGGCGCAACAGCTGTTGGTATTACATTTAATGAAGGCGTAGTTTTTGCAAGCGAACGCAGAATAGCTTATGGTAATTTTGTAGTTAGTAAAACCACCAAAAAGACATTTGTGATTACACCTCATGTTGGTGCTGCATGCGCTGGTTTAGTTGCGGATATGCAGATTCTTTCATTGCAAATTGCAGCATTGGCTAAAATTAGAAGAATGGAGATTAAACGAGATGTGCCACCTAACACAATCGCAAAAATGATGTCAAACATGATGTATGAAAGAAGGTTCTTTCCGTTATTGACACAAGTCATTGTGGGTGGTTTAGTTGATAAGCCAATAATATACACTTTAGATCCACTCGGCTCAGTTCTACCTGATGATTATGCGGCTGTTGGTACTGGAGCGGAAATGGCATTAGGCGTTTTGGACCCACAATACAAAAAGGATCTTACTGAGGCACAAGCTGTTGATCTTGCTGTGAAATCTGTTCGTGCTGCTAGCATGAGGGATTCAGCAAGTGGAGATAATATTGATGTTTTAGTGATGAACAAAGACGGCGCTAAAGAAACTACTGAAAATATTTCCTAATATTTTATTTCTTTTTCAGATTCCCAAAAAATATCTGATATATAATGCATATTTTTTATTACTTCACCATGTTCTGTTTCATCTAATTGTTTACTTGACATTTTTGCCTTGCCTACGGCTAGAAATTTATGCTGTGATTCTTCTATAACACAAACTATCTCATCCTTTTCAAAATCAGAAAATTTTGTAATACCAGGTCTCATTATATTAGCGCCCTTGCATACAAACTTGATGGCACCCATGTCAACTATCACGAATGGAAATTTTTCTAAAGTTGGAACATCACCTAAAAAAGGCAATATGTTTTCACCTATTTTTACTGCGGTTACATCATTACCAGTTATTATAACTCCTTTTTCATCTATTTGATGCGTTCTCACATTTTTTTGTTTAGGCACCTCTATTTTCCATTGTGTGTTTAACTCCTCAAATATTTTAGCGGTTTCACTTTTTGATATCAGATTTGATTTCAAGTTTTTGTACTCTCATTTCTTATATCTATTAGATCACGTAAAATAGAACTGGCTGTTTCGATACCTCCAGCACCACGACCAATAATGGTTTGTGTTCCTGAGTGTTCCGATGTAAATGAAATTGCATTTAATGTTCCACTGACACATAAAGGATCAACAGTTGAAATTTCTTTTGGGGCTACAGTCAATTCTTTATCACATGATGCAATTAATTTAATTGCAGAATTTTTTTCTACAGCACGTTTTATATCTGCACTATCTATTTTTCTAATACCGGTTATTTTAATGTCAGACATTACAACTTTCATTCCCATTATCCAGTTTGCCAAAATTACAAGCTTAGCAGCAGCGTCAAGACCATCTAAGTCAAGCGATTCATTTGCTTCAACATAACCTCTCTGTTTAGCATCGTCTAGAGCATCATTGAATGACATACCATTTGCCATGTTAGTTAGGATGTAGTTTGTAGTACCATTCAGTATACCAGAAAATGAAACTATTCGTTCACCTCTCAAACTATTTTTTGCAAAATCTAAAATTGGTGTACCGCCACCAACTGTTCCACTAAACCGAAAAATAACTTGATTATATGCTGCAATCTCCATCAGTGAGGGAAATGCAAGTGCCAATGGACCTTTGTTTACTGAAATAACATGCATGCCTCGTCTCATCGCATTAATAATATGCGTCATTCCAGGTTCCGCATCTTTGTAGTTACTCTCAGTAGTCTCAATGAGAACTTCTGCCTCCAAATCGTTAATTATTTCAATTCCTGAAATACTATTTTTTGTATCAGCATACTTTTTTACAGAATTGTGTTTTTTTTTAACATCAATTAATCTATTAATATCTAAACCTGAAGGATCTATTGCGCTACCATTTCTATCGAACACACCTACGATTCTTGGTTTAAGTCCATATCTTGCATACAAATCTTCAGATCTTGATTCCAGTAGTTTCGCAAAACTTTGACCAACAACCCCAAAGCCACAAAGTATTATTCGCATGGTATAGTAATTCTTAATGGATTATTTAGTCTAACTTGTCTAAACGTAGAGAGACCGAGTTAATACAATATCTTTGTTTAGTTGGTTGTGGACCATCATCAAAAACATGTCCTAAATGCGCACCGCATTTTTTGCAATTAACTTCAGTCCTTAACATACCGTAACTAGTGTCCTTCACAAACTCAATGTTATCATTATTTAATGCCTGAGAAAAGCTAGGCCAACCAGTTCCAGAATCAAACTTTGTTTCAGATGAAAAAAGTTCTAGACCGCAGCATGTACATTTGTAAGTCC
>Ga0209035_10000699_pt1 | contig 13255 bp, 14 predicted proteins | sample MarorgKNORR_S2LV_6_FD_188220 | JGI IMG/M metagenome (GOLD analysis project Ga0209035, IMG submission 188220) | Marine microbial communities from the Southern Atlantic Ocean, analyzing organic carbon cycling - AAIW_A/KNORR_S2/LV (SPAdes) (version 2) | ecosystem: Environmental > Aquatic > Marine...
AAAATACTTTTGAAAAAAAAAAAGAAAATGAAACATAAAATTTATATTCTAACAGCATTTTCAATACTAACATTTAGTAATACATTTTCTCAAACTGTAATTAATACAGAATCAACTTTAAATAAAATTGACTCAACTTTTCACTTATTTCTAGATGCAATGGGTGACTATCAAAAAGGAAATATTGAATTTTTTATGATAAAGAGTAGCCTAACTATAGGATCAAGATTCAAAGAAAAAAATCTTATTAGAATGACTTTTTCTAATAATTTTCAAAAGTTTAATGGAAATACATTCCAAAATATAACAAGTGGGCAAATACGTTATAATTATTTTTATAATGTTGAAAAACATCATTCCATTTTTTCTTTTATACAATTAGGAAAAAGTAAAAGGTCATTACTTAATAAAAGATTTCTTTTGGGTGGTGGTATTAGGAATAGAATTACTCCATCAGAAAATGCAGGATACATAGATCTAGCTTATGGTTTATTTTATGAAAAGGAAAAATATCCATCATATTCTTTTGAAAAAAATAATTTTCCTTCTTTTGAAAAAAAGAATATAAGATTAACATTTAATATATTCACAAAATTAAAACTCAATAAACATATCAATTTAATCAGTGTATTATACTCACAATGGAAATATAATGAATTAAGTAATACTAGAATATTCATTGATACTTCTTTGAACTATGTAATTGGTAAAACAACTATTTTCTTAAAATATAGCCTTAGACATCAATCAAAACCATATGTTCCTTTTATTGTTGATGAAAGTGATATAATGATTGGATTTAGAATAAGCATATAAAAAACTCTCCATCAATGATAGAGAGTTTTAATAATAATTTAACTTATTAAAATTATTACTTATAGTATTCCATATCTGCAGTAATAATCATAACTAATTCCCAAATAACAGTTTTATAAAATTTACCTTCTGGAACTAATTCATTAATTGCATTAAGACCTTCCGGAAGATCTGAGAGACCATTAGGATACGGAACTAATGCTTCAGTTAAATTTTCATAACCATCCATTGTATAAGCATTCCAATTATATCCATTCCCTGTTGGAGAAATTACTGTACTAGCTGACCAATATTTTTGAGATGTTTTTCCTTGATCAATATAATTTTCAAGCCATGGTTTCCAAATAGACTCTTGTAAAGCAACAAATTGACTAGCATCTGATGCATTTGCATAATTAATTCTAAAATACCTAGAAGGATTTTCTGAATCAATATTAATACTTGGACCAGGTCTTGTATGAACAACATATCTTACTTCATCTGACTTAACTATTTTAAGTCCATATAAACGCCCTGAATACCAAGGAGAATCAGAATCTAAATCTGTTAAATTTTTAAACCCATTATAAAAAACAAAATTTGGCTCTGTTGATAAGCCGCCTATCCTTTGAAATAAAGCCCAATGAGTCATTTTACCTTCAGAAACAGCTTTTTTTGCAACTTTGCTATAAACGTTTTTTTCATTGCTTAAAAAATTATTTATATCAGAATCCCCAATACTCCTAAATTGCCAAATTCCAACCTCATGACTTTGTGAATGAGATTGAAAAGCAATAAAAAATAATACTAATAATATTTTATAATTATTTTTCATATTTATTTTTTTAAGAAATTATTTCCACTTTTTCACAAGTCTTCGAGCAAAGGATCTAACCAATTTAGTTTCTCCTCTTTCAGCTCTAAACTGAGCCCATGCATCTGATTCTGCTTTTGAATCATTAGAACCTTCTACTAAATCTTTAAAGTCTTTCTGAGAAGATAAAACATAATGAGTAATTCCTTCTTCCCTTCCACTAACTATAGTACCTAATTCTAAAAAATTGCTAGGTGGAAATTTATCTCTTAACTCAGTCCAACTATTTAAGAATTTAGATGAATTACTAACATTCATTAACCAAAGTTGATGAATAGGATCACTATCATCATTTTCGTTATATGCTTTTATAGCTCTTCCTGCTAATGAAGCAACAGGTTCAATAAATTGATTCAATTGTGTTAAAAATAAAAACCAATCAGCTTTTTGAGCTTTATTGTAACCATTATTCATGCTTTCCATATCACCATAAATATTTAAGGTATGAGTCGCATCAAAACCTTTCCCTGCAAACATTATCTCATATAATGCAATTGTAGTTCCTTCAGTTACATTACCCTCTTGCGAAAGATATTCATCACAAATATTAAGAACTGTTGAAACATTTTCAGGTTTCACTTTCCACTCATATACACTCCAAGCATTTTGAGCTAATAAATTTGATGATATTGCAAAAAACAACAATATCAATATTGATTTTTTCATATTATTATAGGTTTAAAATTGGTTAAAAGATTATTTCCACTGCTTTACCAGTGCTCTTGTTTGTGTACTAACTACTTCAGTCGCACCACCATCTGCACGATATTTTGCCCATGCAGCTTCTTCCTTAGCTGACCAATCTCTTGGAGAAACTAAATCTTTAAAATCCTTATTAGTTACTAAAACATAATGAGATCCACCATTCTGTCTACCACTTACAACTTGACCAAGCGTAATTCTTGAAGTAGGCTTAACTGTAGTCCACATTTTTTTAAATGCATCAGCTTTCTTAGAAGGCTCATCTACATCAAGCATAACAATATGATGGATTGGACCTTCAACTTCAGAATTTATTGTATGAATTGATCTACCAGCAGCAGAACCATCATTTTCTGTTAACTGACCTAGTCTACTCATCATAAGATGCCATTCATCAGTTTGTACAGTAGCATATTGAGCATTCATAGCATCTGGACTACCAGAAAATGCAATTATGTGTGTTGCCTTAACATCGTTATTAGCAAACATTATTTCATAAAGTGATACAGTAACTCCTTCAGCTAAGTTATCAGAATTAGATAAGTAACCATCTAATATGGAAACTACTTGATTTACATTTACTCGATCAACTTTAATATTATATATTGACCATTGATATTCTTGTGAGAATACATTTGAAGATATTACAGATAATAGTAATATCATTATTGATTTTTTCATATTTATTGAATTTAAGTTTAACAAAAAATTATTGATTTATAGGTGAGCTTAATTCAGGTAAAAACTCTAATAATTCTACAGAATTACCCCATCCACTACCATATGCTCCTGGAAGAATACTTCCATTACTTAAATCCCAATCTTCATTCCATGAATTATTACCATAAATTTCATTATAAGCATTTCTAATCTTTGACCAATTACTAGATTCTGGCTCAAAACTTGCCATATCTTTTCCAAAAATTACAATTCTAGCATGTTGCCTAGATCCCCCAGCAAAAGAGTTAAAACAATTAATATCAAAGTCAACTCCTGCCTTTTCAATTGCCTTAGGTAAATTGTCTCTTACCCTCCAAAAATTATGTTGCTCTCCATGCTTAATATTATAGTGAAAAACTCTTCTAAATGGTTTATCTACTCCATTAGCATCATTATGTGTAGCACTTTTTCTTAAAAGAAAGATTTCATTAGAGGATGTTTTTTTAATTAAAACATTCACATTTTTCATCCAATAATCCATCATTCCTGGTTGATTAGATCCTCCCATAGATAGTTCTCCCAATCTAGATGCATATGATAATCTGACAAAGGATGACATACTTCCCATTTGACTGGCTCTAACTGCAAAAGTATAAATTAATGGATCACCTTCTTTAGAGTTATATTTTTTAGTTTTTACTTTTAGTGCTTCTCTTAATTCAGCTCCTTTACCATCTTTTGCTTCTATATATCTTGTAGATATTGCTTGTCCATAAGCAATGTCTGATAAAAAAAACAGAGTTAATATTATTGTTAAATTTCTCATAGTTTATGTTGTTTGGTTTATAATAATTTTTTAATAATTTTTTCTTGAAATTCTATTCTAGTATTTAATATCTTAATTTCTTTTTGAGCCATTTCTAACTTCTCTTCATCATCAGAATCAAAATACTTAAACATTACCCCTCGTCCAGTAAGAAACCAATTCATACATATATTGAAATAATGTTCAATGTTAACTGCCCATAATTTAGGAGGATAACTAAGTCCTTTTTCTATTTCATAGACTCTTTGAGCATTAGAACCAAACATAAAGCCAAACTTTTCTTGGGATAGTCCAAGAGCTAATCTTATTTTTTTAAAACGACCAGCTAATCCCTTAGAGTCAACTTTTTGTAGTGGATAATGTTTTCTTAATATTTCTCTATACCTTTTTAATGGATAAGAATGTAATGTTTCGGATATAGTTTCTCTTAAATAAAAATCTAAATAAAGTTTTTTTGACTCTTCAAATATATTCTTTGATATATCTTCTTTTTCTAATGTGTTTTTACTCTTTTCTTTTTTTGTCAAAATTAGGTGGTTTATAAAAATAATATATATAACCAAAAAGCGTTATAATTTTAATGCTAATTGGTTATATACAATTATAGTTAATTTTTATATATTATTATTAATCAACATTATAAAACTTAAGAGGTTGACCAGATAGAACATGTAAAATTTCTGAATACGATCTAGTTGAAGAAATAAATTCTTGAAAAGCCTTACTTGCAGTAAATTCATTTCTTCCTTCTATCCATTCCTTCATATTTGGAGATCTTACAATAACTTCATGAGTTACTCCACTTTCTTGTCCAGCTAACATTTCATGTAATTCAATCACTCCTTCTCTATCAGTATCATCAAAAGCTTTTTTCATTTTAATAAAAGCAGCAGCATAAGAAGCTGGGTCCTCAACTTTTATTAAATAAACCATTGCAAAATTAAGATCAAAACCAGCTGGATCAGCAATAAGTGATTGTCCTAGCACATTAGCTTCAACTTTAACATTTTCATTCCAAGTTTCCCAAACAGCAGATGAATTCATCATTTTGCTATTCATAAATTGCTGAAAATTAGCATCTAAATCAGCTGCATCTTCAGAGAACCAACATATTTGATGTGTAGCACCAAACTCGGAACTTGAATTACTAAATTGAAATATTGCATTTGCAGACATAGATTTACCAACTTCCGTAGACATAAAATCATCCCAAACACTTAAGAATGAAGATGGGTTATCAATGATAACATTAGAACATTGCCAGTATACTTGTTGAGAAAATGACTGAAATGATAAAAATAAAATAGATAATAAAAAAAAAGTTTTTTTCATAATTGATAATTTATATAAGTTAAAAATTTGATTAATTTTATTTAGAATTGTTTTAAATAGTAGATTAAATTAAATCTTATTTATAATAATAACAAAAAAAAACATTAAATAAATATTAAGAAAATATTAAATCTAAAAATCAAATTTGATTCCTTGTGCTAAAGGTAAATCATCAGAATAATTAATTGTATTTGTTTGTCTTCTCATATAAGCTTTCCATGAATCTGAACCAGATTCCCTACCACCTCCTGTTTCTTTTTCTCCTCCAAAAGCTCCTCCAATCTCAGCACCAGAAGTACCAATATTAATATTAGCAATACCACAGTCCGATCCTTGTGAAGATAAAAACTCTTCAGATTCAGATATTTTAGTTGTCATAATAGAAGAAGAAAGGCCTTGAGGGACATTATTTTGAATTTTTATAGCTTCATCTAATGATTTATATTTAATGAGATAAAGTATAGGGGCAAATGTTTCATTTTGAACTATTTTAAAGTCATTATCAACTTCATAAATCGCAGGAGAAACATAACACCCTGATTCATATCCTTTACCTTTCAAAACTTCTCCACATACAATTTCCTTACCTCCTTCTTCAGAAATTTTATCTATTGCAGATGTGTACATACTAACTGCTTCTTTATCAATTAAAGGACCCATATGATTATTTTCATCCAAAGGATTACCAATTTTTATTTGACTATATGCTTTTACTAACATTTCCTTAAACTTATCGTAAATTTTTTCTTGTAAAATAATCCTTCTAGTTGAAGTACATCTTTGACCAGCAGTTCCTACTGCTCCAAAAACAGCACCTCTTATTGCAATATCTAGATCTGCATTTTCTGAAATTATCATGGCATTATTACCTCCAAGCTCTAGAAGTGTTTTCCCTAATCTAGCACCAACTACTTCTGCTACTGATTTACCCATTCTAGTTGAACCAGTTGCAGATACTAATACAATTCTTTTATCAGAAGCTATCTTTTTCCCTAACATTTTATCTCCACAATCAGAAACAAGATTTAATATACCTTCAGGAATATTATTTTTTTTAATGACTTTTGAAATTATATTTTGTGTTGCAATAGCAGATAATGGTGTTTTTTCTGAAGGTTTCCAAATACTTACATTTCCACATACCATTGCAATCATAGCATTCCAACTCCAGACAGCAACAGGAAAATTAAATGCAGAAATTATACCAACAATACCAAGAGGATGCCATTGCTCATACATTCTATGATTAGGTCTTTCAGAATGCATAGTTAACCCATAAAGTTGCCTAGATAAACCAACTGAAAAATCACATATATCAATCATTTCTTGAACTTCTCCTAATCCCTCTTGTAACGATTTTCCCATTTCATAAGAAACTAATTGGCCTAATGAATTTTTCTTCTCTCTAAGTTCATTTCCAATCTGTCTTACAATTTCACCTCTTTGAGGAGCTGGAACTTTTCTCCAATGAAGAAAAGCATTTTGAGCAGTTTTTATAACTTCTTCATAAGAAGTATTATCTGTCTCAATAATATCAGAAATATTTTTTCCATCAACTGGAGAAAAAATAGATCTCTTTTTACCACCAGACTTTATCCAAATAGAACCGGATGATGTTCCTTCGTTCAGTTCTTTTAAATTTAATTCACTTAATATATTAGAAATATTTACCATTATTTAATTAAAGTCAGCATCTGAAACATCTGGGTTTATGGTAATTTCATTCATATTGAAATCCATAGACTGAGGACCCATAGGCAATTTGATTACATGAGGAAATAAAATTCCATCAACTAATTTATAGTCTTCATAAAATGTTGTTTGAGAAACTGAAGAGCCATCAGGCATAGTCATATTTTGAGTTTGCTTACTTTTAAGCCCTGTCTCCTTATCATAATAAACATATGTATTCTTATCAACTTGAAGAACATATAATTCTTTTTCTCCTTCTTTTTCAACTGAGCTAAATGTAACATCTTTATTATCTAACCATCCGATTTCTTCAAAAGGTAAAGAGGCTAGTTTCATTTTAGCTTTTTCTTCATCTGGAATAGGAGATTTAACTCCTTGCTGTTGAATATAACCATCTTCTCCATTAAAAGATTGTTTCATAAGAAGATTACCCATCATCATCATCATCACCATCAGCTTATTTGGTTTAGCCTGAATATTCATCATTTGAAACTTCATTCCTTGCATTTCAGTCTCACCTAGCATACTAACTGCATTAACAGATTCAACTTTTTTCTTACCACCAATAGCTTCTAAGTAATTTAGCAAAACAGTTTCAGCAGTGATTCCAGTTGGAACAGAATAATCTGGTTTTTCAGAAATATCACCATTCTTATCAAAATATGTAATATCATATGGTAAACCTTCTAAAGAAGAAATTACTTCTTGACCTTTTCCTACAATAACTATTCTTAAATTATCTTTCTTAAAATACGTATTAGCAACTCTTTTAATATCTTCTAAACTAACTTTTTGAAAATTATCAAGATATGTTTCGTAAAAATTATTTGGAAGATTAAACTTATCAATATTCTGCGCAAAATTTGCAATTGTAGATGGACGTTCGGTTGACATTATAAAATTACCAACAAACTTCTCCTTCACAGATGCTAATTTTGATTCAGAAACATTTTCAACAAGCATTCTATTTATTTCATTTAGTATTTCAACAACAGAACTATCTGTAACTTCATTTCTAACACTAGTTGAAGCATAAAAATTACCTACATACCTACTTGTAGAAACTCCAGAATATGCACCATAAGTAAATCCTTTATCTTCTCTTAAGTTCTCATATAATCTTCCCCCTTGCCCTCCAAGTATTTGGTTTGCAAGTCTTAAAGCAAAATAATCAGGATGAGACATTGATATATTTATAATATTACTCACAGTAATTTCAGACTGTACTGCATTTGACATATCAATAAAATTTATCTCTGTTTTAGCTACATCATCAACAGTTGGCATTGAATACTTAGGAAGTTTTCCTTTCTTCCAACTTGAAAATAAAGTTTTTACTTGTTTTTGGATATCTTCAAAATTAACATCTCCAACAATTGTCAAATAAGCATTGTTTGGTTTTGCATATGTTAAATAGTAATTTTCAACATCTTCCAAGGTAATATTTTCTGCTGTTTCAATAGATTCAAATTCTCCATAAGGATGGTTAAATCCATAACTTAATTTATCACCCACTTTTGATGCAATTGTAGAGACATCCTTTTGAGATGATTTTATTCCATCAATTAAAATATTTTTTTCTTTATCAAACTCTTCTGATACAAAAATTGGATTTAATAATCCGTCCGCCATCATTTCCATAATTCTTGGAAAATATTTTTTTAAAGAAGAAACATATCCTCCTCCAGCAGATAGAGATAATGATGCACCCATATAGTCAACCTCTTCATTAAAATCATCTTTTGACTGATTCTTTGTTCCATTTCCCATAAGTGAACTTACAAGAGAAGATACACCTTTAATATCACCTTCATAATCAGGGTAATTATCAATATTAAGACTAGCATATGCTCGTGGAAGTTTATTATTCTCAACAACAATTACCTTCAAACCATTTTTTAATGTAAACCTTGATGGTTCCCCCAAACTAATTACTGGAGGTGGACCAGATTTAGGTGGCTTAGACCTATCAATCTGTGAAAAAACAGATGTTGAAAATATTATTAATAAAGTTGATAGAATTATTTTTTTCATGTTTATATAATTTATTTTTCTTCAGATTCAACAGGCATATAATCAATTATTACTCTACTATCTTTTTTAAGATATTTATTAGCTACCTCCATTATTTCTTCTCTAGAGATTGACTTATATATATCTAAATTTGAATTTATAAGATTTGTATTTTCATAAAGCATATAATTTCTAGCTAAAGAATTTGCAATTCCTGCCATAGAAGCATTTGAATTTACAAAGTTATTTTCAAAAATATTCTGAAGTTTTTCAAACTCTCTTTCTGAAATTAATTCACTTTTTAATTTTTCTATTTCCTCATCAATATTTGAGTATAAAGTTTCTAAAGTATTTTCTCCAAGAGGAAGAGATAAAATAATATAAGCACTATAATCTTCAAGAGATAAATTGACAGCTTGAACTTGAAGGGATACCTTTTTATCATCAACCATTCTTTTATATAACCTAGAACTTTTACCTCCACTTAAAATTGATGAAATCATATCTAATACAAATGCATCTCTATCTTTCATTGATGGTGTTCTATAAGAAACTAAACCCATAGGAATTTGAATATTTGGATCATTAAAAGTTCTTCTAACTTCACTAGTTAAAGGATCTTCCTTAATATTTACTTTTTCAATATCTTTACCTCTTGGAATAGGTCCAAAATAAGCTTCAATTTTATTTTTAGCATCTTCAACTTCAAAATTTCCCGCAACAACTAAAACACCATTATTGGGAACATAAAATTTATTTTTAAACTCTAAGAACTCTTCTAATGTAGCTGCATCAAGATGATCCATTGAGCCTATAGTCGTCCATCTATATGGATGTTTAATAAAAAGACCATCAACTATTTGTTCCAATAATTGACCATAGGGTGAGTTATCAACTCGAAGTCTTTTTTCTTCTTTAACAACTTCATTTTGTGTGTCAACTCCAATTTGATTTATAACTGGGTGAAGAAGCCTCTCTGATTCTATCCACAATCCTAAATCTAACTTATTTGATGGAAGAAGTTCATAATAATATGTTCTATCTTGGTTTGTATTAGCATTATAAGAACCACCATTCCTTTCAATAATTTTATCCATTTCTCCCCTGCCAATATTTTTTGTTCCTTCAAAAAGAAGATGTTCAAAAAAATGTGCAAAACCAGTTCGTTCAGGATTCTCATCTTTTGCACCAACATGATACATAACCGAAGTAACCACTAAAGGAACTGTTTTATCTTGATGAAGTATGACATGAAGACCATTGTCTAAATCATATTCGATATAATCGACATTCTGTCCATTAGAATAGATAGGTATAAAAGCTAAAATAATTAATAATATTTTTTTCATATTTGTTATAATTATATTAAAACCAAGAGAACGAAGTTATATAAATTTACAGAATGATGTGTTTTATAAAATATTTTTTAATATAATATAAGATGGATGGACTTTTAATTTTTAAAATTTCAATTGGTATTGGAGCTATTGGTTTAACTCTACTTCTATTTTATATTCTTGCAAAGAATACTATTAAATAACTTTTTATTATTTAAAATAGACTTATTTATAAATACTATATATAACAAATAATATAAAATAACCTGTAAGATATAACCTGTAAGCATCCCTTGCTTTTATATAATTTTTATTATTGGGATATACATTACCAAAAAGCCCTAAAATCTCTTTAGTAAATAAAGGTTTAATATTAATTTTCCAATCATCAGTTTTATAAACAATTTTTCTAAATTTGCTTCTAAAATAAGTACTTGGGAAACCCCATAAAAATAGTATAATAAGTAAAAAATTATTTTCAATTATGTCAATCATAAATTTTAAAAAATATCTTATACTAAGTATACTCATTTTATTCTCTTTTGGATGTAATAAAGAAGAGAAAAAATGTAAAAAGATAATGAGTTGTGTAGATGTTGTTAGAGAAGAAATAAAAAAAAGAGATAGTGCACTTCCAGTAGGAGGTGCAACCCAAATAAATGATAGCACTCTTTTTGTTACATTTTTTGATTACTCAATTAATTCTGTTAGTGAAAAATGGGTAATTTTTGGATGTGATTGCGAATTGGTATATTTTGATGATGAAAAACCATATAAATAAAATATTAATTAATAATTTAATTTAATCGAATAAAGAATATGTTCAATTTTTTCAAGAGTAAAAAAGAAAAACTAATTATAAAGTATGAAAAACTTTTAAAAGAGTCTTATGAATTATCAAAAGTAAGCAGAGAAAAAAGTGATTCAAAAATGGCAGAAGCAAATGAAATTTTAAAAAAAATTGAAGAGATTAAAAATTAATGGAATTTTTACCTAATCTAACTCCTAAGGAAGTTATTCAGAGTGGATCATTTGGTGGTATATACTTTGATAATTGTAATAAAAAAATAGCTATAAATTCTAATGAATTCCCTTTAGATTGGTTTAAAGGATTAGAAAAAAATCAATACCAATCCAATAAATACAATAAAAAAGTGAATCATTTTAAAATAAAATCCGGTCTATCTCAAGAAGAATGGGAGGAAAAAGGATGGATTCATCCTCAAGACCCAAGAGGTTGGTTTCAATGGTATTGTAGATATTTTTTAGGGAGAAGAACGGATGATGATAAAAGACAAATAGGGAGATGGAATAATTTTTGTGGAGAAAAAGGGAGATGGAGAAATTATATTTATTCAAAAATATATTCTAAAAAAACTTCAATAGATGATAACTCCTTTTCTTTAGCTGTGAGACAGTCTCTTCTTCACTGGGCATATAGTATAAATGAGGCTGACTTTGAAATGTGGAAATTAAAAAATGGGTTTTAAAAACTATACTTAAGCTGAAGATAAAATCCCTTCATCACATTTATGAAATCACCAGAGTTATCAGAATAAAATAGCTGACCAATAAGTCCAGCATCTAATTTTGAATTTATATCGTATGTTATATTAGGAGATACATATAAAAATTTAATCCCAGATCCATACATAAAAGTTAAAGAAGCATTTACAGGTGCTGAAATTTGCTTAGATACTTGAAGAAGATAAGAGTTTTTTGAAGGCATTAGGTTCCTAGGAGATAAAACATTTTCAGTGATATTTATAATATTTGAAAATCCAGGTTTATTTCTTCCTTGAGAGTTATAAAGATATGAACCTAGAATATAATAACCACTCTTAAAAGAATAATCTAATGATGTTGAAACACTCAAAGCATTATCTAAATACTTATTTATAAAATATGAAACTTCTCCTTTAAATCCAGCATTTGATATATTACCTGCCCATCCTCCTCCCAAAACAATATCATCAAAATAATCTGCAGCTATGAATTGAATATCATAACCAAATTTATTTATCTTATACATGCCTGCAATTACATTTCTGCCTTTATTTGTAGGCATAAAAACTAGTTCAAAACTTGACATATCATCCCCTGAATACATAACCCTAACTACATCGGATCCAGGTCTCTCTATATAATCAAAATCAATAAAGTTATATGCATTAAAAAGATCATTAGAATTCCATATTGTATTTATACCCCAGTTAACTCTCTGACGCCCCAAACTAATCTCAAGTTTATCTTTCTGATACCTTAACCAAAGTCTATCTATCATACTATGAAAAATAAATTTAGGTTTTTCAATAATATAAAATGTCATATCAACCCATCCCCCATCAGACTGAATAGTTTGTAAATCCCCAAACATCATTCTATTTCTAAATTCAAACCCAAGAGATAAATTGTTACCAAAATAACCTCTTATATTTACTCTGTTATGAATTAATTGGGAGTTTTGAGATTCTAACATTTCTGGAGTAAGCCATATAGATGGTTTTAGGTTATAATCTAAATGAGAAGGTAAATACTTCACATAACCATTAATAGAAAATGATATATCCGAAACTTGTCCATAAAATTTATTAGAAAGAAAAAAGCATAGTAATGCTAATAATATTTTACTTTTTTTTATCGCTAACAATCTTTCCATCTTCTAAAGTTAAAACTCTTCTTGCTCTATCAATAACTCTCTGGTCATGTGTAGAAAATATAAATGTTATATTTTCATTTTTATTTAATTGACTCATTATATCTAATAAATTAGATGTTGAAGTTGAATCAAGATTTGCGGTAGGCTCATCTGCGAGAATGAATTTAGGTTTTGAAGCTAAAGCCCTAGCTACAGCAACTCTTTGCTGCTGACCACCAGATAATTGTGAAGGTCTTCTGTTTTTCATATCATATAAACCCACTTGATTTAATAAGTCATCAGTCCTCATATTTCTTGACTTCTGATCAACTCCTTGAAGTAGCATTATCATCTCAATATTTTCTTTAGCAGAAAGAACAGGTATT
>Ga0209035_10000701_pt1 | contig 13243 bp, 12 predicted proteins | sample MarorgKNORR_S2LV_6_FD_188220 | JGI IMG/M metagenome (GOLD analysis project Ga0209035, IMG submission 188220) | Marine microbial communities from the Southern Atlantic Ocean, analyzing organic carbon cycling - AAIW_A/KNORR_S2/LV (SPAdes) (version 2) | ecosystem: Environmental > Aquatic > Marine...
ACCCGACCGGATACGCATCCACGCCACGAAGGGTGAACCACCCCCCTCGACGCTGAAGGTCTCCATGAACGAACTGGGTGGCTACCGCTCAGACCTCTCGGTGGCCCTCACCGGCCTCGACGTGGAGGCCAAGGCCGCCCTCGTGGAGGAAGCCTTCTGGACCGCCTGTCCGAACAACCCCGACGACTTCGACGCCGTCGAGTCACGGCTGGTGCGGACCGACAAGGCAGATCCGGCATCCAACGAGGAGGCGGTGGCTCAGTGGTGCCTAACCGTCAAGGACTCCGACGAGCGCAAGGTCGGACGGGGCATCTTCAACACCATGACCGAGCTCGCCCTCGCCAGCATTCCCGGGTTCTTCGCCGTGAAGAGCAGCGGCAACGCCCGCCCGTTCGGCGTACACAGGGCGGGTCTGGTTCCCGCCCATCTGGTTCCCCAGCACGTGGTGGTCCTGGGCGGCGACCGGACGGTCGTGGAGTCCGTGGCCCCCGAAGCCGCTGTAGAGGTAACCCCGGCCGTCGGGCCCAGCGCACCGGTGCCCGCCGGACCCACGGTCGCCGTGCCATTGGGTCGGATTGCCGGCGCCCGTTCCGGCGACAAGGGCGGGGACGCCAACCTGGGGGTCTTCGTCCGCAGCGACGCCGCGTGGGCGTGGCTGGACGACTACCTGACCACCGACCGCCTCCGGGAGCTCCTGCCGGAGGCCGCCGGACTTCAGATCGAACGGCACCGCCTACCGGCCATCCGGTCGCTCAATTTCATGCTGCGGGGACTCCTGGGCGAGGGCGTGGCCGCTTCCACCCGTCAGGACGGCCAGGCCAAGAGCCTGGGTGAATGGCTCCGCGCCCGGGTCGTGGACGTGCCCGAGTCGCTGCTGGGAATCGACACACCGGTGCCCAGCGCATGACCACCGAGGCGGCGACGCTGGAATCCACCGAGTTGGGTCGCCGGCTCCGGTCGGTTCCCGCTCCCCGACCCGTGCTGGAGCGCGACCGCGAGGCCCGGCTGACCGAACGCCAACGCGAGGTCCTGGACCGGCTCGGCACCCTCTTCGACGACGGCTTCGCAGAGCTCACGATGGCCGACATCGCCGCGAACGTCGGCTGCTCGTTGCGCACCCTCTACGACCTGGCACCCAGCCGGGACGAACTGGTGTTGACGGTCATCGACCGGAACCTGCGCCGAATCGGCCGACGGGCCATCTCGGCGATCCAACCCGACCTGGATCCGCTGGTGGCCATCCGGTCCTACCTGACGGCCGCCAACCAGGCGGTGGCGGCCACGACGCCGACCTTCGCCCGTGACCAGGCCGCCACGCCGGCCACGCACAGGCTGGCCACCGCCCACTCCGACTATCTCGTGGCGATCACCCGTGCACTCCTGGACCTGGCCGTCGAACGTGGCGACATCGCACCCACCGACACCGCGGCGGTCGCCCGGGTCGTGGCCGGCCTGGGAGCCATGTTCGCTCTGCCCGAGAACCTCGAGACGATCGACTCGACCCCGAAGGAGGCCGCCGACTCCATGGTCGACGTCATCCTGCGTGGCCTCACCACTGGCGCCTGAGCGCCCCGAACGGAGAACCGATGCACGTCCACGAGGTGGCTGCCGACCTGGCGGTCGAAGAGCACGCCCTCGATGACGTCGTCTCCGGCCTGGACGATGCCGGGTGGGCGTCGGCCACGCCCAGCCCCCGGTGGACGGTGGCCGACCAGATCGCCCACCTGACCTACTTCGATGAGGCGGCCGCCACCGCCATCACCGAACCCGAGGCATTCCAGGCATCGATCGGAGACCTCATGGCCGTTGCCCGTGGAGTCGACGACGCTGTGGACGACCTGATCCTGGGTGCCTACCGGACCCTTGCACCGGAGGAACTGCTGGACGCCTGGCGCTCGGGCCGCTCCCGTCTGGCCGGTGCGGCAGCCACACTTTCCGACGATGACAGGGTGGCCTGGTATGGGCCCTCCATGGGAGCCCGGTCGTTCCTGACCGCCCGCCTCATGGAGACATGGGCGCACGGGCAGGACATCGTGGACACCGTCGGCGGTGACCGCCCCCCCACCGACCGCCTTCGCCACATCGCCCAGCTGGGAGTGATCACCCGCTCCTGGTCGTACGTCAACCGGAGGATGGAGGCACCAGCAGGTGAGGTCCACGTCGCCCTCGAAGCTCCCTCCGGAGAAGTATGGGCGTGGGGCCCCGGTGATGTCGCCGATTCCGTCCGCGGCCCGGCCGAGGACTTCTGCCTCGTGGTGACCCAGCGCCGTCACGTGGACGACACCGGGCTGGAGGTGGACGGCGACATGGCCCGCGACTGGCTGGTCCGGGCGCAGGCCTTCGCCGGCCCACCCACCGACGGACCCGGACCGGGGAGCTTCTGATGGCACTCGTGGAAACCCACCTCGACAGCGGCGTCCTCACCGTCACCCTTGCCGATCAGGAGAATCGCAACGCCCTCAGCTCGGCGTTGGTGGGCGAGCTGGTCACAGCACTGGACGCAGCCGATGCAGACCCTGCGGTGCGCGTCGTCGTGCTCACGAACAGTGGCCGCGTGTTCTGCGCAGGCGCCGACCTGGCCGAACGGTCCTCGGATGGAACGCCGAAAGCCAAGGTTGACGCCGCCGACCTGTTCAGCCGCTTCGGCCGGTCTCCGAAGGTCTACGTGGGACGCATCGCCGGACACTGCGTGGCTGGTGGCATGGGGCTGGCTGCCGCCATGGACCTCTCGGTGGCCATAGACGATGCCAAATTCGGCTTCACGGAGGTGCGACGCGGGCTGGCACCGGCAATGATCTCGGTACTGTGCCTTCCCAGGATGCGGCCCACCGACGCCGCGGAGGCGATGCTGCTGGGTAACCAGATGACCGGTGCCGATGCCGCCCGCATGGGTCTCGTCAACAGGGCCGTTCCGGCCGATGAGTTGGACGACGTGGTCGACGGCTTCGTCACCGACCTGCTGGCCGGAGGTCCCGATGCGCTGGCCGCCACCAAGCAACTGCTGGTACGGGTGTCCGGAATGCCAATCGAAGAGGCCTTCGTCTGGACCGCTGAGCTCTCAGCCGAACTGTTCAGGAGCGACGAGGCCCAGGAGGGCATGCGGGCCTTCCTAGAGAAGCGCTCCCCCGACTGGACCGGCTGACTCGACCCCTCCGGCCCGTCAGGGCGCGGATCAGGCGTTGAGGAGGGCGGCCACCACGTCCAGCACGGCCTTTTTGCCGTCGCCGAACAGCATCAGGGTTCCGTCGGCTGCGAACAGCGGATTCGGGATACCGGCGAACCCCGCACCCAGGGACCGCTTGATCACCACGACCGTCCTGGACTCGTCCACGTTCAGGACCGGCATACCGGCTATCGGGGAATTGGGATCGGTCCGGGCCAACGGGTTCACGACGTCGTTTGCGCCGATCACGATCGTCACGTCCGTCTGGGCAAACGTCGGGTTGACCTGGTCCATGTCCAGCAGGCACTCGTAGTCGATCTCGGCCTCGGCCAGCAGGACGTTCATGTGCCCCGGCATGCGCCCGGCCACCGGATGGATGCCGAACACGACCTCGGTACCGGCGTCGTTCAGGGTCCGCATCAGGTCCCGAACAGCGTGCTGGGCCTGGGCGACGGCGAGGCCGTAGCCGGGCACGATCACCACCCGCTCGGCAATCTCCAGGATCATCGCCACCTCCTCGGCCGAGGTGGAGGTGACCCGGTCGCCATACACCTCGTCGGCGTCGGCCACCACGCCACCGGTGGCCATGGATCCGAAGACCACGTCGAACAACGACCGGTTCATGGAGGTGCACATGATCTGGGTGAGAATCACACCGCTGGCACCGACCAGGGAACCGGCGATGATGAGCAGTGGGTTGTCGAGCACGAACCCGGCGGTGGATGCGGCCAGTCCGGAGAAGGCGTTCAGCAGGGCGATCACAACCGGCATGTCGGCTCCACCGATGGCCACCGTGCCCAGGATGCCCAGGAGCGCCCCGGCGCCCACCAGGAGCCAGAACCAGCCAGTGTCGGCGGGGCTGACGACCACCATCACCGCGGCTGCCACGGCCACGACGGCCAGGACGGCTCGGAGCACCCCCTGCCCCCGGAAGCCACCCAGTGACAACACCTCCTGGAGCTTGGCGAAGGCGACGAGCGAACCGGTGAGGGTGACGACGCCGATGAGTGCCGTCAGCGCAGCAGCGATCGCCAACTGGTTGTCGACCAGGCCCTCGTCCACCACCGCCAGGAACGACGCCCCGGCGACGAGCACCGACGCCCCGCCACCGAATCCGTTGAACAGGGCGACCAACTGCGGCATGCCGGTCATCTGCACCCGGACAGCCAGGACGGCACCGATGGCGGAGCCCACGACCAGCCCGGCCAGCAGCACACGGAAGTCCACGATCGACCGGTCCAGCAGCGTGGCCAGGATGGCGACGAGCATCCCGGAGGCACCCAGCAAGTTCCCCCGCGGTGCCGTGCGAGGTCGTGCCAGCCCCTTGAGGCCGAGGATGAACAGGACGGCCGCGACCAGATAGGCGACCGAGGTGACGTCGGCGGCGCTCACGACCGCTTCCTGCCGCCGGAGGAGAACATGGAGAGCATCCGGCCGGTCACGAGGAACCCGCCGACCACGTTGATCGTGGCCAGAACGACCGCAACGAAGCCGAGCAGCGTGGTCAACGTGGAGTGGTCGGTCCCGGCCGAGACCAGGGCCCCAATGAGGGTGATGCCAGACACGGCATTGGACCCCGACATCAACGGCGTGTGGAGCGTCGCTGGGACCTTGGAGATCAGCTCCATGCCCAGGAACACGGCCAACACGAACAGCGTGAGGGCTATCAACAGGGTCATGCCCCGGCCTTTCCGTCGCTTACGGAAGCTTCCGCCCGCTGCTCCAGCAGGGACCGGACCACCGGGTGCACGACCTCGCCGCCGGCTGCAACCAGCATCCCTGCCAGCACGTCGTCGTCCGGGTCGACGAACGGGTCGCCGTCATTGTCCAACATCCGAACCAGGTTGGTGATGTTCGTGGCGAACATCCTCGATGCTGTCACCGCCGAACCGGAGGCGAGGTCGGTCGGACCGAGGATGGTTACGCCACCATGGTCGACGTCCGTGTCGGCGATGCTCACCTCACAGTTGCCGCCACGCTGGACCGCCAGGTCCACCAGCACCGATCCAGAACGCATGCCGCCAACCATGGCGGCGGTGACCAGCAGCGGGCTCTGGCGGCCGGGGATCTGGGCCGTCGCTATGACCATGTCGGCCTCGGCCACATGCGGTGTCAGGACCTCGTGGATCAGCACCGCATCGGGCACGCCGCCATCCGGTGCCGGCGGCGGGTCAATCGACTTAGCACCGAGGGACCGGATCTGCTCCAGGGCCTCCTCCCGGATGTCGAACCCCTCCACCACTGCGCCGAGGCGTCGGGCCGTAGCAATCGCCTGGAGGCCCGCAACGCCGGCACCCAGTACCAGCACCCGGGCGGGCGGGACGGTGCCAGCAGCCGTCATGAGCATGGGAAGCATCTTCGGTAGCCGCCCGGCCGCCAGGAGGACCGATTGGAAGCCCTCCACCGTCGCCATCGAGGACAGCACGTCAACGGCCTGGGCACGGGAGCTGCGTGGCACGAGGTCCAGGGCGAGCATCGTCGCACCCGTCGCCGCCACCCGGGCGGCGACATCGGGAAGCCAGAACGGGTCGAACAGTCCGATGACGACGTGGTCGCCCCCGAGGTAACCGAGGGTCGCGCCGTCGGTTGGGCCGTTCACCGACACGACGACCCCAGCATCACCAACGGTCGCTGCCAGGTCCGGGGCCACGGTGGCGCCCGCCGTCAGGTACGCCCCGTCGGGCATGCCGGCTGCAGTTCCGGCGCCCGACTCGACGATCACGGAGTGCCCATCGGCCACCAGCGCCCCGGTGGCCTCAGGGGTCACGGCGACCCGCCGCTCACCCGCCATTCGTTCGCACAGCACCGCAATCCTCATGGGGCACCCCTGACCGGGCCAATGGGCCACGGTCGCTCATCGACCAGCGCCGAATCGTAGTGCCAGCGCGGGATCAGATCACCGCCCGGGATCCCGACAGACCTGAGGGGTACGCCATCAGCCGACGGCCTGCTGGGTAGCGTGCCGCGGTGAACGCTGCACCGGACACCCGACCGGCCGCACGTTCGCCTGTCGGTTTCTACGGCTGGCGGATTGTAGGACTGGCCAGCCTCGTCGGCGTTCTCACCGGTCCCGGACAGTCGATCGGGGTCTCGGTGTTTCGCCAGCACCTGTCCGACGGACTGAACCTCTCTGATTCGGCGATCGCCACCGCCTATCTGGTGGGAACCCTGCTGTCCTCGACGTTCCAGCCGAGGATCGGTCGCTGGGTCGACCAAGTAGGGGTACGACGTGCATCCACGGTCTTCGGAATCGCCTTCGCACTCGCCCTCGCACACATGTCAATGGTCCGCGGCGTCGTGTGGCTCGCCGCGGGGTTCTTCGGCATCAGGCTCCTAGGCCAGGGAGCCCTCAGCCTCACCTCGACCGTGGCAGTCATGCACTGGTTCGACCGCCGCCGTGGCTTCGCAATCGGCCTCAAGATGACGCTGACCATGGGCGGCATGTCCATCGTGCCGATACTGCTGGCGGTCGCGATCGACGCATGGGGGTGGCGCATAGCCTGGCTGGCCGCCTCAGCGGTCATAGCCCTGACGGCCGCGCCTGTCAGTTGGTTCGGATACGTGAACCGGCCCGCCGACCTGGGACAACTGCCGGATGGTGAACCTCCGGTCCACATCGACCAGCCCGGCTCGGCTCAACCGTCAGCCACCCGGTCGACGGCACTCGGGGCGACTGCCTTCTGGGTCCTCGCCGCCGTCACAGCTACGAACTCGCTGCTCGGTACCGGTCTGCTATTCCACCAGACCAACCTGCTCGGCGAGATCGGCTACTCGAATTCGCAGGCCGCCGCCATGTTCCTACCCCAGGCGGTCGGCGCTGTCATGGGAGGGCTGGCGTTCGGATGGTTGGCCGATCGTGCCACCCGGCCGATGCTCCCGACGGTGGTGATGCTGCTCCTAGCATTGACGATGCTGCTGGGTGGCACGTCTACGACCTTTCCAGCAGTGCTCCTCTATTCGATGGTCCTGGGGATGACGATGGGCAGCGGCGCCGCCGTGCAGAGTTCCCTCCTACCAGCGCTCTTCGGAGTGGGACACATCGGTTCGATCTCGGGAACCCTCGCTCTGATCAGCGTGCTGACCTCGGCACTGGGCGCCCTGACCTTCTCGCTCGGGAGCATCGTGTGGGGCGACTACCGGAGCGCCAGCCTGTGGTTCACCGTGCTACCACTGGTGGTCGCCCTGTTCGCCTACCTGTCCCGACGGCACTTCGCCGTGGAAACGAGCAGCCGGAACCGTCGGATCACCGGTTGATCCAGGTCGTGTCATAACGTTCCGACAATGACCACGCCACTGGACCGGAACAATCCCAGCCCCGGTTACTGGCCCTCCCCGTGGCCGGTGGAATGCGGCGGCAACCGGCGCCAGAAGTCACGCTCCGGGCGTCTGGACGCCGCCACCGGGACCGCCGAGGTGGTCACGAGGCGAAACGACCGCTGGAACGTGATGGTCGTGGAACGCGACCAGGGCGAGTTCTTCCTGGGTGGCACGATGCCCGCCTTCGCCGGCCCACCTCCTTACGGATGGGTGGAGCGCATCCACCCGGAGACCCTGGAGCCGATCAGTTGGTCGGGGGAGCTGCCATGCGGCGACCACGTGTGGTGCGGGGCGATCCTGGCCCACGCCAACGGCTCGATCCATTCCGTGAACGGCTCCTACCTGCACCGCCTGGACCCGGACTGCCAGGTGCTCGCCGAACGTGAGCTGCCAGTCGACCGCAGCCACAACGGTCTCCTGGCCCTGTCCGACGGCACGTTGATCACCAAGGACCTCCGCCTGGAGGGCCAGGGCGGCACCACCATCACCCGACTGGACCCCGACACCCTTGACCTCATCGGCGAGCCCATGGTCCTGCCAGAGGGATCCATGGGTCGCATCGCCGGTGACCACGGATCCGACGGGGACGCCGTCATCGTGCCGGGAACCGAACACCTGTGGAGGATCCGGGTCGACGCGGACTCGATGCACCTGGACGGGATCTGGTCCCCCCGCTACCGCACCACTGGCGGCGATCACGGCCTCGCCTGGGACTCGTGCCTCTCCGACGGCGCCGCCTGGCTCATGGACTGCGGCGACGTCGCACCGATCCGCCTCATCCATACCACCGAACCCAACGGTCGGTGGGCCGACCACCCCGGCAGGGCGCTGTCGTGGCGCAACCCCGTCTCGTGGACGGGCGCCCAACGGCTGCTACGCGTGGACCTGGGAGGGTCCGGCGAAGTGGACGTGGTCGAACCGTTCGGCACCCCCAGCGGCGGGATCATCGCCCCACCGGTACACGTGCCGGAACACCAGATGGCTCTCGCCTGGGACTCGCTGAACGGCGGTCTGGCAGGCGTCGATACGTCGGACGGACTGGCTGTCAGTTGGCACCTCGACGTCCGGCCCACCATGCAACCGGTGGTGTTCCCCGAGTCGGCCGAGATGGTCATCAACGACTTCACCCGGGACGGTACCGACGACCTGATCGTCGTCGACATCCGCACCGGAAACCTGCTGGACCGAGTTCATACCGGGTCCCGGATCGCCAACGGAATGTTCCTCACGCCCGGCGGCAACCGCGACGTCTTCTACTGCACCACCCTGACTGTGGCCCGCGTGGTCTGGCGCTGAGCCGGAGTCATCAAAGCGTTCGAGCCCCGGAAAACAGAAGAATCCCCTGCTGAGCAGGGGATTCCCGTGGAGCGGACGACGAGATTCGAACCCGCGACCCTCACCTTGGCAAGGTGATGCTCTACCAGCTGAGCTACGTCCGCGTCAGACCGGAACGATAGCGGAAGGCCGCCCGTTTGGCGCTGCCGAGGGTCAGCCCCCGGAGGTGCCGCCCAGGTCGATCCGAAGCGTCAGGACGCCATCATCCAGGCTGGCCTCGGCGTCCCCGACGATGGCGAAGTCCTGGAAGTCGTTCTGGGCCTGGTCAATGAAGCGCTGGCGCTCCTCGCCGCCCACCGGAGGCAGGGTGCGAGTACGCACCGCCGCTGCACGCTCCCGGAACCGCTCCAACATGGCCTCGAGGTCGAGAGCTGTTTCAGACATGTCCAGACCCTAGACAGGTTGCCCGGGCGCTGGGCCGCCAGGCGGTTCGCGAACCGGTTCCGAAGCAGAGAGCAGCGTGACGGCTTCGACCTCGTCCGGTGGTCGGATCGTCGGCATACGGGCCTCGAGGGCACCCTCGACGACCACACGGTCCAACCGGTCGGTGGAACCGGGATCGGCGACATCGGCGGCCACGCTGTTGGCCGGCCGGCTCCGCCACCAGTAGGCACCGGTCCCCACGAGGATCACTGCAGCCAGCACCCGCAGCGTCACGACTATCCGGTCGATGCGGTCCCCCGCCGTCCGCCCGTCCTCGTCCACCTCGGGCGGCACAGTCTCCACCGTGGTCACCTGGGCGAAGGCTGGACTGGAGACGCCGAGCAGGAGCCCGCCGGCCAGCACCACGACGGCCATGCCGGCACGCGCCGACTTCCTGGTTGTGGAACATATGCGCGTCACGGGCAGCCCCTTCTCCGTGACCCGATGGTAGTTGCGTGCCTCAGCCCGCGGCGTCCAGCCCACGCCCGAAGTCGGCGATCAGGTCGCCGACGTTCTCGAGCCCGCATGACACCCGGACCGTCCCCTCCCCGATTCCGGAGGCCTCGAGTTCCTCGGGCGTGAGGCTGACGTGCGTAGTCGTGGCCGAATGACAGAGCAGCGTCTCCGGCCCGCCCAGGGAGGTGGCCTGACGTGCGATAAACGTCGCCTCCACGAACCGCCGGCCAGCGTCCAGGCCACCGGCCAGGTCGAATGTGAGAAGGCCGCCCATGGACCGCATCTGACGTTCAGCCAACTCATGCTGCGGATGGGAGGCCAGGCCCGGATACCGCACGTCGGACACCGCATCGTGGGCTTCCAGGAAGTCAGCCAGCAGCCGTGCCGACTCGGTCTGCTGGCGTAGGCGGACGTCCAGGGTCCGCACCCCCCTGTGGGCGTTGTAGGCGTCATAGGGCGAGGCATTGGCGCCCTGCAGAACAGCGAATCCCCACAACCAGGACATGAGGTCCTCGGATCCGGCCACCACACCGATCGTGGCATCGTTGTGGCCTGCGATCCCCTTCGTCGCCGAGTGGAGCACCAAGTCCACCCCGTGGGCGAGAGGCGTCTGTCCCATCGGCGTGGCGAACGTCGAGTCCACGACGGTCAGTGCGTTGACGATGGCTCCCAGGGCATCTAGATCGATGATGTCGAGGCGCGGGTTGGCCGGCGTCTCGGCCAGCACCAGCATCGTCTTGCCGGGTACGACCGCCTCGGCGAAGGCTCCGGGCTGCGTGCCGTCCACGAAGGTGACGTCGATTCCAAAGCGCGGGCAGGCTGTCTGCAGGAACAGTTGCGTCCCGGCGTACAACTGGCGCTGGGCCACGATGTGGTCGCCAGACGAACAGATGCCCAGCACCACGGAACTGATCGCCCCCATGCCCGAGGCAAAAGCCCGCGCAGCCTCGGCACCCTCCAACTCTGCGATCGTGGCCTCGAAGGCGTTGATTGTCGGGTTGCCATAGCGGCTGTAGAACCGGTCGGGGGCGATGGATGTGGCCTGGTGCCTGCCCTCCTCGACCGTGAAGAACTCGAATGTCGACGACGGGTACAGCACCGGCGCCAACGACCGCTCGCCCTCGGTTCGCCCGGCCAGGATGGCAGCCGTCTCAGGGCCGATGTTCGGCGGACCTCCGCCTCCGGCACGGTTCCGTGGTTCGACCATCAAACATCCACCTCTCTCAGGAAGCCAGCCAGCAGCGACCCAACCTGTCGGGTTGCCAGCAGGAAGCCATCGTGCCCGTCAGGGCTCTGGATCACATGGTGGTCGCACCGACCACCTGCCGCACGAATGGCGTCCCGAATGGCCGCCTGCTGGGCGGTCGGATATAACACGTCGGAACTGATACTCATGGTTATGGCGGGAAGGTCCGCCAGGCGCCGGATTGCGGACTCCATGGATCCTCTGTCACGGGACAGGTCGTGCAGGTCCATGGTCCGATTCAGAGTCAGGTAGGTGTTGGCGTCGAACCGGCGGACCAGCTTCTCGCCGTGGTAGTCGAGGTAGGACTCCACCTGGAAGCGGTCCCAGTGGCCGAAGACCGACCGGGGGTCCACCAGTTCACGGGCGAACCGGTCATCGAACACCTCGGCACTGCGGTAGGTGATCTGGGCCACAGACCGGGCGATCGCCAAGCCGGCGAATGGGCCGTCGCCGGGCCTGGCGTCGTAGTAGTCGCCGCCCCGGAACCGCGGATCCAGGGCAAGGGCCGTGCGACCCACGGCGCTCCAGGCCACCTGCTGGGCACTGGCAGCCAGCGTCGTGGTAATCGGGGCGATGGAGCGCACGCGCTCGGGGAACATGACGCCCCACTCCAGGACCTGCATCCCACCCATGGAGCCGCCGACTACAGCCATCCATGAGTCGACGCCGAGGTGGTCGGCCACGGCTGCCTGGCAGCGGACGATGTCCCGGGTCGTGACCGTCGGGAACCTGGACCCGTAGGGCGTGCCGGTCTCCGGATCCACCGATGAGGGGCCGGTGGAACCCTGACAGCCGCCCAACGAATTGACGCAGACCACGAAGTACCGGTCGGTGTCGATGCCGCATCCCGGCCCGATGACGCCGTTCCACCAGCCGGGGGTGGCATGGGCGGCTCCGGCCTGGCCATGGGCGTGGCTGTCACCGGTGAGGGCATGGCAGACGAGGATCGCATTGTCAGCCGCCGGAGAGAGCTCCCCCCACGTCTCGAAGGCCATTGCCACCTCGGTTAGGACGCCGCCGCCCTCGAGCACGAAGGGACGGCCACCACCGACCGGGGTGAACAGCCGATCTCCGACCGGGTCGCCCGGACGCCATGCACCGGTGACCGGTAGGTCGGCCGTGTAGGCGCGCGGATGGACGGGCTGGTCGACGGAGTGTCCGTCGTCGCTCGTCGGTTCGTGCGTCATGCAACCGGTCTCCTACCCGGGTGACACCAGCGCTCTGCGCCGACAGCGTGACCCGTGGGCCAGCCGGCGGACACTTCGTTGCCCTCTCAGGCCACATCCCCACCGTCTCCGGTGGGTGAGCACCTTGGGTGTCCGTCCCAGGTTGCCGGACCCGGCGAACCGGGCCACTCGTGATGTTGTGACGACATTCTAGGCGGAAGAAGCACCTGTAACGCGAGCCGGATTGGTACCGGGTCGGGACAAGTCGGCGCCAGGTGGCCGATCAGGCCCTGGAACGGGCCGGATGGCGAGCCCACCACCACTCAAGGAGGCCCTCATCCGACGCCCCGTAGGCACGTTCCATGACCTCACCGAACTCCATCCAAGCATCCCGGGTGGCGGCCCGTCCGACCCCGTGGAGCGCCCTGGCCAGGTCGGCACCCTCATCCCATGCCGTCGAGTCAGCGGGCAGGGGTAGGTCCGCCACCTGGCGGGCCGACAACTTTATGCGCCCAGCCGAACGAGCTGCGCCGACCGAACGCCTGGCCGCCAGAGCTGTCACCGTCGGGGCGCTGAGTGCTGCAGCCAGGTGCCAGAGGTCGACGGGGTCCGGCTCAACGACGACCAGTGGGGTGAGGGGGACCATGTCCCCGACCGGATCCACGACGACCTCGACGACCGTGGTCTGGGTGGCCAACAGGAGCTTCGGGCGACGGCGTGCCTCAAACCAGGAGCCGACCGTCGGGTCGGTGTCCCCGACCACCGCCAGGTCCACCACCGGCGCCGTCCAACGGCGCCCGTCGAAGCGGCACGGCACCGTCGACCAACGAGAGTGCAGCGGATCCACAGACGACGTGGTCAGCAGCGGCGCACGACGGTCCGCCGGACCGGACCACTCGTGCACGGCTCCGACGAGGGCGTAGTAGTGCTGCCGGAAGCCAGCCGTCACCCCTGCCCTGTCGCCGATCCGCCTGTCGCCAGCCGACCGGCCACCAACCCACTCGACCTCCGGAATTCCCAGGAGGCCGGCCACCAGCTCGCCCCAGACCTCGCCCGGTACAGGTGGCGGCACATGTCCCGCCGGCTGGACCGAACCATCGACCAGGAGGCGCACAGGACCATCGGGTTGCGACCCGG
>Ga0209035_10000702_pt1 | contig 13229 bp, 9 predicted proteins | sample MarorgKNORR_S2LV_6_FD_188220 | JGI IMG/M metagenome (GOLD analysis project Ga0209035, IMG submission 188220) | Marine microbial communities from the Southern Atlantic Ocean, analyzing organic carbon cycling - AAIW_A/KNORR_S2/LV (SPAdes) (version 2) | ecosystem: Environmental > Aquatic > Marine >...
TCGCTGGACCTTGATAGTAAAATTCGTCTTGCTGTAGAAGCCATGGTTAAAGCCTGCTATCGCTTTGACCAATTTAAAACCGATACCAAAGAACTACCTCCTGAGCCGTCTATGGCCTTGATTGGAGACCCTAGCTGCAAAGCCCAGCTTGAGCAATCTATAGCCACCGCTTATGCCATGAATTTGTGCCGCGATCTTGGCAACCTCCCAGGTAACATTTGCACCCCAAGTTACTTGGCAGAACAAGGCCACAAACTGGCGGCTAGCTCGCCTAAGGTTTCGACCCAAGTACTCGAAGAAGCCGAGATGGAAAACTTAGGCATGCATTCTTTGTTGTCTGTTGGCAAAGGCAGCGCCGAGCCTTCAAAGCTCATTGTTATTAATTACCAAGGTGGCGAAGAAGGCGCTCAACCCCACGTATTGGTGGGCAAAGGCATTACCTTTGATTCCGGCGGCATTAGCATTAAGCCTGGTGCTGCCATGGACGAGATGAAGTACGATATGTGTGGCGCAGCGAGTGTTATTAGCGCCATGCAAGCCGTGATTCAAATGGATTTAAAGGCTAACATCATTGCCGTGGTAGCAAGTGCAGAAAACATGCCTTCTAGCACTGCCTCTAAGCCGGGTGATATTTACACAACCATGTCTGGCAAAACCGTGGAAGTACTCAACACTGATGCCGAAGGTCGTTTGGTATTGTGTGACGCATTAACCTATGCAGAACGCTTTAACCCCAGCACTGTAGTAGATGTTGCCACTTTAACGGGTGCCGCTATAGTTGCCCTTGGTCACCACACCAGCGCCGTATTGAGTAACGACGACGCCTTTGCCAACAGTCTTATTGAGGCTGGCAATCAAGCCTTTGATGCGGCGTGGCAATTGCCTATGGGCGAAGAGTACCAAGAACAGCTGGACAGCAACTTTGCCGACCTTGGCAATATAGGCGGCCGCTCTGCAGGCACTATCACAGCGGCATGTTTCCTATCTCGTTTTACTGAGAGCTACACTTGGGCACATTTGGATATTGCAGGTACTGCATGGACTTCGGGTGCCAACAAAGGCTCCACTGGCCGCTGCGTACCCTTATTGGTACAGCACTTAGTGAACCAGGGTTAACTTGTGAGTCGAGCAGATTTTTATCAGCTCAAATCTACCGATCCGGCCAGCCGCTACCCGCTGCTGTGCCGGTTGTTAGAAAAAGCCGTGGGTGCTGGGCAACAGGTTTATATTCATTGCCAAGATGATGCCGAAGCCAGCCATTTAGATCAGTATATTTGGGCGTTTAAGCCCGACTCGTTTATTGCCCATACCACTGTAGATGCCCAAGGCCAAACCTCCGTACTACTTGGCCACACCAAATCCTCTGCTTCACACCTACCGCAACACAATGAAATTTGTATCAACTTAAGTCAGGTTGCGGCACCAGATTCCTTTGAACGCATTATTGAACTTGTGGTACAAGAACCCGACATGTTGAAAACAGCGAGAGCCCGTTACGCAAGCTACACCCTAGCTGGCCGTACCATGCAATACCATAAGCTTTAGCTGGTTCCCTGTCGGTCTGCGATTAAGCTTATCATTTCAAACATAATCGCCGTCGCGACCATTGAAGTAATGTTGTTTGGGCTGTCTTTAGTAGGCATCAAACACACCACATCACCACCGATGATATTCATGCCGCGTGTCGCCTGTAGTAGCTGCATGACTTGGTCCATCATGAAACCCTGACAACCAGCTTCTATGTTTGAAACCCCTGGCGCCACTGTGGGATCTAAGCAATCTAGGTCAAAGGTAATATAAACAGGCCTATCACCTATACGTTTTTGAATAATTTCAATACTTTGTTCGGCACCAATCTCATTGTATCTATCCATAGTGATCACGTCATAGCCGTGTTCATAACTGGGCTGCAACCAGTCCAGTGTGCGGGCATTACCGCGAATACCAATCTGCACGCTGTGATGGGCGTCAACATTACCTTGCTGCACTAAATAGGATGCCCAATGGGCGGCAGACTTTTTGGCTCCTAAAAAGTGTTTCATGTTGCTGAAGCAGTCTGTATGGGCGTCAAAGTGTAAGATACACGCAGGCTCACCGCCGGTAAGTTTCGACTGGGGTCCGCCTAAGGCTTGTAAAATTCCGCCGGTGACCGAATGGTCTCCGCCCACGGATACAGGTCGTGTGCCTGCAGCGTCTATAGCGGCGTAATAATCAGTAATATGTTGAATTGAGACTTCGTTGTCGTTCATGTGCGTGAGTGGCACATCGCCCAAATCATTGATACGGCAACTCTTCCATGGGTCCAGTTCAAAGTTCATGTGCACTCGCCGACCATTGGCCGACACGTTTCGTACTGCACGGGGACCTAAGTGCTGGTCTCGCTCTGTAGTGCCGTTACCGCTGCTGTGGGGCACGCCCACTAACGCAATGTCACAGTCACTCGGGTTGGGGTTATGGGGAGCACGGAACAGCGTTGCTACGCCATACCAATAGAGGGCGTCCATGAAAGCGTTTTGGTTTCGATCAAACTGGGGTTCGGCTGGCTCACTCATGTTGGCTCTCTTATTAACTCACTGAAGAACCACGGTTGTACCCTATCCACATTGGGCAGGTCAACTTTTCTATAGGCGAAAAAAAACGCCACTATAAAGTGGCGTTTTCTCAATATTGTTTTCTTAACTAATTAAGAAGGAACAACATTGTTGGCGCAAGGGCCTTTTTGGCCTTGGCCAACTTCGAATTCTACGGCTTGGCCGTCGTTCAAAGTAGCGTAACCGCCGCCATTGCGGATTTCAGAATGGTGTACGAATAAATCCTTACCACCGTCTTCTGGAGTGATGAAACCGAAACCTTTATCGGCGTTAAACCACTTCACTGTACCTTTGCTCATATCTTTACTCTTTGCTACTAAATTAATTTGATAAACCGCCTTCATCTGCGCGGGTTCTCAAACAGATTATGTCTGTTACTGCGCAAATATACGGTTTGGGTCTTCACACATAACGATCACGCTAGTGCGGAGCGTAGTCTAGCACCTTAAACCAAGGAAAGCTAATCATTCCCCAGTAAGCTGCCAAGCTAGACCCTTATCTCCGCTAAATCGCCTCGATTTTCACCACTTGCTGTTGCAACGTACTAGCGGCAGATTCTGCATCCTTCAATTTTGAGCGCTCTTTTTCGATGACTTCGGCCGGTGCCTTATCAACAAATTTAGCATTGCCTAGCTTGCCACTCAGGCGTTTAATCTCGCCTTGAAGTCGGCCTAATTCTTTATTGAGGCGTGCAAGTTCTGCGTCTTTATCAATCAGGCCTGCCATTGGCACCAGCACTTCTAGCTCACCTACTAATGCGGTAGCACTCAAAGGTGCCTCTACGCCTGCATCTAGCATGGTGATGCTTTCTAGCTTTGTGAGCTTAATCAGGAACTGGCTATTGACCTCTAAACGAGCCTGATCAGCAACACTGGCTTTATTAAGCAGTACGGGAATTGGTTTGCCTGGGGCAATGTTCATTTCGCCACGGATATTACGAATACCATCGATAATGCCGCGCACCCAATTAAGGTCGCTTTCAGCAGTTTCATCCAGCATACTGTCGTCCGGCACTGGGTATGGCTGCAGCATAATGCTGTCGCCTTCTACGCCTGCAAGCCCCTTCACACGCTGCCAAATCTCTTCTGTGATGTAAGGCATCATTGGGTGAGCTAGGCGCAACACAGCCTCTAACACACGCACTAGAGTGCGACGAGTACCACGCAACTGCTCTGCGGTTGCATTGTCATCCCACAATACTGGCTTAGACAGCTCTAAGTACCAATCACAATAGTCGTTCCAAATAAACTGATACAAGGCTTCAGCTGCATGGTCAAAACGATAATTGCCAAGCGCCTCAATCACCTTTTTCTCTGTTTGTTGCAGGCGAGATCGAATCCAACGGTCAGCAAGGCTTAGCTCTACTTCACCACCGGCTTGGCCACAGTCTTGCTCGTCGCAATTCATTAATACGTAATTGGTGGCATTCCAAATTTTATTACAGAAGTTACGATTGCCTTCGATACGACCTAAATCAAACTTAATGTCGCGTCCAGTAGAGGCCAATGAACACATGGTAAAGCGCAACGCGTCGGTCCCGTATGAGGCAATGCCGTCTGGGAAGTGCTTTAAGGTTTGTTTTTCAATCTTTTTAGCCAATTGTGGCTGCATCATGTTGCCGGTGCGTTTTTCTAACAAAGCGGGCAGCTCAATGCCGTCAATCAGGTCTAACGGGTCAATTACGTTACCCTTAGACTTGGACATTTTCTCGCCGTCTTGGTCACGCACTAGGCCGTGAACATAAACGGTTTTGAAAGGCACTTGAGCAGTGCCGTCTTCGTCTTTCATGAGGTGCATGGTCATCATGATCATGCGCGCCACCCAGAAGAAAATGATATCAAAACCTGTGACTAGCACATCCGTTGGATGATACTTTTCTAACGCTTCTGTGTTATTGGGCCAGCCCAAAGTGCCAAAGGTCCACAGGCCTGAAGAGAACCAAGTATCCAAAACATCTTCGTCTTGCTTAAGGCTCATGTCGCCTAAGTTGTGCTTTTCACGCACTTCTTCTTCGCTACGGCCTACGTAGAAGTTGCCTTCGTCGTCATACCAAGCGGGAATACGGTGTCCCCACCACAACTGACGGGAAATACACCAATCTTGAATGTCGCGCATCCAAGAGAAGTAGGTGTTTTCCCATTGCTTGGGCACAAATTCAATACGGCCGTTTTCTACGGCAGCAATAGCAGGTTCGGCCAATGGCTTAGTGCTCACAAACCACTGGTCTGTTAATAATGGTTCGATCACTAAACCAGAGCGGTCACCACGAGGCACTTTTAAGCCATGGTCTTCAATTTCTTCAAGCAAACCTGCTGCATCAAGATCGGCCACCATTTGTTTACGCGCAACATAACGATCTAAACCTTGGTAGGCTTCTGGCACAGTTTCTGTGTGTTCGGTTACCAGCTTACCGGCGGTGGTGTACACATCTGGCACGGTAACAATGGCAGCATCGTGATCCAGTATATTGATCATACCTAAATCGTGACGCTGACCCATGGCATAGTCATTAAAGTCGTGAGCAGGAGTAATCTTCACACACCCTGTGCCAAACTCCATATCTACGTAGTCATCCGCAATAATAGGGATCATACGACCCACTAATGGCAAACAGATATGCTTGCCTATTAAGTGTTGATAACGCTCGTCTTTAGGGTGCACTGCAACAGCGGCGTCGCCTAACATGGTTTCTGGGCGCGTGGTGGCTACTACAAGGTGATCTTTGCCGTCAGAGGTTGTTGCGCCATCGGCTAGAGGGTAACGCAAGTGCCACAAGTGGCCTTTTTCGTCAGTAGAAACCACTTCTAAGTCAGAAATAGCCGTGTGTAATTTAGGATCCCAGTTTACCAAGCGTTTACCGCGGTATATTAAACCGTCATCATATAAACGCACAAAGGCTTCTTGCACCGCGGTGTAAAAACCGTCGTCCATGGTGAAGCGTTCACGACTCCAATCTACACTGGCGCCCATACGACGCAATTGGCGTGTAATGGTGCCGCCTGACTCTTCTTTCCAATCCCATACCTTATCAAGGAATTTTTCACGTCCAAGTTCATGGCGCGTGGTTCCGTCTTCGGCTTGAATTTTTCGCTCTACCAACATTTGCGTGGCAATACCGGCATGGTCGGTACCTACTTGCCACAAAGTATCATGGCCCTGCATACGCTTAAAACGCGTCAAGGTATCCATGATGGTATCTTGAAAAGCATGTCCCATGTGCAGGCTACCCGTGACATTAGGCGGCGGAATAACAATACTGTAAGGGGTGCCTTCGCCAGAAGGTGCAAAATAGTTATTGTCCTCCCACGTTTGGTACCACTGTTCTTCGATTGCGCTGGGGTTGTATGTCTTTTCCATGATACTTGGCAAGTGCTCTAAATTAGGTCGGTATAAAATCGGTTTAAACCTCGCAAAGCGAGGCTTAATTATCATCTAGCAAATGACAGCAACTAGATTAGTGGTTACAACCAGGTCCGTGGATATGGCCTGCAGATAGCTCGTCTTCTGTGGCGGCACGAATTTCCATTACTTCTACGTCAAAGTTCAAGGTTTCGCCTGCAAGGTCGTGGTTACCATCAACACTTACCTTGTCGCCTTCTATGCCAGTAATAGTCACGACTTGCTGTTGGCCAGAATCACCTTCCGCGTGGAACTGCATGCCCACTTCTAGGGTATCAATGCCAGAGAACATTTCGCGCTCAACCTGCTGTACCATTTCTTCCATGTATTCGCCGTAGCCTTTATGTGGTGGTACTTCTACTTGCAACTTGTCACCAACCTGCTTGCCTTCTAGGGCTTCTTCTAAGCCTTGCACGATATTGTTTCCACCGTGTAGGTAAGGCAACGCATCGCCTTCACGTGAGGTATCGATAAGCTCGCCTGCGCCATTAGTTAATGTATAGTGAAAGCTAACAACGCTATTTTCGGCAATTTTCATTTACAACTCCAAAACACCCTTAACATATAATTATTAAGGGCTAAAAAAATAATTTATGACCTTGGCGCTCAACCATATGAGCGACCTGCTATAATACCGCAAAAATACCCTCTAGGCTCTAGTTTCAATGCATTTTACCATTCACGATACCCCAGGTGTTATTCACGTTATTCGGGCCCTTTCTTGGTTAGTACTAAAGTTAAGTGGCTGGAAAGTAATTAACGTGGCACCGCCAGTTGGCAGCTACCTTATTATTGCCGCACCTCACACGTCGAATTGGGATTTCCCCCTAGGCATTGCCATGGCATTTCATCTGCAGTTGAGGGTCTATTTCATTGGTAAACATTCTTTATTTAAAGGCCCCATGGGACCGATAATGAAGTGGTTAGGCGGCATACCTCTGAATAGAGCTGCTAGCAAAAACTTTGTAGATTCGTCCATTGAAACCTACGCCAACAACGACAACCTTATTTTTGCTATTGCCCCTGAAGGCACCCGCAAAAGTGTAGATCGTTGGAAAACCGGTTTTTACCACATGGCCAAGGGTGCAGACGTACCATTAGCCTTAGCTTATTTTGACTTTGCCACTCGCGTTGGCGGCATTGGTAAAATGCTGCATCCAACGGGCGACATGGAAGCTGACATGCAAATCATAGCCGACTTTTACCGCCCGATGGTGGGCAAGAATCCAAGCAATTTCAACCCCGATATTACGGGCACCAATCAGCCAACTTAAACTTGCGCCTTTAACACCACAAATTTGGGGTGCGCGCCCACCTGTTCTACCCGCTTGAACCAGCGCTTAAGCTTGGCGTGATAGCCTAAATGGCGGTTGCCTACCACCCAAAGCTCGCCGTCTTGGTCGAGCACATTGGCCGCTTGCTTAAACATCCGCATGGCTATTTGATCACCTACCACCCGCTCTTGGTGAAATGGTGGATTACACAAGATTAAATCTGCTGACCCCTGCACCATGCCCGTTAGGCAATCATTAGCCACAAACTCACATTGGTCAGGCACTTTATTGTGTTGCGCATTAATAGTGGCAGAAGCGATCGCCATGTACGAATCGTCTACGCCCACAACCTGAGCATTGGACCATTTATTAGCCGCCATAATGGCCTGGACGCCATTGCCACAACCCAAATCGATCACCCGGTTATACGGCCCCTGCGGGAAATTCTGTAACAGAACCTGCGCGCCAGGATCTAATCTACTGCGACTAAATACACCACTATAATGGTGCAAATCAAAACCCCATTCTTCTGCCGACCACCGTGTTGCCTGGGGTGCTGGGCTCACGTTTGATTTTGGCTGTTGCATCCCTGCAAATACCAACCGTGCTTTCTTTTTTGCCAAACTTGTAGTTACGGCACCAAACAAAGATTCCAGTAATTGGTACACAGGGGAGTCTAAGTGTTTGACCATGACCGGCATAATTAATTTTGCGTCAGGCGCCAATTGAGGTAATAACCTGGCGACTTGGTCAGCTAACAGGGTATGACTTTTAGGCAACCTCATTAATACCAGGTCGAACGGACCTTGCGGCGTGTCTTGGGCTTGCACAAAATTCATTGGCGGCAGATCATTAGCTTGGCCATTGAGCTGTAGCGCTTGATGGGCGATAAATGAGTCGCTCCACAAGGTCGGAGCACTGCCACTGTGGTTGGCTGCGGCTTTAGCCATGCCGCACGTTAAGGCACCATAAGTGTCATTAATCACCAAAATTTTAGTCTGCGCGGTAACAAGGCCATGTTCGTGAACATAATCCAACGCCAGCACGTCAGCCTGATCAAACGCCATAAGGTGTTGTTCTGCTTTGTTATTTTTAGCTTTTGGTACGCGATCTACGGTTAGCTCTGCATAGTTACAAATGAGGTTAGTCGAGGTCATAGGAATTATGGCGCCAGCCTATCAATAGCCCAGCCGTCACTGCTTTGGGAGTATTTAAACCGGTCATGGAGGCGACTGGGGCGGCCTTGCCAGAACTCAAAATGCGTGGGCACCAGGCAATAACCGACCCAGGGCTTAGGGCGCTCGATGGGCTCATTTTGATGGCGTTGCTCCAGGGAAAACACATTTTGCTCTAACTGTGGCAAGCCGCTCACAATTTGACTTTGCGGGGTGGCTGCAGCACTCACTTGGCTAGCACGGGGTCGGCTATCAAAATAGGCATCAGCGGTAGCCTCAGGCAACATGGTGACGGTACCTGAGATACGTACTTGGCGCTCCAAGGGCTGCCAATAAAATAACACCGAGGCCTGGTTATTTTGGGCTAAGTCTAGGCCTTTTTGGCTACGGCTGTCGGTATACCAAACCAAACCTTGTTCAGTCATGCTTTTCATCAACACAATACGACAACTGGGCATACCAGAATCTGACACCGTGGCTAAAGACATGGACGTAGCATCTAGCGGGCATGCCTGCTCCGCTTCTTTGAGCCACTGGCTCAACTGCTGCCACGGGCTTAATGCTAGTTGTTCCCGCCTCAGCCCTTGCCCATCATATTCCCTACGGTAATCTTTATAGTCTTGTAATGACATAACCCAACTTGCCTTTAACGTATTGTTCAAAATAATCCTGATTTGAAGCCCATTATAGGCTGCTCTAACGCTGTCGGAAACAACCTTATGCCAATGGTCTCCTTCAAAGTCATCAACTGCTACGTAAAAAAGGCGTAAAGACCCACTGCACTTATCGGTCAGGTTATCTAACCCACCCGTTTTCATGTAGTATTTGACCCTACTTTTTATACGACACTGGGGCTTTTTATACCTCAGCACAGGGAAAGGTCATTCTTCATGAGCTTCAACACAGTTGTTTTTCGTTTTACTACTCGAGTTATTCTGCCCATCGCAATTATAGCGGGCGCCTCTGCCGGATTTATCTACTTAAAAGATTCGAAACCAACAGTACCGGCTAAACCGATTACCGAGCAAGTGATCGGTGTGTCCAGCCATACTATTGAACTACACGACATTGCCCCAGAAATCACTCTCTACGGCGCAGTGGAAGCCAGTGAAACAGTTCAACTCAGTGCTACGGTCAACGCATTTGTGAGCCATGTCAGCGTAGGCCGGGGAGATGCGGTTACAAAAGGACAACAATTGGTGCAACTTGATGACCGCGAATTACGTTTAACTCTCGCTCAGCGAAAGGCGAGCTTGCTCGACATAGAAGCGCGCATTAATAGCGAAAAAAATAGCAACCAAACCAATCAACAAGCGTTAGTAATTGAACAACAATTACAGGCCATTAACCAGAAAAACTTAGAGCGGCAGCAACAACTGGTTGCACAAAACGTGGCACCCGCTTCTCGCTTAGAAGATGCGACCCGCGCAGTACAACAACAAGAACTTGCTTTACTAGGCCGTAAAAACACCATTGCAGACCACCCAAACCGTATGGCACAACTGCAATCCCAAGCCACTCAAAGCGAAATACAACTGGAGTTTGCACAGCTAGATTTAGAACGTACTCATATTTCGGCGCCATTTAATGGCCGCGTTCTTAGTGTAGATACCGCTGCTGGAAACCGTGTTCGTAACGGTGACCGTGTGGTGAAACTGTACAACACACACAGTTTAGAAGTGCGTAGCCAAGTACCCGCTCGTTATATCCCCATGCTACAAACGTCGGACCCAAGCCAACGCCTGAGCGCGAGCATCAACTATAACGGCCGCTCTTACCACCTGACCTTAGATCGACTTTCCGCTGAGGCATCGTCCAGCCAAGGCGGCATAGACGCATTTTTTACTTTAGCTGATGCACAAAACATAGAAGTGGGCCGCAACATTCAAGTACAAGTAATGTTACCCACCGAAGCTAATGTAGCGGCGTTACCGTCACTTGCCATATATGGCCAAAACCGCGTTTATGTCATTGTGGAACAACGTTTAAAAGCAGTTAACGTTGACCGCGTCGGTGATTGGACTAGCCCCACGGGCGAGCGACTCACTTTGGTACGGAGCGCTCAGTTGCGTAGCGGCGACCAGGTCCTAACAACCCAACTACCCAATGCAGTCTCTGGGTTATTAGTTGAAACTCGTTAGGCGGAGCAATACACCATGATGCAATCATTTATTCGCCTCTTTGCAGACCACAAAGTCGCTCCAAACTTGTTAATGTTATTGTTGTTTTTATCGGGCGCATACGGCCTTAAACAACTCAACACACAGTTCTTTCCAGATTTTGCAGTCGATGTAGTGATGGTAAATATTGCTTGGCCGGGTGCGTCTGCTGAAGACGTGCAAAGCAGCATCACCATACCCGTTGAGCAAAAGTTAAAAAGTGTAGCCAATGTTAGCAAGGTAAATTCTAGCACCTACCGTGGCGGTGTAACCTTGTGGCTAGATGTTGACAGTGGTGCAGATTTTACGGAAACCACTAACTCTATTAAACAAAAGGTAGACTCCGTCGGCAATATGCCAGCCGATGCAAAAACGCCTAGTGTTGAACAGTTTGTAATGTATGAAAACGTTGGCACTTTGCTCATTACTACAGATGGCCCAGTGGACGAATTGACTGGATTAGCACGTCAAGCAGAAAAAGAGTTACTAGCCCGCGGTATTAGCAAAATTAATTTTACCGGGCTGCCTGAGCGTGAAATTGCAATTCAAGTTGACGCCGGAACAATACACGAGCTAGGTCTGTCGTTACAAAATATGGCAGGCTTAATTAACAATCAAAGCCAAGACGTCATGGCTGGTACTGCCGACAAGAGTGGTGGCTCCAAACAACTACGTGCGGTTGGCAAAGTGACCGATGTACATAGCTTTGCACAATTGCCCTTACTGACTACAGACAACGCACAACTTCTTCGTTTGGGCGACGTGGCAGACATTAGTTTAAGACCAAAAGAAGATCAAAGCACCATTAACTACCATGGCAAGCCTGCTATAGAGTTGTCGATCATGCGTAGCGTCAACGACGACACCATTAAAACTGCTGCCATTATGAATGACTGGGTCATAGACGCCCGAGAGCGCTTTCCACAAGGCGTCGACATCGTTGTTTACGACGAAGCATGGCTCATTCTTAAAGCCCGCATTACGCTGTTAATCAACAACGGTGCAACGGGCTTATTGTTCGTTGTGGGTTTGCTATTTCTGTTTCTTAACTCTCGCGTTGCATTTTGGGTTGCTATGGGCATCCCAGCCTCGTTATTAGCCACATGGGGCGTGATGTATTACATCGGCGGTTCCATAAACATGATCAGCCTCTTTGGCATGATTATGGCCCTGGGAATTATCGTAGATGACGCCATTGTGGTAGGCGAAGACACCCTAGCACAATCCCAAAGGGGCGCACCTGCATTACAAGCCGCTTTAGGTGGTGCACAGCGCATGATGGGGCCTGTTGCGGCCTCGTCTCTAACCACCATTGCCGCATTTTTACCACTATTGTTAATAGGCGGTCCTATCGGGAGCATTTTGGCCGACATTCCAATTGTCGTCATCTGCGTTATTTTAGTTTCTTTGGTTGAATGTTTCCTCATCTTACCTGGGCACCTGCACCATGCACTAAAGAATCGCGAGCAGAAAAAGACCTCTCGCTGGCGTCTTGCCTTCGACCAAGGTTTTGAAAATTTCAAAAACAAACTATTTCGTCCTGCCGTAAGCTTTGCAATAGATTTCCGATTGGTTACTTTTAGCCTAGCTATCACCGCCTTTGTATTGGCTATAGGTTTGTTAGTGGGTGGACGTTTGCAGTTTGCTTTTTTCCCTAGTGTTGACGGCGACAACCTACGCGCCAACGTGCAGTTCAGTAGTGGCACACCCGCCCAGGAGGTCGCTGCATATCTAATTAAGGTTGAAGACGCATTATTGGAAACCGAAGCAGAGCTTGGGGGTAACTTAATTCGCGAGCGCGCGGCTTATTTTGGCACGCACATGTTGTCTATGGATGGTGTTTCTAGCCGTGACCAAATTGCCTTACTTAGGGTAGAGCTAGACAGCACAGAATTAAGACCCGTGTCGAATGCAGAGTTTATTGACACCTGGAACAGTAAAATACTACGTGTGCCTGGGTTAGAGAAAATCATTATAGATCAGCCGGAAACCGGCCCCCCTGGCAAACCTATAGAAGCTAACATCACTGGCGCAAGTGCAACGGTCATGAAGCAAGTAGCCCTAGATCTACAAACGTCCCTAAAAACCTATACTGGTGTACAGAATATTGACGACAACCTACCGTATGGTATGGAACAACTGATCTTTAGCCTCACGCCAGAAGCCACCACCTTAGGCTTAACAAGCTCAGATATTGGCCGCCAACTTAGGTACGCGTTTGACGGCATCACCGTGCAAAGTTTTTACCTAGGCGCTGATGAAATTGATGTACGTTTAATGCTCAAAGACGAAGACCGTAATAACCTTGCTACTTTGTATGCATTGCCCATTATTTTGCCATCTGGAAATACCGTACCTTTGTTAGAGCTAGTGGAGTTTAGCTCTCGCCGAGGCATCGACAAATTCCGTAGTAAAAACGGCCAACTTATGGTCACGGTTCAAGCAGACGTGGACGTCGGCGTTACCAACGCAAACGTGGTAATCAACGCCTTAAAGGCTGACATAATTCCTGATCTAGAACACCAATATGGCGTACAAATTAGTTTTGGCGGCACTAAGGCAGACGAAGAAGAAACCCTTGCCGAAATGTTAACCGGATTAGGTTTAGCACTTGTTCTAATTTACATCGTT
>Ga0209035_10000703_pt1 | contig 13221 bp, 8 predicted proteins | sample MarorgKNORR_S2LV_6_FD_188220 | JGI IMG/M metagenome (GOLD analysis project Ga0209035, IMG submission 188220) | Marine microbial communities from the Southern Atlantic Ocean, analyzing organic carbon cycling - AAIW_A/KNORR_S2/LV (SPAdes) (version 2) | ecosystem: Environmental > Aquatic > Marine >...
TGTATCTGACACTTGCATGTTTTTTTGCGACTAAGTCCATTTAGTTGGTAACTACGTAGTTTAGTTATTTTTTGAACTATCTGCGAGTAGTCTCACGAACCAAGGCGAGAATGAATGCGTATAATAAATCAAACGGGGTAACTTGAAGCCTAAATCGTGTACTTTCCAACCAAATCCACCTAAATCATCAGGTGTCCTTGGGCGGAACAAAGAGAACATGGAGGGAATCATGAATCTCACGTCCACTCTAAACCGTCACGGGAATTCAGCTCTTGATGACGTGTCCGTACCGGCGACCGCCGCTATGTCCGTTGGCCAATATCTAATCCAACGATTGCGTGACTATGGTATCAACGATCTGTTTGGTATCCCAGGCGATTACGTCCTGTCGTTTTACAGTTTGTTGGAACAAAGTGATATCAACGTTGTCGGTTGTACTCGCGAAGACAACGCCGGGTTTGCCGCTGATGCCTATGCGCGTATCAACGGCATGGGTGCTCTTTGTGTTACCTATTGTGTCGGGGGGTTGAGCGTCTGCAACTCGATCGCGGGAGCCTTCGCAGAAAAATCTCCCGTAGTACTCATCTCGGGATCCCCTGGCTTAAATGAGCGTTACAACGACCCGTTGTTGCACCACAAGGTTCGTGACTTCCATACTCAAGTAGACGTGTTTGACAAAATATGTATGACCGGCACAGAGTTGACCGATCCGGACACCGCCTTTGCCGAGATTGATCGCGTACTAGCAACGTGTGCACGATACAAGCGACCGGTCTACATTGACATCCCTCGTGACATAGTACACGTGGTGCCCGAGGTGCCGTATAAACCACTGACGGTTGATGAACCGTGGGACCAGAGTGCCTTAGAAGAGGCAAGTAATGAAATTACCGCTTTGTTAAATGGAGCTCGCAAGCCAGTCATTGTGGCGGGCGTGGAAATCCATCGATTTGCTGTCCAGGATGATTTAATTCACTTTGCGGAAAAAAATAATATTCCAATCGCTTCAACGCTGTTGGGAAAAAGTGTCATCCGCGAAAATCACCCGCTGTACCTAGGGTTGTATGAAGGCGCCATGGGTTGTGCAGCGGTCACAAAATACGTTGAAGAGAGCGACTGCATTTTATTGCTGGGAACCTTCATGACCGATCTCAACTTGGGGATTTACACAGCCCAACTCGACCCTGCCAAATGTGTGCACGCCACCAGTGAAGACCTCCAAATTCACCATCACCATTACGCTAACGTTTGCCTGAAGGATCTCATTCACGAAATGATCCTCAAGAATATCCGCCCTGCTACTTCAGAAATCGCATCCGTGCGAAATAGTTGTGAAGCCAAGTACTCTGTGGAGTACGAAGTAGCGATAAAAATCACCCGCATGATTCAACGTTTAAACCAATCCTTAGACGAAGAAACCATCGTTATTGCGGATATTGGTGACGCATTATTCTCGGCGACCCAACTACAAACTCGTGGACGTACAGAGTTTCTGAGCCCAGCCTATTACACTTCGATGGGCTTCAGTATACCTGCCACGTTAGGTGCATCGCTGGCCAAACCGGGGCATCGCGTGATCACGTTATGTGGTGACGGCGCGTTTCAAATGACCTGCCTTGAATTGTCCACGATTGTGCGGCACGGTTTTAATCCAATCGTCATTATTTTGGATAATGGTGGATATGGTACGGAGCGTGTATTGCATCCGGGCGAGTGGAAGTACAATGAAATACAACCTTGGAACTATGGCGAAATTACCAAGATGATCGGTGGCGGTGTATCACATCACGTGCACACCGAAGGTGATTTTGACCGAGCGTTAAAATCAGCAATCGCGGACAAACATCAAATGCATTTGCTGCATGTCCATTTGGACCATCGCGACGCGAGCCAAACGCTATTAAGAATGGCCGACCGCATGAGTCAACACATCTAGGTTGATGTGGCCATGGCCAGTACGACACCTTTAGCCAGCGTAGGCGCGAGTGCCATTGTTGTAACTGTTTTGGTTATTCTGAATTTTCGGTGCCTGAGTGATCATTTTGATATTTTCAGCACCCAATAGATCGTCTAAGCGACCACGTAATTCCTGGTTAATCTCTATCCGCTGCTTCATCGATTTTAGTGTCACTTGTGTCCCGTCGTTTAGTTGCAGCATACATTTAAGTACGGCACTACCCGGATATGCCCGCGTTACTTCTCGTAACTTACTAATCATTTCCATCCCATGCATATTCTCGTCCAAGCGTACAATCATGCCTGTTGTGTAACGATCGGACACCTCATTAATCGGAATGATCTCATTAACGATTATATTGCACTCGTCTCCACCACCTCGACGGTCTACTCGGCCTCGCACAATGACAATCTCATCGGCTTGCACAACATGCCCTATTTCCGCAAATTGAGTTGGCCACAAAATACAGCGGACGGACCCATTTACATCTTCGATATCAAAATTAGCGTATTTTGATGGCTTCCCAGGTTTCGGATTTTTCGTATGAGAATATTTAATCGACGACAACAACCCGCCCAAAATAACCTCACCACGATCTGGCAGGCCGCTTAGTCTTTCTGTCGTATGAGAACAGAAGTCGTTCAGGCGGTCAGCGTATTCTGCCAACGGATGAGAGGTTAAATAGTAGCCTAGGACTTCTTTTTCCATCGCCAACTTAGCACGTTCTTCAAACTCCAGGACACTAGGCATATCGACAGTAGCATCCAGTTCGTCGCCGCCTTCGGACTCCTCAAACGCCCCAAATAAATTTTGTTGCCCCGATCGATTATCCGCCTGTCGCGCTTGGCCCGCTCCAATCGCGCGCTCTACCGTTTCCATTAACTGACGCCGATTCGCGCCAAAACAATCCATCGCACCCGCTTTGATAAGTTGGTCCATCGCAGCACGATTGCAAGAAGATGTTTCCACCCGTTCCGCGAAATCAAAGATGTCTTTAAAATCCCCACCTGCCGTGCGTGCTCGAACAATCGCCTCTGCCGCTGAACCACCACATCCTTTGATCGCAGACAAGCCGAAGAATATTTGATTTCCATCCACCGTGAATTCAACACCGGAGGTGTTCAGGCTGGGCGCAATAACTTCAATCTCCATCCGACCACAATCTTCCAGATGCTCAACCAATGAATCCTTGCGGACAAAATTACGACCCGGTATGTCTCCCGTTAATAAAGCGGCCATGAATTCAACGCCATAATGCGCTTTGAGATAAGCCGTTTGGTAGGCAATCAAGGCATAGGCCGTCGAGTGACTTTTATTAAAACCATATCCGGCAAACTTGGTGATCATATTCCAGAGCGAGGCAGCGTCCGATGCTCGCAATCCTCTCTCAACCGCACCTGTAATAAACTGTTCATGATTTGTGCCGATGAGCTCTTCATTTTTCTTACTGATCGCTTTAATACAGGTATATGCTTTGGCAAGCTCAATCCCTCCGATCCGATTCAAAATCCGCATCACCTGTTCCTGATAAACCATGACCCCATGGGTTTCTTCGAGAATATCTTTCAAGGCCGAATGTAAATACTGAGCTTTTTTGCGGCCAAGTTTTACATCTACGTATTCGTCCACCATACCGCCTTCCAGTGGTCCTGGCCGATACAACGCAGCGGTGGCAATGATGTCACGGAAATGATTCGGCTTCATCCGTTTCAATAAGTCACGAATCCCGCCGCTTTCCAGCTGAAAGACACCTTTCGTTTCACCTCGAGATAGCAATGCAAATGTTGCTTTGTCATCGAGTGGTATTTTGTATAAATCTAAAACCTTGCCCGTAGTCTGTTTAATAATATCTTGGGTGATCCGTAAAATGGTTAAATTCCTCAAACCGAGGAAGTCCATTTTCAGTAGCCCTGCGTGTTCGACATCATACATCGACCACTGGGTAATAATGTCGTCTTTGCCGGAGACACGACACAACGGCACATATTCCGTCAACGGTTGATCACCAATAACAACTGCGGCAGCGTGAGTGCCCACATTCCGCGCTAGGCCTTCGATTTTCATCGCTAAATCCAGCATCTCGCGAATTTCCGGATCGCCATCATAGGTCATTTTTAGTTCAGCACTCTTTTTCAAAGCGCCACTAATCGTGATCTTTAGCTCTTCCGGAACCATGCCGGTTATTTGAACAACGCGACCAAGCGGAATCCCGAGCACGCGACCAACATCCTTAATCGCCGCTCGAGCGGCCAGTGTACCAAACGTTCCAATCTGAGCAACGTTGGCTTCACCGTAGGTATCTTTCACGTATTGCATAACGTCACCGCGATGATCTTTACAGAAATCGATGTCGATATCAGGCGCTTCGAGACGATTTTCATCTAAGAATCGTTCAAATAGCAAATCGTAATGTATTGGGCAAACATGGCTGAGATATAAGGCATAGCAAACGAGGGAACCAACTCCACTACCACGAGCGGTCGCTGGAATCGAATGTTCGCGAGCAAATCTGACAAAGTCCCAGCAAATGAGGAAGTAGTCATTAAAACCAAGTTTATTGATCACGCCTAACTCGCGATCCAACCTCTTCTGAGAGATCTCTGTGAGCGAATCACCTTGCAGCATCTCAGGATTATCGGAATAGCGGTCGCGCAAGCCGATCATACACAGCTCCCGCAAATAATCCACAGACGATTTTTCTTGGGGTACGGCAAACGACGGAAAAAATCGTTTTCCTAATTCCAAGTCGATGTCGACCGTATCAGCGATCGCTTGGCTTTGGGCAACAACTTCTTCCATTCCAGGAAACGCTGCGTACATCTCCTCGCCACTACGCAAGAAAAATTCCTTGCCTTCCATCTTCATCCGAGATGTGTCGGTTCGAAAACGCCCGGTGTTGATGCACAGCATGACGTCCTGAGCATCCGCATCCACTTCATCAACGTAATGACAATCACTTGTTGCAACCATCGGCACGCCGATACGCTTGGCCACCGCTAGAGAACCTTCTAACGCCATCCGCTGAATCTCAATGCCATTGTTCATTACTTCAATGAAGTACCGGTCATCGAAGACTTTTTGGAACCACTGCGAAACCTCGATCGCTTTGTCCAGTTGAGGCACATCTCCGAACCCTTTGAGAATCGCTTGGTTAAATTCACTCGACACGCAACCACTTAAACAAACCAAACCTTCGCTGTATTGCTCAAGCAATTGCTTATCAATGCGAGGTTTAAAATAAAAGCCCTCTAGATAAGCAGCCGATGCCATCTTAATTAGATTTTTGAAACCTGTGCGATTCTGGGCTAAAAGCGTCAGATGAAAATTGGATTCTTTCTGAGAACCGGCTGATTTTTCAAAACGGCTATCCGGTGCGATGTAAGCCTCATATCCAATAATTGGATTGATGTCTTGCTTGCGACATTCGCGGTAGAACTCCAGTGCCCCGTGTAGATTTCCGTGGTCAGTAATCGCTAATGAGTTCATCCCGTGGTCTTTTGCACGCTGAACCAATTTAGGGATACTGGATGCACCATCGAGTAAACTGTAATGGGTATGACAATGCAAATGTGTGAACGGCCGAGAACTCATTAACTTCAAATCCCTTTTTCTTGAGCGGTTGGGCCCATTAGATGTGCCCCCTACTATTCAATCCATTAAACAGCAATGCTGTGGTTGGATTTTACGCCAAATCGGACAGCATTTCCAGCTTTTGCCAAGCGGTTAATTGAGTTTAATCCGTGGAATCTATCGTTATTCGGGATTACTGATTTGCCGAATATATTCGGCGAGCCGTGATTGTAAATCAATCAAGCTTTGCCACTTGTGGAAACTCAGCACCATACGATCTGGCCCATTCTCACTAGCCGATTGAATTAAGGAACGCATGCGAATATGTACGAAGCTCATGAGATCGGCCAGTTGTGCTGCTTGACCAGGTGAAAGTCGCTCTGGTAAGCCTGGCGGATCCAAAACGTTCATCGCCGCCCGTATTTCCGTGTCATCAGCACAATTCAACTCAAACCCCAGATCAGGTCTGGATTCTAGGGAATGATCCGTACCCGATTCATCGCCCGAACTGCTCAGGCGTAAATCTTGCAAGCGTTTCGCAATCTGCTCACGGGAACCAAACAATAGCACGCTACGACCTACCGAGATAAGATCTCCATAACGCAGAATCCGAAGTTGAATATCCTCGCCATTTACTTTTGTGCCGTTGGTACTGCCGAGATCGGTGAGAACCATACGATCATGATCTAGCTGAATTTTGGCGTGAAAACGACTTATCCGCTCATCGTTTAGCTGGATATCATTGCCCTCTTCACGACCAACGGTGATCGGCAGCTCCAAATCTTGATACGAATGACCACGGTCAGCGCCGTCGAGCACTCGCAGCGTTAATGATGTATCGACAGGTTGCTGTTCGCTCATGGAATATAAGTCCTCGCAGCCGATTATATTCGTATAACACTGAGAAATCAGAAAAAACTCTTCCTAATTACCGGAAGTTAAATCTTCTACTAACGGCTGAGGGTTATTTTTAGACCTCTTTGGAGTCAATCCAGGACATCAGCTTACGTAGTTTTCGACCGACCACTTCAATTCCATGGTCATGGTCAAGTTGACGTCGACTCTTGAAGTTCTCGGCACCACTTTTGTGTTCAGCGATCCAATTTCGAGCAAAAATACCATCTTGAATTTCACTGAGGACGCGTTTCATCTCTGCTCGAGTCTCATCCGTGATAATACGTGGACCAGACATATAGTCACCGTACTCCGCAGTATTGGAAACGCTATAACGCATATAACTGAGTCCACCCTGATAGAATAGGTCGACGATGAGTTTAAGTTCGTGCAAGCATTCGAAGTATGCCATTTCGGGTTGGTAACCGGCATCGACAAGTGTTTCGAAGGCGGCTTTTACCAGTTCACTAACACCACCACACAACACAACTTGTTCACCGAACAGGTCTGTTTCGGTTTCTTCAGCAAAGGTTGTTTCAATAACACCACCGCGAGTTGCACCGATTCCTTTTGCATAGGCAAGTCCCAGAGCGTGAGTTTCAGCACTGGCACCGTCACTTAAGGCAATCAATCCGGGGACACCACCGCCAACTTCATATTCTGATCGGACTAGATGGCCTGGTCCTTTGGGGGCAATCAGCAGCGCATCGTTTCCCGACGGTGGGTCAATGAATCCAAAGTGGATATTGAAACCATGCGAGCACATGAGAATATTGCCTGCGGATAGATTTTCGCAAATCTGGTCGCGAAAAATATCTCCCTGCACTTCATCTGGTAACAAAATGTTTATCAGATCGCCAGCTTGGGTAGCTTCCGCGAGTGATACAGGTTCGAAACCATGGCTTACAGCAAGATCATAATTGGCACTGCCAGGGCGTTGGCCGACGACCACGTTACAACCGCTTTCACGAAGGTTTTGCGCTTGGGCATGTCCCTGCGAGCCGTAGCCAAGGATGGATATTGTTTTATCTTTCAAAAGAGAAAGATCCGCGTCGTCGTCATAATAAATCGTAGCTGCCATCAAATTCACCTGTTGTTATTGCTATCGTAAATAGTCGTAAGGACTGTAGTTGTTTAGTTTAACACTGTTTTGTATTTGTTTATTCTGCGACTGCATCGCTGCGAATCATCGCAATACGTCCGGTACGAACGAGTTCCTGAATTCCAAACGGTCGCATCCGTTCGATAAAGGCTTGTAGTTTTTGTTCGCTACCGGAGATTTCAATCATAATTTCTGTAGCACCAACATCAACGATGCGTCCACGGAAAATATCTACTAACTCGCGTATTTCACTACGTTGCGCACCCGAATCACTGCTGACCTTAATCAACATCAAGTCGCGTTCAACATTAGGCAAAGCACCAACATCGGTAACTTCAACAACCGTAACGATCTTTTCGAGTTGCTTTTCCAATTGTTCTAAGACACCTTCATCGCCAATGACAACAAATGTCATACGAGACAACTCTGGCTTCTCGGTAGCGCCTACTGCTAATGAGTGGATATTAAAATCCCGCGAGGCGAGCATACCCGAAACATGGGCCAGTACGCCGGGGACGTTTTGAACTAAAGCTGAAATGACGTGACGCATAGTGCTATGGAGGAAATAATGTAGTTAATTTGGAGTGCGGCAAGCGTAAAGAACCGCCGGTATGCTATCTATGCATCGTAAACTGGACTACCCGAATCGACAAGTCCTAGAAACTTCACGGGGAGTCTACCGGATCATTTATCTTACAAGGATTGCCGGTCGCTCCTAATTGCTGAAGAACCGCCATAATTGGTTCAGGGATCGTTCCATCCGCAGCGATAGGCACGTCGAACGTGATCGCCCCACCTTGCGAATTAATCGTGTCCACCCGATCTCGCAGCAAGGCGTGCTCAAATCTGGAGGTGGTTCCTGCACCCCATCCATCGCTCACCGGTAACAGTAGATGCCAGATCACCCCAGCTGGTGATGGAAAGTTCTCTGGAGTCAACGGTTTGCCGATACCCTTCTTGAGTCGTTGATTAAAACCGTGGTTTTCCCCGGAAGTAAACGTCTGATGAGGACATAATTTTCCATCGATACATAGGGATAGAATGGGATGCGCGCCAGCGTTAAAAGCGAGCTCCGTTTTCGGATTACCGGATCGAAGGGCGGCAACCCAGGTGTCGATATTGTATTTTTCTTTCCTCAGCGACTCATACGCATCTTTCATCTCCGTCTTGTAACCATCGAACCACCAACCCGCCACCAACGTGCCGTAACGCTGTGACCACTCTCCGCACACGGCAGCCCAGTTTTTAAGAAATGTCGGATTAGGTGCTTGGTTTTCACTACGCAGAAACCCCTTGACCTTCCGCGGGTGCGACATCGGGTCCACATGAGGTCCAGCAGGCTTACCGTTAATACTGGGAAGAGTATCGCCCATCGCCTGAATGACTTTATAGTGACGCATCGGCGCGCGGGCGGTCATGTAAAGGATCAGCTTTATATCCCGTTTTGCTAAATCCTGAGCAATCTCCATAATCAAATCACGCTTGGATGTCCACACGCCATTCTCAACACCTAATAATTTCTCGTAGGCACTGTTGGGTGCACAGTATTTCCCCCAATGCTGACCAACAACAAAAATGATGTGATTTGCTTTGGAACTTTCGACCGCCACGCCAAATCGAGCAACGTCAAATGAATCGATCGCCTTATTATAAGACTCGGGATTATGGTTTTTGAATGCCTCGTAATGGAACATCAATCCGAAACCGCTCTTTTCAAGCCAACGTTGCTGAGCGCAGATTCGCGTGTTAAAACCCGCAAAGATTAGGATGAACAAAAGTCCCCGCAGCAATTTCAGAAAATCACTTTTCATTGTTTTCGTCCCTTCCGACAGGGCGGCTAGCCGGTTGGCGTTGTCGGGAAGCCTGCAGTTCTGCTTTGGTCACCACATCATCGCCGTTAGTGTCCGCCGAAAGAATGTACTGCTGAACCGCTGTGGGAATTTCGGCTTTCTGAAGCTTGCCGTCCCGGTTACGATCAAATCGCAGAAAAACCACCTCGACGCTGGGAGGTCCATTGCCAGGCGCAGGGCGGGTCGGTGCCCGTCCAAACCCAAAATTCCGTGTGGGTGGTGTGACTCGTGTCGATGATGACTCGGAGCCTGTTTTACTGGAAGATTTCGCCAATTCAGCCTGACGCAGCTCAATACGCTTTTCCGCTGGTGGTTGGTCCGCTCGGGCCCATTGTCCCCAAACACGCAAATATTCCGGGATCGGTATCCCGCCATCATCGTTTACATCCAATGCCGAAAAAACGATGTCGGCCAATCTCGCGTCTGATAACAGCTTCGTGCAATGGCTAATGAATTCCTCCCGCTCTACCAAACCATTTTGGTTGTCATCCATCCTTTGGATGATGCTTTTTCCTTCATCAGTGATAATCCGGTTAAGGACATATTCGAATCGGCTAACCACTCCGTCTGAATTACCATCGGCGGCCCGAAAAATACCTGCTCGAGCCTGCGGCGTCATATAGCGTCCCTGCTCGATGTATTCTTCTTTGGAATGAAAGCCATCCCGATTGGGGTCAGTGCGGTCAAAACTGTTCAAATAGCCGTTCAGCTCTGTGGCGGAAATCTTTGATTCGAGCGTTGCTCCCAGTTTTCGAATAATTTCGATCGCAGGCTGATTGTCAATCGTGATGGGCTTGCGATGACTTTCAACTGAGTCCGCTGCATTTCTGATTTTTCGACTTTCCGTGGAGTTACGCCGTCGCCCCCGGGATTCATCAGCAGACTTATTTTTTTGGGCGGTAATAACGTCACCTGCTAACATTGCCACTACCAAACACGCAAATAACTGTCTGTAACGCATCGCATTCCTTTCGTAAGAAAAAAGAGAAACCACTGCGGTCTAGGTAATGAGCGCGGACAGTTCACCCGCACTATCCGCAAAGCCATCGTGGGCGATGTTCATTTGTTCCAGAATGGTCACAAAGACATTCGACAGCGGTGTTTTCGCATCCAGATTCAAAAACTGATTATGTTTGAATCCCAGATTGCGACCACCGGCGAGTACCAGAGGATAATTGTTGTTATTGTGCGTCTTACTATTACTGCTGCCATAAAATATTAGGGTGTTGTCCAGCATCGTACCGTCCGCTTCCGGAGTATCATTCAATCGCGTCATAAAGCGAGTGAGTTGTTCTGCCAACAACTGGTCAAACCGACCAAGATTTTTAGCTCCATCATTTTTACCCGCACCATGGGCTAATCCATGCCAATTCCCAGGCAATCCAAGGCATGCTGGGAAAGTGTTTGCAATGGTTGTGGCACCGGCGACCTGACCCAACATATAAGTAGCCAAACGCGTGGAGTCGGTTTGAAACGCCAGAAAAATCAAATCATACATGGCCTGCATATATTCCACTGGTGAGCTTTGATCCGCATTCAAGTTGGCTGCACTTTCAGCAACTTCTGGTTTGGGAACATCCAGCCAAGCCTGCGAACGGTTAACCCGTTGTTCAATATCACGAACACTTGAAAGATATTCATCCAGTTTGCGTTGATCCTGTTTCCCCAGTCGGGTTTTCATCGAACGACTGTTTTCCAGTACCTGATCGAGCATACTGCCCGTGTTTTCCAGCAGTCGCCGTTGAGTTTTGGATGATGCATCACCGTCTCCAAACAAACGCTCAAAGATCTGACGAGGGCTGGAGATTGCGGGAATGGGTCGGCCTTGCGCAGTAAACGACAAGGTCGTGGATCGGGTGGGTTCGCCAACTCCACCATCACTTGAAAGCACCAACGAACCAAATCGTGTCTGTTCGCCGATTTGCGATGCAATGTACTGATCAAGTGAAATGCTGTTGCGATAGGTGGTCCCTCTGAAGCTAGCGCCGGTCAGAAAAATATCTCCGGTATCATGCCCACCCATTTTGCGGCCTGCAGGGTGAGACAGTCCACCTAATACAGTCACATGCTCACGCAGCGGTTCTAATGACTGCAGCGAATTCCGGAAATGAAATGTGTCATTCTCCTGTTTCGGGAACCAATTCCAATCCGCATGTTCGGAGTTGTCCGCTGGCAGGCTAACGCCAAACGGAAAATATACCGACGCCAATCGCGCCGGCACATCCGCTGCATCGTGCGCCTGAGACATACAGTCAAGCCATGGCAAAGCGAGTGCCACACCCGAGCCCTGTAGAAATGTACGGCGATTTAAGTGCCATGACTTTTGCATCGTAGAGTTGTTTTCTTTGCAGAATAACCGAACGTAGTTAGTTTGTCTTAAAAGATTCTGTTCGCACAATGGCAACCAGCAGCTTTCTTATATTGTAATTGTCAGAAATGAATTGTGCAGTAAGTCTGTCTACGGTTTTATTATCGGTCCATTCAAGCGATCGTCCTAAGGCGTAAGTCAGGGTTTTGATCACCAGAGCACGCGCAAATCGCTCGCTTTGCCGGTCAACGAGATATTGTTGTAGTTCCATAATGCCTGAAATCTCATCTCCTGTGGGAAGGATAGTGCTATTTGTAAGTTCAGCTTGGGCTATTTTACCCTTGCCCACCACACGTTTCACCTCCGTCCGCCAATTACCAATCGCGTCGAAATTCTCAAGGGGTATTCCCCAGGGGTCGATATCTTTATGGCACTGATTACAAGACTCCTTTTCGCGATGAAGTTCTAATTGCCGTTTGTTCGATAGTGAAGCAAAATCGGTATTCTCCGACTCCAGTGCGGGAACATCAGGCGGGGGAGGAGCTGGCGGATCATCCAGCAGGCGTTCCCGAATCCAAACCGCACGTTTGATCGGGTGTGAATCCTCGCCGTCGGAATTGATCATCAGAAAACTCCCCTGAGTCAGCAGGCCACCCCGCGGATCATCTTTTTCTAATTGGATGCGTTGAAACTGATACGTTTCAGGACCCTGCAAACCGTAATGCCGGGCCAACGGAGCATTGAGCATCACAAAATCCGATTTGATCAAATTTAATGCACTCAGATCGTTGTACAGGATTTCTCCGAAAAATCGTCGCGTTTCCTCAGCCATATAGCCCTTCAGGGAATCGTCGAAATCAGGATAGTACTGCGGGTTAATGGCGATGCGATTGAGACCTGAAAGATCGAGCCATTGAGAAGTAAAGTGATTTACGAATTCCCAGCTTCGTGGATCGTCCAGTAAACGTTGAACCTGGGACGTTAGCACTTTGTCGTTGCTGAGCTCATCGGAATCCGCCAATTCAAAAAGGATGTCATCCGGCATTGAGCTCCACATCAAGTAGGACAGCCGCACCGCTAATTGATGGCTAGTCAGCCCACCTCTTGTCGTTTTAGTTAGTGGTTCAGCCATGTATAGGAAGTCCGGAGAAATTAGAATCAACGCTAACACTTCTCGGATACCTTCCTCAAATGTTTCGCTTTTAGGTGCGATCCTTTCGTAAAAGGAAACCATCCGTTGCACTTCCTCTGCAGTTACCGGACGGCGATACGCGCGACGCATGAAGTTACGAATCACCGTAGTGACATAATCCGGTTGTTTGCTACCGCTAGCGGGCAGGATCCGCCGATGGTGTTCGGGCGGCCAAGCAGCGTAAATTGGCCCCTGAAAATCTACGAACTCAACCACAATCTGCGGTTCTGTTGACGGAACCGAAGGAACTCCTTTTTTCGGTTTTGGTACAGGTTTGGCCGTCAGGTTCTTGATACGGATCTGGATACCTGGAAATTTCGGGTTGTCGCCGGGCAGTGGAAATTGCTC
>Ga0209035_10000705_pt1 | contig 13213 bp, 10 predicted proteins | sample MarorgKNORR_S2LV_6_FD_188220 | JGI IMG/M metagenome (GOLD analysis project Ga0209035, IMG submission 188220) | Marine microbial communities from the Southern Atlantic Ocean, analyzing organic carbon cycling - AAIW_A/KNORR_S2/LV (SPAdes) (version 2) | ecosystem: Environmental > Aquatic > Marine...
TCTATGATCCATTTCGCGCGCCGACTTCAGTTTGCCATCATTACCGTAGGCCCAGCCGTGATAAGGACAAATAAAAGCTTTTCGATTGCCACTTGTCTCCTCACAAACGCGAGCGCCGCGGTGCCGGCAAATATTGTGCATGGCGCCAACATTACCCTTATTGTCTCGACTGATGATGATTGAATCTTCACCAATATCGAACAAAAAGTAGTCGCCATTTTTGGCAATCTGACTAATATGACCCGCATAAAGCCAGCTTTTGAAAACAATGTTTTCTAATTCGGCTTGATAGGTAATATGAGAGCGATAGAAATAAGGATCTATAGCAAACCCAGGCTTACCCAGTTGGACACTAGCCTTGCCGATCATTTTTTCTTTAGTGTCAGAAACATCTGTAGCGATAAATTTCATATAAATATAGCCTAGAACCATTATTCTACTGAGGATTTTACATAGCTTGTGAAACTATACAACAACTAACTAAATGAGCATATAGTTAATTAAATGATTGTTTAATGTTGTGTTCTGGGCAGATGTGGTCGCCCGTCACTCTGATGTAGCCGCCCCATTAAGAGCAAACAAGGCATCTAAGCCTAGACAGCCATCACTGGTTATTTTTATTGGATTTATATCAATTTCAGTCACTATGTCGCTAAATAAAGACGCAAAAACCGAAAGCTTAGCTGCTGCCTCACAATAGGCATCTACATCGACAGCCAGCTCTCCCCTCACACCCTCTAACAAAGCATACATAGCCAAGTCACCCAATGCCCGTTTAGCCGTTGCAGCATCAAACGGCGCTAATAACACGCTAACATCACCAAGCACCTCGGCATAAATACCGCCAAATCCAATAACAACTACAACACCAAACTGCTCATCTGTGGCGACCCCAAGAATCATCTCAACACCGCCAAGCTCTATCATAGGAGCAACCATGACCCTATTGCCTAATCGCTGTGACAAATCTTCAAACGCCACTATCAGGTCTGACTCTGACTCAATACCTAACACCACCCCACCAACATCAGACTTGTGCTCTATACCCGGCTGAGCCGTTTTTAGCACCAAAGGAAAGTCCATAGACCTTACAGTTGCCAGTAACTGTTGTTTGGTCGTTACCACCTTACCTAGCACCATCGGTATACCAAAGTCGGCTAGGCACTCACTAGCCAGCACCTCAGAAACCAAGCTTTCTTGTCTCAAACGTTTTCGCCAATGAAGTATCTTTTGCTCATCAAGTGACGGTGGCTGCATAGGTTCACGTTGCTGGAAATCTCGATAAGCCAGTAGGCATCGAGTTCCCTGTAAAAATTGACTGACGCCATCGATGACCGGAAAACCCTTCTGAGTAGAAGTAACCGCTAAATCATCAGTGCCGCTACCCTGCCTGTTGGCGACCAAAAAAACCGGCTTTTTTGTCGTCTCCTGAGCCTGATGTAAATAGGCCATGTAACTTGAATAAACTTCACCGCTAGGGCCGCGATCATGAACTACCGCCCCTAAGGCCGCGTTTGGATCATCCAGAATAGCGGTGAAACAAGCTGCCATCGTATCTGGAGCTTGAAGTCCACCAGCACCCCAGGCGTCCAGTGGATTAATCGCTGGTAATCCGGGATCTAATAATCCTTTGAGATAAATAACCGTTGAATCACTAAGCTGGGTTAGCGGTACGCCAACACTGTCGGCTAAGTCGATCAATAATTGCCGTTCCCCCCCTGAATCATGCAAAGAAACGAGTCCACCCTCACCCACAACCGCGGGCTGAGAAAACATTATTAACGCGGTGGCTAGCTGATCCATATCCTCGACCCGCTGCACACCATAATAATCAAAAACCGCGGAATAACAGTCGTCGCTGCCAGCCAAGGCCCCCGAATGAGAGATAGCCAGCTCTGCGGCTAGATCGGTGCGCCCCACCTTTAGTATGACTATAGGTATCTTTCGTTGGTTGGCTTTTTTAAATGCCTGAATTAACTTATCTGGGTGACGGCTAGTCTCTAAAAACAAGCCTATGACTCGGGTTTCCGGAAGATCCAGAGCATAATCTAGGTAATCTTCCATCGACACAGTAAGCTCGTAGCCACTGGAAACCGCAAAATTAAAATCAATGCGTTCTTCACAATCAACAATACCGGACATACCAGCACCAGATTGACTAATCAGAGTTACGTTTCCGGGGAATCGGTGGTCGCGGGTATCAAATCCGCCGGCAAGCACCCGATCACGAATATTGTAAAAGCCCATCCCGTTGGCACCTGCAATCAACAGGCCCGCTTCTTGAGCCTTACTAGCAACACGTTGCTTTAAGTTTGGGATGTTGTCATTGGAGAGAATTAAAGCGGAAAAGATAGTACAGGCAGGAATGCCTAGAGCGATGACTTCATCCAGCGCCGCTTCAATGCGCTGGTCACTAATGGCAAAGATAACCTGCTCGGGACGTTCAGGAAGATCGGCTAAGCTAGGGTAACAGGGAAGGTTTTCAACTCTCTCGTAGCCAGGATTAACAGCGTAAATTTCACCCTGAAAACCACCCCTACGTAAATTTACAATGACCTCATTACCCACTGTGCCGCTCTTTTGCGAGGCACCTAACACGGCAATCGACGCAGGTTTTAGAAGCGGTTGTAGCCAATGAGTAGTCATTAGAAATCCGCTGCGGGGGTCTGCCTCTTGCGTGGTGGGTTAAATACAGCGCCTTCTATGACGGTGCACTTCGCCATCACTCGAGTCCATTTTAATTCACGCTCGTAGTAGATTTCAGCTACTAACTCTTGACCAGGCTTGCCATATTTAGCGTCCACTTGAGCAAAAGCAACATTAGTTTTTGCTGTTGGGCACCAGGCCGCTGTAGTGACTGTGCCGACTTCTTTATTGCCGTCATAGATAAAGGCATGTTCCGCTGGTTTGTTACCCTCAACGTCAAGGTAGACAAAAGCGTAACGAGAACCCTCTTTCTTTTCCTTAAGGAGTGCTTTTCGTCCATTAAATACTGGCTTATCAAAAGACACCAACCAACCCAACCCTAACTCAAAGGGCGAGCGCGAACGACCTGTGCGGATAGATTCTTCAGCGGGGATAAAGTCCACCCCCGCCTGAACAAAGCCGGCTTCTGTACGCAGCATGTCTAGCGCATGGCCGCCAATTGGCCTAATCTCGTGGTGCTTTCCTGCTTCAAACAACTGGTCCCAAAAGGTTTCTGCCAACGAAGGGTCAACCCAAATTTCATACCCTAGATCACCGGTAAAGCCGGTGCGACTGATCATCACTTCAGATCCCTCAAAGGGAAAGCGCGTTAGACCAAAAGGTTTGAGGTTTTCGATACCCTCAAAACCCATATTTTTGAAAATGGCACAGGAAGTAGGACCCTGAACAGCCAACGCTGCCACGTCAGCAGTTTCATCGACGATGGTCACATCAAAACCTTCTGCCGACCACATCAACCAGTCAAGACAGCGAGCATAAGCACAGAGACGATAGTCATTTTCTGCAAGATGGAAAATAGTACCGTCATCCATCACCTGACCGTTATCGTCACACCAGACGGTGTAAGCCACTCGGCCGACACGAATTTTACTAATATCTCGTGTTAGCAGGCGATTAAGGTAGGCGCCGGCATCCGGGCCAGTAAATCGATATTTGATCATGGGAGAAATATCAAACACCCCAGTATTACTGCGTACTGCAAAATACTCTTGTTCTACACTGGTGTATGCCTGAGGGGTTGTGTAACCCTTCCAGTCTTCCCACATATTGATCTCACAGGCTGCCAAACAGCGAGAATAAAAAGGTGTTTTAAGCATCATAGTTTCGTCATGTGGAATCATGCTGATTTACCTCGCTTAATAATTTCTTTTGCCGCATTGTGACCTGCTAATCCCATCACACCACCACCAGGGTGAGTGCCCGCACCACACAGGAATAAACCATCGACTGACGTTCCGTACTGGGAAGCGCCAGGAAAAGGACGCATAGTTAGTATCTGATCAAGGCTGATCTCACCGTGATGCCAATGACCACCGTGTATGTGGAATCGTTCTTCAATATCTACCGGAGTGAGTAACTCGCTGGCGATAATTTTATCTTTCAAATCCGGCGCGTAATCAGCAATGCGATTAATCACTAACTGTTTAAACGACTCTTTATTTTCATCATCCCAGCCACCTTCCAATTCATAGGGGGCAAACTGCACAATGACCGACATCACATGCTTACCCTTTGGTGCAAGGCTGGCATCATGTATCGTTGGGATACTAATATCCATGGCTGGCGCCGTCGAATATTCACCATACTTAGAGTGATTAAACGCTTTTTCGATATAGTTCATGGTCGGTGCAATTAACAAGCGCTGACCCATCTGCTGTTCACTAAGCCCTGTAAAGCTTGGCAAGCTGTCCAAAGCAATGTGCAACTTAGCCGCGTCACCCTTCATGCGCACAGCTTTGACCCTACGTGCAATGCCGGTCTCAATATTGGTTAGGCCAACTAACTTATTAAACGTCGTTTTAGGATCTACATTAGACACCACCAATCCGGCATCGACCACTCGGCCATCAGCTAGTGTCACACCTGTGGCGCGATCAATGTCGACATTAATTTTGCTAACCGCAGTACCAGCTTCAATATCGACACCGCTGGCGCGAGCAGCCTTAGCCATTGCTTCGCCTACAGCACCCATTCCGCCCTTGACCACCGCCGGGCCATTAAAACCGTATATATCGCCCATGCGACGATAAAAGTAACCGTACACTGTGTTCGGTGAACGCGGACCCATATGCGAGCCTAGCAGTGAGTCAAGACTAATAGCCGCTTTTAATAGCTCATTATCAAAATTCTCTTCCATGACGTCATAAATGTTGATCAACGCCAGACGCATAAGGTCACTCATGTCGTCCTTGCCGAGCATTTTCATGCCCAGGCCTAATTTGGCCAGAGTGATACGGTCAGTAAGGTTACCCTCAACCAGTTTCGGGGCTCGGCGGTTAAATGCGCCGGACAATAATTTAGAGAATTTAAGTATCTGCTTATTAAAGGCAACAAAGGCAACGCGGTCTTCATCAGATATCCCCGCGCCCTCAAGTTTGTCGCCATCGATAATTAAATGGTTACCATCTTCAGCCAGTGCAACCGTATTGAGGTCGCGAGCCGCCAGTTCAAGACCCTGTTTATTCAGGCCCATATCTGAGGCGACATCTGGGTTTAATTGGAACAGCCAGTGGGCGCAGGAAGAAACCGAGAACTGATCGCTAAACTCACTAGTGGCAGAGGCACCGCCAAGAGATTCATTAGCTTCAATCACTAATACCTTACGCCCAGATTTAGCCAAATAGGTCGCACAAATTAAACCATTGTGACCACCACCAACAACAATGACATCATAGTTCTTATTAAGATCAATCATCGTCATACCCTCCAGGCACAGTGTTGGCTAGTTTGAGATCCATAAGTATTTCCCGCGCTGCGTTCGCACCCGGCGCAGCCATCACTCCGCCTCCTGGGTGAGTACCAGAACTGCACATATACATGCCTTTTACTGGTCCACGATACTGGGCATAACCCGGGAATGGACGATTGAACAGTAACTGATCAAAGGTCAACTCACCCATAAAGATATTACCTTCAGTCAGGCCAACCTCATTTTCAATATCCTGGGGTGTTCGAGTCTCACAGTGCAAAATCAAATCTTTAAAGTCAGGACTGTAATTGCTAATCTGATCAATCACAGTTTTTTCAAAACCGGCCTTGTCTTCAGCAGTCCAATCCTCACCATGAATTTTTGGTGGAGCGTACTGCACAAATACCGACATCATATGCTTGCCCGGAGGCGCCATAGTAGGGTCAATCTGAGTGGGAATTAGCATGTCCACATAGGGGTCTTTTGACCAGGTTCCATCCTTCCAATCATCATAGGCTCGCTCCATTTTAGGCAGGGAGTCACTGAAGTGTTTTTCACCCAAGCAAAGCGGACTATCTTTAGGTAGGCCGGTAAAGGTCGGCAGGCCATCCAGAGCAATATTAAGCTTGCCGGAGGAGCCGCGAATTTTAAAGTTCTTCGCCTTTTTGACGACATCAGCGGGCAGATCGCCCTCGTCCATGATTTTCAAGAAGGTTCGTTTGGGATCAAGGTTTGATACAACGATATCGGCGTAGAGCTCATCACCATTGGCCAGAGCAACACCTTTGGCCTTGCCATTTTTAACAATAATTTGAGCAACCTCAGCATCACACTGAATGGTGCCGCCAAATGACTGGAAAGATGCCGACAGCGCAGCAGATACGGCACCCATGCCGCCGCGGGCAAAGCCCCAAGCGCCAACAGAGCCATCAACATCACCCATGTAGTGGTGCAATAAAACATAGGCTGTACCCGGAGAGTATACACCCAGAGCAGTACCAATGATGCCGCTACCGGCCAAATGGGCTTTGATAACATCAGACTCAAAATACTCATCAAGGAAGTCGCCTATACTCATGGTCCAAAAACGCATGGTATCTGCCAGACCCTCCTCACCCATACTGCCAAAAGATTTCGCTAAAACGCTCAGTTCTTTCAGATCTCTAGGTTTTAATGATGTCGGATCAGGTGGCGTGCGCATTAAAAACGGACGAATTAATCGGGTTTGCTTCATTACATCGGCTTCATAACGCTCATAAGCACTGGCGTCACGCTTTGAGTGCCGAGCAACCTCCCGTAGCAGACGCTCATGATCTGTATGATTACCATAGTAATCGCCATTTTCCTTAAAGGTAACTCCGCCGCCATAGGGTACAACCTGCAAGCCGTGTCTGGGCAACTCTAAATCACGGATAATTTCAGGTCGCAATAGGCTACATACATATGAGCAGTTAGAGTACTTCCAGTTAGGGTAAAGCTCACGACTAACCGTAGCGCCACCAATATAAGCGTTTTTCTCCAGCACCAATACATCGAGTCCCGCCTTTGCCAAATAAGCGGCATTGGTTAGACCGTTGTGTCCTGCCCCGATAATGATCGCATCGTATTTTTTCATAAAATTAAGCCACTCCAAACAATCGGCTAGCGCCAACTGACGCTCTGTCTTTTAATATTTAGATCAAGAATGCCAAAAATAAAATCTCTTGTCTACAAAAAATGAATGGTTATTCATTCAGTTGCGCAGATCTAAGCAATGGTTTAAGGTTTGCTTAACAGCAATGATCGTCAAAAAGCGCTACAACATTAGAACAGCTCGACTAACTTAAAGGACGGTGAATGGAAGCGGTTAAAACTGAACTTGCTAACACGCCAAGATCACTCTCAAAACAGGCGAGGCGAAAGCAGCTTATTGAGGCGACTATTAAATGTATCGCCGATAAAGGCCTGTCTGGCACCACCATGGCCGATGTAACTCAACTAGCAGGCTTGAGCCTGGGCATTGTTAACCTACATTTTCAAAGTAAGGAAAAACTGCTCATCGAGACCTTAAGTTACATCTCCGATGAATATACCAACGGACTTAATAAGATATTTAATGACGAGAAACTTAACACTGAACAGAAAATTCTTGCTCACATTAACTTCGATTTTAGTCGTAAAATTATCGACCGTAATAAACTGGCTGTATGGTTCGCATTTTGGGGAGAGACTAAATCTCGCCCAACCTACCTGTCAATTTGCGCCAGCTATATTAATGAAATCGCCAACAATTTAACCACCCTGTTTGCCTTGCTTAAACAAGATGGCGATTACACAGAGGTTGATCCCGAACTGGTGTGCACATGTTATACCGCTCTATCTGATGGATTATGGCTAGACCTACTCATCACCCCCAAAGGACTAAAGCCAGCTCAGGCCCAAGCAGTGGCAATGCATTATTTGGCCACCCAATTTCCTAACCATTTTACGACCCAAACGGAAAGCTAAACAAAGGAAATAAACCATGGAAATTCAACACAGACAAAGCACCATTGACTGGCAGAAAAAGGTTCGTCAGTTCGTCGATGCTGAATTGATTCCATGGGAAATAGAAGCTGAAATGAATCAGGGCGTAATCCCCGAAGCAGTTAGCAAAAACATGCAAGACCATGCAATTGCCCTGGGTCTTTCAAAGATGGATGCCCCTCTCAAATACGGCGGCCTAAGCATGAGCGTGGTTGACCAAGTAGCTGCTTGGGAAGAACTAGGCCGGGTGACTAACGCGCTGTGCTGGTGTTTTCCTGAGGCGCAACACTGGATGTTTGAAGCCTGCGGCGACAGCCAACATCAGATTGACACCTACCTCAAAGGTTTAATGGATGGCAGTCTACGTGAGTGCTACGCGATCACAGAGGCAGAGTCTGGCTCTTACGAAGTAACTAATGCCACAGCCAAGAGCTGTGATGGCGGCTATTCTATTAACGGCGAAAAATGGTTTGTTACCACCGCTAATATGGCCGACTTCTTTTTTGTGCAAGCAAAAACTGACGACGGTGAAGAAGCTTTGTTTTTTGTTGATATAGATGCCGCCGGTGTGACCATGACCGAAAACCCGGTCTTCTCTCATACCTTTCCGTCCCACCATCCAACCTACAAATTTGACAACGTATTTGTGCTTGAGAAAGACCGCATTGGTGGCGAGGGCTCGGGCATGGATTACAGCCGCAGCTGGTTCCGACATGAACGTCTAACTATTTCTGCACGCATGCTGGGCGCCGCGACACGCATGATAGAAGAAGCAACCGCTTGGGCTGCCCAACGCGAGATTCAAGGCGAAAAACTGATTGAAAAACAGGCCATTCAATTTAGTTTGGCCGATAGTGCTACCGAGCTCTGGGCTGCCAAGTTAATGGTTTATGAAGCCGCAGAGGCCCATGACCGTGGTGATGATTTAAAGTCTCTCCACGCACGCTGCTCAATGGTAAAACTCTACTCTACCGAAATGGCTAATCGTGTGGCCGACCGCTGCCTACAAATTTGGGGTGGCCGCGGATACCGTAGAGACAACGCCGTAGAAAGATTTTATCGAGAGGTGCGTGTTGATCGCATATGGGAGGGTAGCAGTGAAATGCAACGTATGGTGATTGCCCGCGCACTGCAAAAACGAGGCCTAAAAGGGATGTAATGTGCTAACGTCACGGCGATCTTATAGTCTTGCCCGTCAACTAGCCCGACAGATATGGCTGGTACTGATTGCTATTGCCGGCCCAACAATGAGCATCGCCTCTGAACAAGACCTGATTGACGCCGCACAAGGCACTCCGCAACAACTCAATATCTATAACTGGGCCGACTACATCGATCCAAAGGCGCTTACCGACTTTGAAAAAGAGTTTGGTATTGAAGTCACCTACGACATCTATGACTCCAGTGAGATTGTCGACACCAAACTAATGACCGGCCGCAGTGGCTATGACATCGTAGTGCAGGCCGCCTCTTTCGCAGCGCGACTCGTGCCTGCTGGAATCTTTCATCCGGTAGATTTTGATAAACTGCCCAACTGGCATCATCTGGACCAACAATTAGTTCACAAAGTCGATGAAAAATTTTCTCATGGCCTTCAGGGTGTACCTTTTTTCTGGGGTACCACTGGTATTACCTATAATGTCGACATGATTAAAGCACGTATGCCAGACGCACCCCTAGACAGCTTGGCACTGATATTTGACCCAGAGATTATTTCTAAATTTGCCGACTGCGGTATCTCATTTTTAGATGACCCAACCTCTGTTATTCCCTTTGGAATGATGTATTTAGGCTACCCCGCCAACTCAGTAGATGTACAGCAACTTAAGGAGGTTGAGGCCTTAATCAAAGCAGTGCGGCCCTACATTACCTATTTTAGCTCCACAAAAATGCTCCTAGACCTCCCTAGTGAGCAGGTGTGCATCGCCATGAGTTGGTCAGGCGATTACTCAGTGGCATCCAATCGTGCGGCAGAGGCTGGCATTGATATTAGCTTGGATTACATTATTCCCAAAGAAGGCGCCGTCATATGGTTTGATAATATGTATATTCCTGAAGATGCACCGCACCGGGAAAATGCCTACCTATTTTTAAATTATATGTTGCGTCCTGAGGTGATTGCCGCCTCCAGTAACTACATTGGTTACGCCAATGCCAACAAGTCTGCCACGCCCTTGGTGGACCCAAGTTTAACTGCCGACACTGCTATTTATCCCGATGAAAAAACACTACTACGACTACAAACCACCGAAGTCTTAGCACCAAAAGAAGAGCGCAAACGATCGCGTACTTGGACCAAAATTAAAACTGGACTGTAGCCGATGACAAATAAAAATATACCTCAGGCCAAGCAACCAGCAAGTCCCTACGTTGCCGAAACACCCTGGTTGGACCCAGAGGTAAAACCCTTTATTCAAATCAAAGGGCTCAGCAAACAATTTGATGATTTCACCGCCGTGAATGACATTAGCCTAGATATCTACAAAGGCGAGTTGTTTACTATTTTAGGTGGTTCTGGATGCGGTAAGTCTACTCTACTACGCATGCTGGCTGGATTTGAAACACCAAGCGCTGGGCAAATTATTATTGACGATGTGGATATGGCGGGCATTCCCGCTTACGACCGCCCCATCAATATGATGTTTCAGTCCTATGCCGTATTTCCACACATGACAGTGGCGCAAAATATCGCCTATGGTTTGAAAAAAGAACGTGTCGCCAAACCAGAGATAACCCGACGGGTGTCTGAAATGCTGGAACTGGTGCAACTCTCCGATCTGGCCAAACGTAAACCCCAACAACTGTCTGGTGGACAACGTCAGCGCGTTGCACTGGCTCGTGCCCTTATCAAGCAGCCCAAGGTGTTGCTCTTAGATGAACCACTGGCTGCCTTAGACAAAAAACTACGCGAGCAAACCCAATTTGAATTGATGAATTTGCAGTATGAACTAGGCATCACCTTTGTGGTGGTTACCCACGACCAAGAAGAGGCAATGACCTTGTCATCCCGTGTGGCGGTTATGAATGAAGGCCGGTTTGTGCAAACAGGAACGCCAACGCAGGTCTATGAATCTCCCAAAAATCGCTTTGTAGCAGACTTTTTTGGCACCATTAATCTGTTTGATGCCACCGTGATAAGTTGCCAGAAAAGCGCGGACTCCACAGGTTATGAGATTAAAGCCAAACTGGACAAAACCGGCACCATCGTCCAAGCCATTGGCGAAGTATCTCTTAGTCCTGCAAGCCTTATCTCCATTGGTGTCCGCCCAGAAAAAATTAGCATTAGTCACGAGAGACCCGTGAGGGACAACCTAACCATTGCCAAAGGAGTAGTTGAAGACCTTGCCTACTATGGCAACCGTTCTATTTATCGGGTGCGCAGTGAATCAGGCAGAGTTATTCAAGTCAGCGCGCAAAACTATCAGCGTTCAGAACAACTATCGCTAGAGTGGGACGATCAAGCCTACCTATCATGGGACTCTAGCTGTAACGTGGTCCTTACCGAATGAAAGACGTTTCAGACCCTAAAGCACCTCGCTACAGTCAACCACTGGGAGACAAACTATGGCGCAATTTTGTCATTGGCCTGCCCTATTTTTGGTTGTTTCTGTTCTTTTTGGTCCCTTTTGGCATCGTCTTCAAAATCAGCCTGGCCGATCCCATCGTTGCTCAACCACCCTTCACTGCACTGTTTGATTTTGGTGCTAATGCTAAAAACTGGCTACATGCGACCTTCGACAACTACCTATTTTTAACCGAAGACAACCTATATTGGATTAGCTACTTTAACTCCATCAAAATCGCTGGTATCTCCACCCTTTTGTGCCTGCTATTAGGCTACCCCATGGCCTACGGTATCGCTCGCTCAACGCCCACCGTGCGCAATGTTCTTCTCATGCTGGTGATACTACCGTTTTGGACGTCTTTTTTACTCCGTGTTTACGCTTGGATGGGCCTATTGGGCAAAAATGGCATGGTTAACGGTCTACTCTCATATTTAGGACTTATAGATGCTCCGCTGGAAATGCTCTACACCAACGGTGCGGTGTATCTTGGTATTGTTTATACCTACATACCGTTTATGATTTTACCTCTATATGCCACCTTAGAAAAAATGGACCTAGACTTACAAGATGCTGCGGCCGACCTTGGCGCCAAACCCTGGCAGGTATTTGTCGACACCACCCTTCCCCTGTCTATGCCCGGCATTATTGCTGGCTCTATGTTGGTATTTATTCCTGCGCTGGGTGAATTTGTCATACCGGCACTACTTGGCGGCATCGACTCGTTGATGATTGGCCGAACCCTTTATGATGAATTTTTTGTCAATCGCGATTGGCCATTGGCATCTGCTGTGGCGACGGTGCTGCTGATCATTTTGGTTATTCCCATCATGCTATTTCAGCGTAGCCAGCAGGAGAAAGAATAACCATGAACAGGTCATCTCGTTTTATATTTTCCGCTCTGTGTTTTGGCTTTGCCTTTTTGTATTTGCCTATACTCGTGTTGATTCTGTTTTCGTTTAACGACTCATCCTTAGCAACTGTTTGGGGTGGTTTTTCGCTGCGCTGGTACTCTGCCCTACTGAACAACGAACAGATTATTAACGCCGCGGTACTAAGCCTGAAAATTGCTGCTATTAGTGCCACCTTCGCCACTATTTTGGGCACCATGGCGGGGCTAGCCTTAACTCAAATGGGCCGCTATCGCGGACGAATGATTTTTACCGGTCTTATCGCTGCCCCCTTAGTCATGCCTGAGGTTATTACTGGCCTCTCATTACTGCTGATGTTTGTTAGCCTGCAAGAACTGATTGGCTGGCCCGTATCACGAGGCGCTAGCACTATAACCATCGCCCATATCACTTTTTCCATGGCCTATGTGGCAGTGATTGTACAATCCCGCTTGGCCAGTATGGATCAATCTCTACAAGAAGCGGCCATGGATCTTGGCAGCAGACCTATGCAGGTGGCTTTTGATATCACACTACCGTTAATTGCACCGTCTATGCTGTCAGGCTGGCTGCTAGCCTTTACCCTGTCTCTGGATGATCTGGTGATCGCCAGCTTCACTTCAGGTGCTGGGGCCAGCACATTACCTATGGTGATTTTCTCGAAAATTAAACTTGGTGTCACCCCCGACATAAATGCTCTGGCCACACTCATTATTGGTACAGTGAGTATTGGCATTATCCTCGCCAGTTGGGTGATGTTTAGACAGAATAAGCGCCACAAAGAGGGTTAATAGCAGTATTAGAGACTGTAATTACGACACTAAAAACGATAGCGTATTTTTGCTATGAGAGATTCAACC
>Ga0209035_10000709_pt1 | contig 13186 bp, 13 predicted proteins | sample MarorgKNORR_S2LV_6_FD_188220 | JGI IMG/M metagenome (GOLD analysis project Ga0209035, IMG submission 188220) | Marine microbial communities from the Southern Atlantic Ocean, analyzing organic carbon cycling - AAIW_A/KNORR_S2/LV (SPAdes) (version 2) | ecosystem: Environmental > Aquatic > Marine...
TTAAAGCCATTGTTTCCAGACCTCAGAGGGGCAGATTGGATCATGGAAAATCTCTACCAACCCGCCCCAGATGCCAGCCGTTTTGAAAACTGGGAGTTTCCCTTTTCCCTTGTCCTTGGACTGGGAACCGCAGCTAGCTATGCCCAAAAGCTGGGCCTAGAAGAAATACGACAACGTGCTTGGGGGCTTGCCGCTAAAACTCGAGAGCTCCTGTCAGAGCTCAAAGGGATTTGCCTTTTGGACCGAGGCGGGCAACAGTCCGCCATAGTTACCGTCGGGCTGCAGGAAAAAGACGTTACAGTAGTGTGTGGTTCACTAAAAAAACTAGGTATCAACACCTCTGTCTGTACTAGGAGCAGTGCTGTTATTGATTTCGACAACCGGAAGATCGACAGCGCACTACGCATCTCTCCCCATTATTTTAACACCGAAGCTGAAATTGAAGAACTTGTGTCAGCCTTGGCCAACTTGCTGGATCATTCCTAATACTTAACACTTAGTGGTGGGACGTTCTTAACATAGGAGGACCCATGAAAAGCATTGGCTGGATCTGTTTCCTTTTAGGGTCCTTAATATTGATACAATACTCAGGATATCTTTTCCTGGTTAGGACTTACAACATATGGATTAAGGTTGGCCTGACATTGTTATATTCGGGCATATTACTACTACTGTTAAGAGTTTTCAGGCAACAGTACCGGGAATCCAAGAACGATCCTTTCAAGGAGGTACAGAAGTGATACTAGTAACAACGTCACAGATTCCTGGTATGCGTATAGCCACAGCCTTGGGTATAGCCAGGGGGAACACCGTCCGTGCTCGCCACGTGGGAAAAGACATAATGGCATCCTTGCGTAACCTTGCAGGTGGCGAAATCCATGAATACACCAAACTGATTGCCGAGTCTCGAGAACAGGCACTAGCCCGCCTCATAGATGACGCAAGCGACCTGGGAGCCAATGCAGTCGTGGGAGTGCGTTTTCAGACTTCTTTAATCCAAAGTGGTGCATCGGAAATGCTTTGCTACGGGACTGCAGTGGTGGTCGAATTGGATCAGCGTTCCTAGGACCTATATTTTTCCTGAAACACAAGCTCCTTTTGGCCTTGACGTCGACTGGGCACCTTTCTAATTTTGAAGGTAAAGAATAATCATTCTTAATAACTTAGGGAAACAATAGGCATATTCTCTCCATGAGCAATGCTCCTGCACTCGAAATTCAAGGCCTCTCCGCTAAGGTGGCTGATGAAGACACAGCAATACTGAAAGACTTAGATTTAGTTCTTGAACCAGGCCAGATTCACGCTATCATGGGGCCTAACGGCTCTGGGAAAAGCACTCTGGGAAAAGTCTTGTCGGGTCATCCTAGCTACCAGGTTACTGGTGGCGAAGTGCTCTACCTAGGCCAATCCATACTGGATATGGAACCCGACGAAAGAGCCCTGGCTGGGATTTTTATGGCCTTTCAATACCCCGTCGAAATTCCAGGGGTGTCCATAGCCAATTTTCTTCGAACTGCAGTGCAAGCTCGGCTGGAGCGTGGCGAAGAATTAGATCTTTTCGATTTCCAAGACCAACTGCTCGAAGCAATGGAATTGCTTGAAGTAGAGCCTTCGTTTGCAGAAAGGCCCGTGAATGACGGCTTCAGCGGAGGAGAGAAGAAACGCAATGAGATCCTACAGATGGCTGTACTTAAGCCATCTTTAGCCATTATGGATGAAACGGACTCTGGCTTAGACATAGATGCTCTTCAGGTGGTTTCTAAGGGTGTGAATACCTTGCACGAGCAAAACCCCGAAATGACTATCCTATTGATCACACACTACCAACGCCTCTTAGATTACATTAAGCCAGATCTTGTGCATGTTATGGTGGACGGAAAGATTGTAAGGACAGGTGGCCCAGAATTGGCCTTGGAGTTAGAAAAGCAGGGTTACGCAAACTGGAAGGTTTCCAGCTAAAGCAGGATACAAACTATGCCTAAAAGTGAACTGGTTGAAAATCTAGACCTCGATAATTACAAGTACGGTTTTGTCGATTCCGAGTCTCATGTTTATAGAACAAAACCTGGCCTCGATGAAAGTATTGTTCGAGAAATTTCCAGGCACAAGGAAGAGCCAGACTGGATGTTGGAGTTCCGCTTGAAGGCCTTGAAAGTGTATGAGTCCAAACCAATGCCCACTTGGGGTGGAGACCTTTCTGACCTTGAAGCAACTCTCAATGAAATCTATTTCTATGTAAAACCCCAGGAACAAACCGAGCGCTCTTGGGATGATGTGCCCGACAACATCAAGAATACCTTTGAGCGACTTGGCATACCAGAAGCCGAACAGCAAGCCCTTGCAGGAGTAGGAGCTCAATACGAATCTGAGATGGTATACCACTCCTTGAAAGAAGAATGGGCTTCCAAGGGTGTTATATTCGACTCCATTGAGGATGGCCTAAAGAACCACCCTGAAATCTTCAAAGAACATTTTGGAACGATCATCCCAACAGCTGACAACAAATTTTCTGCCTTGAATTCTGCTGTATGGTCGGGCGGTTCCTTTGTGTACATCCCAAAAGGGGTGCACCTCAAAACACCTCTTCAGGCTTACTTTAGGGTGAATCAGGAAAGAATGGGTCAGTTTGAAAGAACCTTGATAATTGTCGAAGAAGGAGCTCAAGCTCACTATATCGAAGGTTGCACCGCACCCGTGTATTCTACCGACTCATTTCATTCTGGCGTAATTGAAATCGTAGTCAAAAAAGACGCCAGGTTTAGGTATACTACGATACAAAACTGGTCCAACAATATGTATAACCTTGTAACGCAAAGAGCGGTGGTACAGGAAAATGCTACGATGGAATGGTTGGACGGAAACCTTGGATCTAAACTGACGATGAAATATCCTTCCTGCTACCTAACTGGAAAAGGTGCACACGGGTCTATAATGTCGATAGCCTACGCTGGCTCCGGTCAACACCAAGACACGGGCGGCAAGGTGGTTCACGCAGCTGAAAACACAACGTCTTCCATAATATCCAAGTCTATAAGCAAAGAAGATGGCCGATCCTCCTATCGGGGACTGTGTAAGGTTCATGAAGGTGCTACAGGTTCTCGGTCGAACGTTGAGTGTGATGCATTACTAATCAACAATACTTCCAGGACGGACACCTACCCGTACATCGAGGTTGATGAAAAACGAGCGACTGTGGGACACGAAGCAACTGTATCTAAAGTCGGCGACGAGCAACTATTCTATCTGAAAAACCGGGGACTCTCTGAAGAGGAAGCCATGGCCCTAGTGGTCCGGGGATTCATAGAGCCAATCGCAAAAGAACTTCCGCTTGAGTACGCCGTAGAACTGAACCGGTTGATTGAGTTGGAGATGGAAGGGTCAGTAGGGTAAAAATCATGAATCAGCTGTTCTATCTTCAAACCTTGCCCTCAAATCTATGGGACCAAGAAGGCTAATGGCTGAATATTCCAACTACAGTAGTTGGTTAAACGAAATGCGTTCTCGTGCCTGGTCTATTTATCAAAGCACCCCCACTCCCACAACGAAATCTGAAGAGTGGCGTTATACAGACCTTTCGAAGCTGTTTCCATTAGAAAACATCTCTCTGGAGATGAACCCAGAGGCCTCAACCAAGCGGCCGACTAAGGAAGGTTTGACCGAAACCATAAATACAGCTGGAAGAGTCCAGTTTACAGACGGCTTAGTGACCAACATACAACTGACTCCAGAAATGGAAAGCCAAGGAGTTGGTTTAGATTCTCTACAACATACAACGCATGAAAAACATCAAGAGATTATAAAAACCAACCTCTCTAGCCATGTCCTGCCTCCAGAATCTGGCAAATTCCAAGCTCTCAATGCAGCGTTGTGGACAGACGGCATTATTATTTACGTGCCCAAGAATGTTCATGTTGAAATGCCCATCAGGGGAAAACATCAGCTAGATTCCCGAAACCCATCTGTGTGCACTAGAACTTTGATCATAGCCGAAGAGGGTAGCCACGTTTCTTACGTTGAAGAATTCGGCTCTGATGATTTCGATGACAAACATATTGTCTCATCAGCAGTCGAAATTATTGCCCATAAGAACGCCACAGTAGATTTTGTGTCAGTCCAAAATCTTGGTCGGGGCATCTTTTTTCAAAACGCCCAAAAATCCTTAGTACATCGTGACGCTTCCGTTAACACACTAAATGTCAATCTCGGTGCGTCATTGAGCCGACTGGACCTAAACACTCAGCTGATTGAACCTGGGGCTAACAGCAAGATGCTAGGATTATACTTTGGGGATGAGGATCAGCACTTTGACCACAATACCAGCCAGGACCACTTGGCCCCCCATACCGGAAGTGACCTTCTGTACAAGGGCGCGCTAGACGGACATTCTCGAGCTGCGTTTAGGGGAATTATCCGGGTACATTCAGAGGCCCAGCAAACCGACGCCTATCAGACAAACAGAACTCTTCTCCTGTCCGAACATGCCCGAGCTGACTCGCTCCCCAACCTAGAAATTGAAGCTGACGATGTTAAGTGTTCTCATGGGTCAACGGTAGGCCAACTAGACCCTGAAGCAATTTTTTATCTACTCAGTAGAGGATTCTCTCAGCAGCAAGCCGAAAGACTTGTCGTGCTTGGCTTTCTTGGAGATGTGATGGCCAGATTACCACGTGGTGCATTCAAGAGGGTGGTGAAGAACGTGACAGACGCAGTTGAACAGAAACTGCGCCATGGTTGAACAGGAAGACCTTGGGGATTGGACCCTGGTGGCAACCGTCGATCAGTGTGCTCCTGACAATCTTTTCGGTGTCCAGATAGATGGCCTAAGAATCGTTTTAGCTAATGTAGACGGAACCATTTACGCGCTTGAAGATCAATGCTCCCACCAAGACCTACCCTTGTCCGATGGCTACCTTGAAGATGGTCAGGTGGAATGCACTTATCATGGTGCCAGGTTCAATGTCTGTTCTGGAGTTGCTACAGCATTACCCGCAATCAAGCCAGTAGCTACCTTCAGTGTCGACATTAGGGACGGAGACATCTACGTTCAAGTTGTAGGATAACTTCAACACCAAAACTCTATGTCAGAGAAGTCTGAACTATTTGACCCCGAAACTATCAAAGCGCTCTTTCCGACCCTATCCCAAACCGTGTCGGACAAGCCCTTGGTATACCTGGACAATGCGGCTACGTCCCAGAAGCCTGTTCGCGTCATAGAAGCATTGGAGACTTACTACAGGGACAACAATTCAAATGTACACCGTGGTATATACGAGCTTAGCCGACGTGCAACAGAAGCATATGAAAACGCTAGGAGTCGGATGGCGCAGTTCATCGGAGCCGAATCCCCAGAGGAAATCATTTGGACAAGGGGAACAACAGAGGGAATAAACCTAGTAGCAAATAGCTGGGGAATGAAAAATTTATCCGTCAACGATGAAATCCTGTTAACAACAATGGAACACCACTCTAATATTGTTCCCTGGCAACTAGTTGCAGAAAAGACAGGGGCCACAATTCGTTACATTGAAATGGACGCTGAGGGCCATCTGAACCTGGAAAACCTAGAAGAACTTTGTGGTAGAAACACTAAAATCGTCTCCTGCACCCAGGTGTCAAACTCTCTCGGCACAATCAACCCACTAGAGCCAATCATTGCTCAAGCACGATCTGTTGGAGCTCTCGTGCTGGTCGACGGTGCTCAAGCTGTGCCTCATGGGGCTATCGACGTTGGTCGGATAGACTGTGATTTTTATGTCTTTTCTGGTCACAAGATGTGTGGGCCAACTGGGATTGGTGTTCTGTGGGGACGGAAAGAGATCCTAGACAAAATGCCCCCTTACCAGGGAGGGGGGGAAATGATCAAACTCGTTCAAAGAGACCACAGCACCTGGGCTGATCTGCCCCATAAGTTTGAAGCAGGAACTCCAAACATCGCTGGAGCTATTGTACTGGCCACAGCAGCTGACTTTCTCGATGAAATTGGCTTTGAAGCTATAAAGGAGCACGAGCACAACCTACTCGCTTACGCACTGAACCAACTGGATGCTGTCGAGGGCCTAAAAATATTTGGACCCTTAGATTCAAACCATAGGTGCTCTGTGATTTCATTTCAACTGGGTGACATCCATCCCCTCGATGTTTCTACGATACTCGATGCCGAAGGGATTGCTATTAGAGTTGGACACCATTGTGCGCAGCTTGTCATGGAACACCTAGGGGTTTCTGTGACCGCTCGAGCGAGCTTTTACCTCTATAATACATATGGTGACGTCGACAGGCTGGTGTCTGGCCTGAATTCAGTAAACAGAATATTTGCCTCTTGAACATGAACAGCATTGCTTCCCTCCACCAACAATTAATACTGGACCATTACCGAAATCCCAGGAATAAGATTCCCCTTGAGAGCCATGACGCAGAAGGTCGAGCTACCAACCCTATGTGTGGAGATGAAATCACCGTACAGCTGAGGTTGCACGATGGCAGGATTGAAGACATAAGCTTTGGAGGAAAAGGGTGTTCTATCTCACAGGCCGCAGCTTCAATGCTCTCAGCTAGGCTACGTAACCGTAGCCTAAAAACAGCATCTTTGTTAATCCATCAATTCACTGGAATGATGAATACCCAGATAGGAGAATCCGACGAAATACTACTGGGCGACTTGCTTGCTTTCGAGGGTGTTCGAAAATTTCCCCTGAAAATCAGGTGTGCCCTATTGGTTTGTGACGCCCTCCAAAACGCCTTAGAAAGACCAGCTGGATCTGATAAGAATTAGCCCTTGAAGGAGAGGTAGCGACTAATGATTGATAGAGAATGTGGCCAAATTCAAGGTACTACGATCCAAGATACACCGCTGGGAACTATAAGAATCTGGGCAGGGGCTAGCGGAATTAAGAAGGTGAGTTTTGATGACCACAGTCCCCAAGTTACAGACACCTCCAATTCCGCCGACAACAAAATACTACGAGAAGCCATCGAACAACTGGAGCGTTATTTTTCTGGCGAGTTAAGAAGTTTCAACTTACCACTCGATCTCACGGGCCGCACTCGCTTTCAGCTCCGCATCCTTGAACAACTCCGCACTATACCTTATGGCCAGCTTGCATCTTATAAAGACATTGCTGAGGGCTTGGGTGAGCCACAGGCCTCTCGGTCCGTTGGACAAGCTCTTAAAGCGAACCCCATACCAGTGATCCTACCATGCCACAGAGTGATCAGGAGTGACGGAACACTCGGGGGATATGCTGGTAGTTCCCTGAAGAACATACGGAGAAAAACGACCTTGCTGGAGATAGAGGGAGCCGAGATACCAGGAAAGGCACCAAAAGATACGATCCAAAATGAAATGCTTTCTTTTCCCTTATAGCCCTCTGAGGATTATTCTTCTCCCTCTATCTGAAAATATTACCCGTTGGTTTGAAGTAGCACTTTAATGGCTCCGCTTTCCCTGTGGTTTCCGGACGTCTTAAGGGCTTCGTAGTAGCCCTCCAAGGGAAATTTGTGCGTGACGATTTCTTCGATAGTATTTCTTGTTCTCTCAAGAAGCCTCTGGACCACTTCAAATGTGTGACATTTTTCTCCTTCCCATTCTTCTAGCCCATAACCCACAAACCCTTGGACCTTTAGTTCTCTGGCCCATAACATAGTGAGATCCATCTTTCTTGTTTTGCCCACACAGCCGATCACTGCCACCTTGCCCCTCGGAGCACTAAACTTCATAGCTTGAGCTAAGCTTTGAGTGTTTCCTACACAGTCATACACCGCTGCGAATCCTCCCCCAGAGAAAACCTCTTCACCGATGATAGGCTTGTAGGCCATAGCGCCTGTTTTCACCAGTGCCTCGGTGGCACCTTGGCCAGGGAAAACAACTTCCGTAGCCCCCATTTTTTGAGCCAAGTGTTTCTCGTGTGCCCTTTTTACTTGGCTGAGGATTAACCCCCGATGCCCAATGGCCCTTAAGGCCCAAATCGTTGCCAAGGCTATAGTGCCACTGCCTAAAACCATCACGGGTGCCTCTGGGTGTGGCGCTGTTCCTAAAACAGAGTGTACAGCAATGGAAAGTGGCTCTATCAGGACAGCCGTATCATCTGAAACCTTATCATCGACGGCAAAAACCTGAGACTTGTGGGCCAGCACTGTCTCTCCCCATCCTCCTGGCAAATCTCTGTGGTAACCGATTGTCACTCCTGGAGCTAAACTCTTTCCATTTACCGTTGTCAGCCCCTTTTCCCCAGCTCTCTCGCAAGTACAGTGCAACCCCCTGGAGCAAGAAGGACAAAAGTTAGAACGCTCATATCCTCGAGTCGCACAAGAGATCATGGGGTCGATCGTAACTCTTTGGCCGCAGGCAAACCCGCTTACACCATCCCCAGCCAGTTTGACCTTTCCAACGATCTCATGGCCCAGAACGGCTGGAAACGATCCGAACGGCTCCATCGCTGGACTTGCAGAGTATGTCAGACAACCGATGTCGCTTCCACAAATACCACTCTGTGTCACCTCTATCTTGACCCAATCAGGACCAGGAAGAGCTGGTTCAGGAAGATCACACATCTTTAAACCACTCAGGGCGCCAAAGAAAGCCGCGTCCATAATTTTTCCGGCCGTCTTCGCCATGATAAAGCCTGGAACACTCACGTCAAAAGCGACTCCCTTCATTTCAAACCGTCCTCTCTATGGCCTCAAACGCTTCTTCCAACGGTGGCATTACCCCTGGATGCTCACCCTTCCAGGCATACATAACCCGTCCCTCTTTATTAACTACGTACACCGCCCTGTTGGTGACCCCCTTGAGACCAGCCATGTCTTCCAAAAGAACCTTATATTCGCTTGACACTATCTTGTTGTAATCGGAAGCGATGGGGAAATTAGCACCACATTCCTCGGCAAATTTCTGATTTACATATGGAGAGTCGGTACTAATTCCAACGATCTCTGCCCCCAGTTCCTCCCACCGAGAGTAATTCTCAGCAACTGCGCACATTTGAGAGGTGCACACCGAAGAAAAAGCTAATGGGAAAAAAAGGAGGACCACCACTTTTTCACCCTTGTAGTCTCCGAGTCGCACGGTGTCACCTCCGAGAACAACGGGAAGCTCAAAGTCTGGAGCTATTGCCCCTAAAGCTAAACACATATCTTTCTCCGTTCTGGTCAGCCCTCGACTAACCCAATTCTTCTGCCAACTCCCTTCTTAGCTGTCGGCGACGTTTCCCCTCTTCAAACCTGCGCCTGTCTTCTTTTGTAGACAGCTCTAACCCAGGGACGCTTATTGGTCTGCTGTTTTCACCGACTGCCACAAAAGTCAGGAAGCAGTCATTGGTATGCCTTGTGACTCCAGTTATAGGATGTTCAGTCACCACTTTTACCCCGACCTCCATAGAGGTCGTTCCAACAAAGTTAATTCGAGCGCTACAGGTAACTAGTTCTCCCGAGTAGATAGGTTCTTTAAAATCGACCTTGTCTATAGACACCGTCACACAAGGACCTCGGGCATGTCTCATAGCTGTTACCGCGGCAGTTTTATCAACCAGAGAAAGAATCACCCCACCAAAAACATGCCCTAAGTTATTGACATCTCCAGGCATCATCAGTTGGGTAGCTTGGGAGGCTGATTTTTCAGGACTGATCGAGAGTCTTTCATCTTTGTTCATAAAGGAAGTTTAACTCCAATCCCTTGCATAAAGCCATCGGTCGATGCGAATTTCTTCCTTAGATGACATAGCACCTAAAAACAATTATCAAAAAACGACACCCATAAGGAAAAACGCCATGAAAAAAGTAGGACTGATCCTGGGGCCTACTTTCTTCTTCCTTGCAGTCTTCTTTGCTGACCTGGGTCCGCCAAACTCGAAAACCACCATCATGGCCGGAATAGCCCTTCTGATGGCCACCTGGTGGCTTACCGAAGCCATTCCCCTGTTCGCCACTGCGCTCCTTCCATTGATCCTATATCCAGTGCTTGGAATAGAACGAGGAGCTAATATCGCTCCCGTCTATTTCAACAGCACCATTGTGCTTTTTATTGGCGGATTCATCATTGCCCTAGTAATGCAAAAATGGAACCTACATCGTCGAATAGCATTGACGATTATTGCAACCGTAGGAGGAGGGCCCGACAAAATCGTGCTGGGTTTCATGCTGGCCTCTGCCTTCCTGTCTATGTGGATTTCAAACACTGCCACTGCGACCATGATGCTTCCGATTGGTTTGTCGGTGATCCTAGAGCTGGAAAAGCAATTTCGACCCAGTGAAACAAAAGGATTTTCTACTGGTGTAATGCTAGGCATAGGATATTCGTGTTCAATAGGAGGCATCTCTACGCTAGTAGGCACACCCCCAAACTTAGCTTTTGCTAGAATTTCACAAATCTCTTTTCCAGAAGGACCCGTGGTCTCTTTCGGCCAATGGCTAACGATGGCCCTTCCGGCATCTACTGTCCTTCTCGCCATTGCATGGGTCTTAATAACCAAGGTTTTCTTTAGGGTTCCCAGCCAGGTCAAGGTCGATAATTCTATTATCCAAAATCAGAAGGCCCTCTTGGGCCCAGTCTCTTATCAGGAAAAAGCTGTTCTCTCCGTTTTTTCTTTGACGGTGCTACTTTGGGTTTTTCGTACTCCTATTAACCTTGGATTTGCAATCATACCTGGGTGGTCTATCTTGCTCCCTTTCCCAGAATTGATCGATGATGGCACCATCGCAATCACCATGGCGACCCTTTTCTTTTTGATTCCAAGTCGTACTTCCGAGGGCGCTTCGGGGTTTCTTGCGGACGGGACGCTTATTCCTAAGCTCCCCTGGAACATTGTTCTGCTTTACGGTGGTGGCTTTGCGTTAGCTCACGGCTTTGTCGTTAGTGGACTTGCCTCTCTTTTAGGAAGCAAGTTGTCTGTCTTTGCCGGCCTGGCCCCCTTCCTCCTGGTTGCTCTTATTTGTTTTTCGATGACCTTCCTCACCGAGGTGACGTCAAACACCGCCACCACAGAAATGATTCTGCCCATATTAGCGGCCGTTGCTGTGGCCACCGGGCTACACCCCTTTATGCTTATGATCCCAGCTACAATTTCTGCATCCTGTGCCTTCATGATGCCCGTAGCAACTCCTCCTAATGCCATCATCTTTGGAAGCAATCGGGTGCGCGTCCCAGATATGGCTAAGATCGGGATTTGGCTCAACATCATAGGTGTCGTCGTTGTCGCTACTACCTTCTACTTCCTTGGCCAAGCCATCTTTGACATAGATCCAAACATTATGCCGGACTGGGCCCACTTCTAAGGCTGTTGGATCGGCTCAATTAGGCCACCCGGCAAAGCGACCAAGTGGCCCGACAACCAAGAATGCTGACAACCTTCCCACCCCTTAACATACATTTCTGAGGTGGCCACCCTTTAATGGATCCGCCGCCCCCAGGATTCCCAGCTACATCCTCGAACTATTTCTTGAATTTCTTGTAGCAGGGGTACAAGTCGGCCACTGACCTGGCCTTCCACCTCTGCCCACAATAACGGTTCTCTTTTTCCTGCTAACCTTTTTTGTGTCTTCTGATGCTAGATAAACCAACGATGCGGCCAACACTGCATTGTTTATGAGGTCGTCAAACACCAGCTTGTCAAAAGTGTCTCTATGTGTGTGCCATGTGTGGGAACCATAATCCCAGGAAAGGGCCCCGAGGTTAAACGCAGGAGCACCGTGGCAAACGAAAGAAGCATAGTCGGATCCGCCGCCGCCAGGATTTCCTGGCACATCAAGCCGGACGTGCCTTGTTACCTCTCCTGGGGCCTGCGCCAGCCATTCAGCCAGGGAACCACCGGCTTCAGTAAACCCCTGAGCAGAAATGTTCACAATACGTCCTGTCCCATTATCCTGATTGAAGAGAGCTTGAAGCCCCTCCACCACCTCTGGATTGTCTTCTGTATACGCTCGAGATCCGTTTAGGCCTTGTTCCTCTCCATTCCAAAGGCCTATTAGAATAGTCCTTTTAGGCTTTGGATATACCGTGCTTAAGATTCGCATGGTCTCTAGCATAAGAATTGAGCCGCTACCATTGTCCGTTGCACCAGAACCCCCGTCCCATGAATCATAGTGGGCCGAAAGCATAACGTATTCGTCTGGAAGCTCCGTGCCTGGAATCCGTCCAATCACATTAGAAACAGTAACTTCGCCCCGGTTCACAGACTCTGCCGTTAGGCGAAGAAGAGGGGACTGGCCCTCTTCGGCAAGCCTGTGGACCAATCCATAGTCTTCACAGGAAAGCTCGAAAGTAGGGCTGTTGCGATTATAGGCATTGAAAACCCTGGTGGTACCATAAGACCCTGGCCACTGAGATGTAATTATCCCCAAGCTCCCTGCTTGCTCAAGCGCCCCGTGTAGGTCTCTGAGCCTAGGGTCGGTTGAACCGGTTGCTCTGATATTTCTAGCCCAAGCATCTCTTTCTGCAGTCCGTTGGTTCGTCATCTCTTCGAGAGCTTGAGGTAGGGCATATTCTACCAGTTGTTCATTCGCTCTACAGGTAGGCTCTGGAAAAGACAGCATGACCCATTTTCCTTTTACGGTCCCAAGAAAGTCCGACCAGTCTTCTTCTGATCGTATCAAGGGCAAGCTTACTGCAAGGCCCTCTAGGGCTTTGCCGCCAGTGCCCGGACTCCAGGCCAGAATTCGACCCTCCAGAGATCGTATCCTGGGCGCCACGAGATCAACGTGACTCACCCCCCGGTCCCAGCCTTCCCATGTTCCGTAAGGCTCTATCCTCGCTTCCACGCCCCAGCTTTCCAACCTGTTCACTGCCCAGTCCTGAGCGTGCTCCATGCTCGAGGACCCCGTCAACCTAGGACCCAGCGAATCCAGCAAGGCTTGGCTCAAACTCATAAACTGAGAGTTGTCTCTAGCTTCGGCCCAAATTTCCTCTAGAACCACATCCTCTGTCGCCAATCCCTGCGCTTCAGCTGATTGATTGACCACAAAGAAGCTTCCGACTACAAACAGAGTCATGCTCCAGGCCCGCAAACAATCAATAGTCATATGTCTATATCCCTGGTAGAAAGTTTTTATTTCAGCTCACATTCCTATAGTCCAAACCACCACTCATCTAGCTAACGGACGAGCTATCATGACTCCGTCTTGTCCCTTTATCTCAAGAATTCTCTCTGCAAGCGGTAGCTCGCTAAGCTGGACCACCCCTCCAACCAAAGGAGCG
>Ga0209035_10000712_pt1 | contig 13170 bp, 12 predicted proteins | sample MarorgKNORR_S2LV_6_FD_188220 | JGI IMG/M metagenome (GOLD analysis project Ga0209035, IMG submission 188220) | Marine microbial communities from the Southern Atlantic Ocean, analyzing organic carbon cycling - AAIW_A/KNORR_S2/LV (SPAdes) (version 2) | ecosystem: Environmental > Aquatic > Marine...
CTAACCTATGTTATTAGCTATTACAGCCTATTAAATCTTGGTTTTGACTTTGGCTTCTTTGTATTGGTATTAAATGGCGCATTGACCTTTTTGGGCTTGTGGTTGATACGGAAGAAGAAATAGCAGCATTTCTTTATAATTATGTATCTTTAACAAAAGATGATAAACCCGAACAAAACTTCCTGTTATCCGGAAATTGAAACCGATAAACAGGAACTTTGTTCCACATATAACCAGTTGGCATTCATTGCGGGACGAACTCAAATTCAACATATCGGAATTGAAAAAAATCTAAATTTTGAGAAACAAATTGCTGAGTTATTACTTATGTGTGGAATAAAAAATCATGTTGGACTTTTAGGTTGTTTGCTGAATTGTTTACTCAATCAAAAAAAAATGAATAAGACTATAAAATAACTTACTATGAAAAAAATCCTTGTTTTGCTACTAATATTTGTAGTTGGCTCTTGTAAATCTGATTTTGACAAAAACAATCTAAAATTTGATATTCATAAATTTTACATAAGTAATAGTGACAATTTTGTCTGTTTAGGATATGATTTAGACGATTACAATAAAATTTCATTATATTTATTCATCTAAAAAAATGTTTTAGGAAAGAGCACACTACTTGACTCACAACAACTTGAAAACGAGATCTAGGTCTCATAGAACTGAACGTGATTATTAGGTAGTAAAAGAGAGAGGATTATCAATGTTGTCGAAGTCGAAAGCTTCACCGTGTATAGTAACCTTAATTCTCTCTTTTGTTCTTTCTGATTATAGCGTTAAAATTAGAGATTGTAAACTTAAGCCGTGTATAATTAATTGCTCCTTTAGAACTGAATTGAAATTATTCACTAAAAAACCATAAATTAGTTGGCGGAAAATTGCGAACTCAATCGCTCGCGTTTTTCCTTGGGAGCATCAGCCGCATACGCGAGCTGCCACTCCGCAACTAACCATACACAAAACCGTTATGTCTCATAAAATAATAAATAATAAGAGACAAAAAGCACCAAAAACTTCCTGTTTGGTGCTTTTTTTGTACTTTTGGTACATATAGAAATAACGTGGGACAAAATGACTCTTATTAAAAAACTGAAAAAACTACCTCCGAAACGAGAAGAAATAGAAACGCTTGATATTTTACGTCAATTAAGCAAATCATCAACTGCATTGGGCGAATTAAAAGGGATTGCAAAGACAATTCCTAACCAAGCAATGCTTATAAATGCAGTAGTTCTACAAGAAGCCAAAGATAGTTCTGAAATTGAAAATATAATTACAACACAAGACGAACTATATAAAGCTCTTTCAACTTCTATAAATCAGCCATTACAGATTAAAGAAGTAATTAATTATAGAAGAGCAATCTTTCTAGGTGCTGACACAATTGCCAGTCAAGGTTTTTTAAGACTCAAAGACGTTGTTGAATTACAAAAAACAATTATTGAAAATAATGCTGGAATTCGGAATATGGCAGGAACTGTTTTAAAAAATGATAAAACAGGAGAAGTCGTTTATACCCCTCCACAAGAAAAAAACGAAATACTAGATTTACTTTCAAACTTTCTTGACCATTTTAATATTACAGATACTGAAATATCGCCTTTAATCAATCTAGCTATCTTACATTATCAATTTGAAAGCATTCATCCGTTTTATGATGGAAACGGAAGGACTGGAAGAATATTAAACATTCTTTACTTAATCATAAATGGACTATTAGACATTCCTATCCTTTATTTAAGTTCATACATTAATGATAATAAATCTGAATATTATAAACTATTAAACAAAGTCAACAAGAATGACGAATGGGAAAACTGGATTATATATATGCTAAAAGCGGTAGAAGTAACTTCTAATAAAACAGTTGAAAAAGTTAATTCAATTAAGAGTTTACTTGACAAAACTATCCTTATTGCTCAAGAAAAAGCAGCTAAAGTTTATCGCAAAGAATTAATTGAATTACTGTTTGAGCACCCTTACTCCAAGATAGAATATGTAGTTGAAAGACTTGGAGTTGAAAGAAAAGCAGCATCAAGGTACTTAAAGCAATTAGAAAATATTGGAATATTAAAATCTCAAAAGATAGGACGAGAAACCATATACATAAACACAGAATTGATAGAAATATTAAAAAGAAACTAAGCCCAACAATGGCTAAAAATAATAGCAGTTTGGGTGTTTAATCCAAACCGTTTTTTTATAATAAAATTATTGCTAAACCGAAAATATAGCATTTCAAAATCCGCTACTATTCTTATACTAAACGTTATTAAAACAGAATGAAAAAAATAAGTATACAAGGAATCAAATTTGATGAAAAATCGTCGTATCAAAAAGGCCCAAAACTTGCCCCTCCGTTAATTAGAGAAGCGTTGCATTGTGGTTCGCTAAATTTGTTTGCCGAAAACGGAGTCTCTATAGACAATTCTGCAATTGTTGATAAAGGAGACTTTGAAATTTCTGAATATTTTGATATTGTAGAGATCACAAAAAAGCATCTTTCCCTTAACCATAAAATTTTGACCCTTGGAGGAGATCACTCAATAACCTTTCCTATTATCAAAGCCCTTCATAAAAAATATCCTATAATAGACATTCTTCATATTGACGCCCATTCTGACTTGTATGATACTTTTGAAGGAGACAAATACTCTCATGCGTGTCCCTTTGCAAGAATTATGGAAAATGGTTTTGCGGCTAGATTGGTTCAAGTAGGTATCAGAACGCTTAATACACATCAAGCAGAACAGGCTAAGAAATTTAATGTTGAAATACATCAAATGAAAAATTTGGATTTATCAACAATACCAAAGTTTAAAAACCCATTATATATTTCTCTAGATATGGATGGTTTTGATCCTGCATTTGCTCCCGGAGTTTCTCATCACGAACCTGGAGGATTAACCTCTAGACAAGTTATTGATTTAATTCAAAGTATAGAAACAGAAGTTATTGGGGCTGACATTGTTGAATATAACCCAAATAGAGATTTTCAAAATATGACAGCTTTCTTAGCTGCAAAAATGATGAAAGAAATATTAGGTAAAATGATTTAAAAACTACTTACAACACCGTATAAAATTAATTGCTTGGTTCTTGCCTACTCGGAAAATCCTACGGATTTCCCTCTGGTTCGTTCCATTTTTAGTAAGTTAGTTGCTTAATCACCTGCCTGCGGCAGGCAGGCGCAACTAACCGTTTATTTAAACAAAATAAAAAAATGAATAAAAACACAGATTTAGGATTATTAATTCTTCGTATTGCCATTGGCGCATTAATGTTATTGCATGGTTTTGCCAAATTGAAAGGGGTCTCATTTATTGAAGGAATGTTAAACAAAAATGGATTACCCGCTTTTCTCGCCTATGGCGTATATATTACAGAGATTATAGCCCCTCTACTAATTATTATTGGATTCAGAACTCGCTTAGCTTCTGCTATTTACGCATCAGGTTTATTATTTGCTCTGTTTCTAGTGCATTCTGAAGATATATTTACTTTGACAAAAAATGGCGGATGGGGCATTGAGTTATTAGGGTTGTACTTATTTGGAGCTATTGCATTATTCTTTACAGGCGGAGGCAGAATGGCCTCTTCTTCTTCAAATAAATGGGACTAAAAACTAACGCCAACAATGGGCATACGTAATGCGGGTTTTGGGATAAGCCGAAAGTTCGTGCATTTAATCCGCCAAAGCTCTGCTCTGACGTTTTAATAAAAGAAAAAGTAAAACACAAAACGCAGCTTTGGCTACCGTTTGTGCAAGATTGAAAGATTTAGAATTTTAATCCCGCGCTTCGCATACCCGAGCCGTGGCAGTAATCTAAGAGTAAAAATGAAAACAACAACATTTCTAACATTTGTAGGTGATCAATGCGGAAAAGCTGAAGAAGCAATAAATTTCTATACTTCTATCTTTCCGAATTCGGAAATTAAAAGCATCACAAAATACCTAGAAGGAGAGGCTGGAGGAACACCAGAGCTTATCAAATATGGAGTATTTACATTAAATGATACAGAGTACATGGTTTCCGAAAGTAATTATAAGCACGCTTGGTCATTTACACCAGGAGTATCACTGTTTGTTGAATGTATTACTGAAAATGAGATACAAATTTTATTCGAAAAACTTTCTTCAAATGGAGGCCAGATTATGGTTCCTCTTGACAACTACGATTCTGGGGATTACGGATTTGGTAAAAAATTCGGATGGTGTGAAGACAAATATGGTATTTCATGGCAACTTAATCTTTCAGAATAAAGTCGAATTATAGGATAATCTAGAAGATTCATTTTAACCATTTCTGCCTTTAAAAAACAAGTATTCAGGAAGTGTTATTCAAGCTTTTATCCGTAAATTTGTGAACTTTTATACGACACCTATTACTGATGAAAAAAATCTTAGACATCCTCTATTCAACACGCCTAACAGCAATTCTATTTTTCTTATTTGCAACCGCAATGGGAATTGCTACTTTTATAGAAAACGACTACGGAACACAAACATCAAAAGCACTGGTATATAACACCTGGTGGTTTGAAGGAATCATGCTATTTTTTGTGGTTAATTTTTTCGGAAACATCTTCCGATACCGTTTGTATAAAAAAGAAAAATGGGCCGTATTATTATTTCACACCTCCTTTTTATTGATCTTAATTGGTGCTGGCGTTACACGTTATATTGGCTATGAGGGCATTATGGTGATCCAAGAAGGAGAGTCTACCAATAAATTTTTAACAGAAACGGTCTATGTAAATGCAGTTATTGACGATAGCAAAGAACAAAAATCGTATCGCAAAAAAATACTGCTCTCTGCTTGGGGGAAAAATAATTGGAGCTTCTCTACAGAGTTCAAAGGACAAGCGATTGATTTTAAGCTTGTAGATTATATTCCATGGGCAGAAAAAAAACTGATTGTAGATGAAAACGGTGAAGAATATTTGTTTTTTGTAGAATCTAGTAGCGGATCAAGACACGAACACTATATCAAAAAAGGAACGGTGCAAAACATCCACAATGTGTTGGTTGGATTTGACACACCCAATAAAGCAACCATCAACTTTACCAATGTAAACGGAAGCCTGAAAATGGTCGCTAATTCTGATGGAGATTGGTTTCGAATGGGAGATCAACAACGTGGAAACATTGTAAAAGATTCGGTTCAAAATTTTCAATACTTAACCTTACACAACATTTCTGGCTTGCAATTTGTAATTCCGAAACCTGCAGAAAAAGGGATTTTAAAAATGCTTCGTGGGCCTAAAAATGATAAAATTTTAGACCTCATTATTTTAGACATTACCACGCAAGGAAAAACAGAGCGTGTTGAATTGGTTGGTGGAAAATACAACTCCCTAAATTCTGAAGAAATCAAGGTTGGTAATTTGAATTTTAGAGTCTTATACGGTTCCGAAACCTTAATAACACCTTTTCATATCAAACTCAAAGATTTTCAATTAGAAAAATATCCTGGATCAGAAAGTGCTGCTTCCTATGCAAGTGAAGTGGTCGTGATTTCTCCAGAAGAAACCTTCGACTTTAAAATTTACATGAATCATATTTTAGAGTACAAAGGGTATAAGTTTTTTCAATCTAGTTATGACATTTCAAAAGGTTATGAAGAAACACACTTATCGGTAAACCATGATTATTGGGGGACTTTTATCACCTATATTGGGTATTTCTTGTTGTTCTTCGGACTGATTTGTATTCTGTTTGTAAAAAACACTCGTTTTGATTCTTTGAAGAAATCATTGGACAAAGTTCGCAAAAAGAGAGCAGCCTTGTCTTTAATTGCATTGTTGTTTGTCTCTGTTTCTGTCTCTGCACAACATCAAGAACATTCAATTAGCAACCAACAAATAGACTCCATTTTAAAATCCAATACCGTTGATTTAAAGCATGCCGAAGCATTTAGCAGCTTAGTGATTCAAGATGCTGGAGGAAGAATGAAACCAGCCCATACATTTGCCTCGCAATTGGTTCGAAAAGTAAGTCGACAAGAAACGTTTAATGGTATGACTCCAAGTCAGGTACTGATTTCCATTATCGAAAATCCGAAGTTTTGGTATGAAGTCCCAATGATTTACCTAGAAAGAGGAAATACTGAAGTCAGAGATTTTATTGGCGTTTCACGAACAGAAACACATGCGCGATTATCCGATTTTTTCACCAACAAAGGGGTTTACAAAATCAAAGACAAGGTTGTTGAGGCTCAGAAAAAAAACATTAAAAACAAGTTTGAAAAAGACCTGATAAAAATTGATCAAAGAGCTGGATTGTTATATAGTGCAATTGGCGGTGGAATCTTAAAAATATTCCCCATTCCGAATGATCCAAATAACAAATGGGTTTCGCAACCTGAAACTTCAACAGCTGGCTTTAAAGGAACCGACTCTGTTTTTGTTCGTCAAGTATTACCTGTGTACATTCAAATGCTACAAAAAGCAAAAAAAGGGAATGATTATACCCAAGTTGATAAAGTGATAACAGGAATTAAAAACTATCAGCAAAAATTTGGCGCAACTGTAATTCCTTCTGAAAACAGGATCAACACAGAAATCATCTATAACAAAGTCCAAATCTTCAAACAATTGGCAAAATACTTGGGGTATGCGAGTTTTTTAATGTTGCTGTTTGTGATGATTCAGATCTTTACAAACCGAAAATGGGCACATTATGTTGTAAAAATATTGATTGCTTTTATTGTCGTTCTTTTTGCGCTGCACACACTCGGATTAGGTGCTCGATGGTTTATCAGCGGAAATGCTCCTTGGAGCAACGCCTATGAATCTATTATTTTTGTGGCTTGGGCAACCATGTTATTTGGATTGATCTTTGGAAGAAAATCTTCGTTAACCATCACTGCAACTACATTTTTAACGGCAATCATTTTAGCATTTGCACATCAAAGTTGGTTAGATCCAGAAATTGCCAACTTACAACCCGTATTAAATTCGTGGTGGCTAATGGTACACGTATCCATTATTGTCGCAAGTTATGGTCCCTTTTCTTTAGGAATGATTCTAGGGCTCTTTTCTTTGACTTTAACGGTATGTACCACACAAAAAAATAAAAAGAGACTCAATTTAATCATCAAAGAATTAACCGTCATTAATGAAATGTCCATAACCGTTGGATTGATTATGCTAACAATTGGAAACTTTCTTGGCGGCATGTGGGCAAATGAAAGCTGGGGACGTTATTGGGGATGGGATCCAAAAGAAACATGGGCTTTAATTTCTATCATGGTCTATGCATTTGTATTACACATGCGTTTGATTCCAGGACTAAAAAGTAGGGTGTCTTTTAATTTCGCATCTGCTTTTGCCTATTTGTCTATTATGATGACGTATTTTGGAGTGAATTTTTACTTGTCTGGTCTGCATTCATATGCAAGCGGAGATCAAAGTGTAACTCCAAAAGAAGCTTATATCTATATTGGATTCTTAGTGATTCTTACATTTTTCGCTTGGCAAAAACACAAAAAATATTATAAAAAGTAAAAGACAAATTCGTATAAAAACGTATTTTTGTCCATCAATTAAAATTTAAACAACATCTATGTTTCATAAAAACATCAAATTAGCACTAGCAACAATGATCACTGCTTGGTCTGTATTCGAATTTTCTCAAGTTCATATTATGAATGGTATTTCCATTTTATTTTTGGCGGGGCTGTTTGTGCTTTTGTATTATAAAAACGAATTCATCTTATTGGCCTTTTTGCAACTGCGGAAACAAAATTTTGAAGGTGCTAAAAAGTGGCTAACGTATATTAAAAATCCAAGTGCAGCGCTCACGAAAAAACAAGAGGGATATTATAATTTTTTACACGGAATTATGCTCTCTCAAACCAACATGACCCAAGCAGAGAAGTTTTTAAAAAAAGCCATAAAATTGGGCTTGTCTATGAATCATGATTTGGCCATGGCAAAATTGCAACTAGCAGGAATCTCAATGACCAAAAGGCGTAAACGTGAAGCTACACTATTGCTAAACGAAGCGAAGAAACTAGACAAACAAGGCATGTTGAATGATCAGATTAAAATGATGAAACAACAAATGAAGAAAATTTAATTTCTTTATTTCTGTACATAAAAAAAGGCTTCTGAAAATCAGAAGCCTTTTTTTATGATGTTATTCAATATCATTTCAATCTTTTCAAACTCAAATCTGAATTGTATTCCAACAAGAACAATCCGTTATTTTCTGTAATACTGAAGCGCTTTTTTTGAAAATCGAATTTACTTTCCAATCGATACGAAACGCCTTCTTTATACGTGTCGTACAAATTCTTTCCTGAAGCCAATCGCACAATAACATCATACATCACATCAAATCCTCTCGTTGCATAATACGATGGGAATGCCTTATTCTTTGTAAGGTATTGCTTGTTAAATGTTGTTGCAGCAATAGAAGCTTCATTAACAAAAGTATCTGTTACATACACAAAGCCTAATTGTGCCAATTTATTGTTATCTACCTTCGCAAAGGTCTTTCCTTTTTCAAACGCAAAAACTTTTACAGTATAATTAATTTTCTCTTCTTGCTCTTCATCTTCTTCTGCTTCTTCGGGCTCCGGAAAACTAATCAAACTATTCAAAGCATTCGATGCAATAACACTATTTTTTGTTGCTATAATTACCCAGTTGTCTATCGCTAAAGTATCCGATTTCAATAGGTTTAAAAACCGCTCTTGAGCAATATAGCCATGATGTGGGATTATTGAATGCACACGATCATTCGAATCATGTTGTTGTAATACAGAAGAAATTTGTTCAATTTCTGCCATTGAAACATCCGTAGAATCACCAACGATAATAATATTTTGATTGGTATATCTCTTAGAAATATGAGAAAGCAATGTTTCTTTATATCGTTTTTTATCTGGTGATGTCTTTACAATTCTTGGAGATGTAAATAGCGTTTGTACTTTAGAAAAAACAGGCAATACAACAGGTACAGCCACACTATTTGCCACTTTCTTTGTTTCATCAGAATACAAAGGGCCAATAACGGCATCCATTCTTTCTAAAGAATTTTCATAAATAATTTCATTGATCTTTGTGTTTCTGTCTTCCGTATCAAAAACGGTCAACTGAACTTGAATTCCTTGATTTCTTAGAGAATCAATAGCAAGTTCTGCTCCTAAATACAAATCGGTCACAATGTTTGTCAGTCGGTCATTTTGAAAAATTTCTTGCGGAGTAATCGTATCAAATAAAGAAGCCCTAAAAGGCAATAGTAATCCTATTTTTACAAGAGTATTGCTAACAATCGTGTCTTTATAGATCACATCTAGTTCTTCCCCTACAAGACGTTCTTTAATTTTGATGACAGTCTCTAGTTTTAATCCATCTATTAGATTGGGGTTCAATGCTAGTAAATCTGACTTTAACACATTGTAATACCTTGTTAAACCATAAAAAGTATCTCCTTTGTGTACGCTATGCAATACATACTTCTCTCTTAATGCCTTAATGCTGTCTGCTATTTTTAATGCGGCGTCTTCAAGTGAGTTTGCAACAATTTCAGCGACCTCTTTTTTAGGATTATTTGTAAGAACCGCTTGTTTTGGAACAACAATTTCTGTCGCTGCTTTAGGTCTTCTACCAACATCTGGATTTAAACGTAACAAATCCCGTGTCCGCATGTCCAGTTTTTTGGCAATGCTGCGCATCGTTTCTCCTTTCTTTACAGTGTAGCTAACATATGTTTTTTGTTGCCCACAAGAAACTGCAAATGTTAAAATGAAAAGTGTAATTAATATTTTAAGATGCTTCATTCGATTTTTTTTACGGTATCAAATACCTGTACCAATCTAGGTGTTTTTAAAATTTCAACACGTCACTATACAATAACAGCAAAAATCAACACTTCGTATAAAAGTCCTACTCCCATTCTATTGTTGCCGGTGGTTTTGAGCTGATATCATACACTACTCTATTTACCCCTTTTACTTTATTGATAATATCGTTGGATGTTTTTTGTAAAAATTCGTACGGTAAATTTACCCAATCGGCGGTCATTCCGTCTGTACTTTCAACAGCTCTTAGCGCAACTACTTTTTCATAGGTTCGCTCATCTCCCATTACTCCAACAGAATTTACAGGCAATAATATTGCTCCTGCTTGCCAAACACTGTCGTACAAACCGCTCTCTTTTAATCCGTTGATAAATATCGCATCTACATCTTGTAAAATGCTCACTTTTTCCGGAGTTATATCTCCTAAAATTCGAATTGCCAATCCAGGACCAGGAAAAGGATGTCTTCCTAATAATTCTTTATCAATTCCCATGGAAGCTCCAACTCTTCGTACTTCATCCTTAAAAATCATACGCAAAGGCTCTACAATTTTCAATTTCATGAAGTCTGGCAATCCTCCTACGTTATGATGACTTTTAATGGTTGCTGATGGACCTCCACTCACAGATACTGATTCTATCACATCTGGATAAATGGTTCCTTGAGCGAGCCATTTTGCATCTTCAATCTGGTTTGCCTCATGGTCAAACACTTCAATAAAAGAATTTCCAATGGCTTTCCTTTTTTCTTCAGGATCACTAAGTCCAGCAAGCGCATCCATAAATCGTTTCGAAGCATCCACTCCTTTCACGTTTAAGCCCATACCTTCGTACTGCTTTAAAACATCTGTGAATTCATTTTTACGAAGCAATCCATTGTTTACAAAAATACAATGCAAGTTCTCACCAATCGCTTTGTGTAACAATATGGCTGCAACAGTAGAATCTACTCCACCAGAAAGCCCTAAAACTACTTTATCGTTTCCTACTTTTTCTTGAATCTCTTTTACCGTAGTATCTACAAAAGAATCGGGTGTCCAAGTTTGAGCAACACCAGCGATTTTTACTAAAAAATTCTCTAACAATTGTCTCCCATCTGTAGTATGATACACTTCTGGGTGAAATTGAATGGCATAAGTTTGTTCTCCTTCAATTTTATAGGCGGCATTTTCTACATCATGCGTACTTGCCAATCGGATTCCGTTTGTCGGTAGTTCTTTTATGGTATCTGAATGACTCATCCAAACTTGACTTCCTTCCGAAATATTTTCTAAGAAAAGCTCCTCTTTTTGCACAAATGACAAATTGGCTCTTCCGTATTCTCTTGTGTTTGATTGTCCTACTTTTCCTCCAGAAAAGTGCGCTAAGTATTGTGCACCATAACAAACTGCCAATAACGGCTTTTTACCTCTAATCTCTGTCAACTCTGGATGTGGTGGATTCTCTGAACGTACAGAAAAAGGGCTTCCAGATAAGATTACGGCTTTAAAACTATCAATATCTTTTGGTGGATTGTTAAAAGGGTGAATTTCACAATAAATGTTCAATTCTCGAACTCTTCGTGCAATTAGTTGTGTGTATTGCGATCCGAAATCTAATATAAGTACGTTCTGTTCTTGCATGCGCAAAAATACCATAAGATTTTAGATTTTCTCACCTCTAAACTCATTTTTTTTAGTGTCGAAAAATAACAGGAAGTTCCGCGCTAATGCAACGGAAAATTTAAAATTTATAAACCACCGCATTGATGTTCATTCCTGCGCCTACAGAGGCAAAGATAACAACATCTCCTTTTGTGACTTCTTGATTTTCAATGTGACCATTCAACACTAAATCTAGCAACGTAGGTACCGTTGCTACCGAGCTATTTCCTAATTTATGAATGTTCATCGGCATCACTCCTGCTGGCGCTTCTTTTTTAAACAATCTATAAAAGCGCTTTACAATCGCTTCATCCATTTTTTCATTGGCCTGGTGGATAAATATTTTTTTAATAGCGTCAATTCCAACACCACTTTTATCCAACGCAATTTTCATTGCTAATGGAACGTTTGTTAGTGAAAATTCATAAATTTTACGACCCAACATTTTTATATATACCTTTTCTGGATCTGAGGTGGCATCGTTTGATTTTCCAGAAAACAAATAGTAAGCCTCTTCTTTTGCAAAGGTTTGTGTTGCATGACTTAAAATACCTGCACCGCTGTCATCTGTTGCTTCGACAATACAAGCGCCTGCGCCATCACTAAAAATCATGGAATCCCGATCTCTGTTGTCAACCACTCGAGAGAGTGTTTCTGCTCCAATAACCAACGCTTTTTTTGCAATTCCTGCTTTGATAAAAGCCTGTGCCTGTATCACTCCTTCAATCCATCCGGGGCAACCAAAAAGAATGTCATACGCTACGCAATTCGGGTTTTCAATTTGCAATCTGTGTTTTACTCGTGTTGCAAGACTTGGCAATATATCGCCTTGTGCTCCTGGCCTTTTAACATCTCCAAAATTATGAGCTAAAATGATATAGTCGATTTCTTCTGGATTTACCTTGGCATTTGCAATGGCTTTTTCTGCGGCAAAAAAAGCCAAATCAGATGCAGAAAGATCTGCAGTTGCATACCTTCTTTCTTCAATGCCTGTGATCGATTTAAATTTCTCAATAATACTATCATTTGAAGAAGGAAAAGGAGTTCCGTCTGCATTTAAAAACTGGTGTTCAGAGAATTTTGAGTTTTCTTGAACTATTGTAGGAATATAACATCCTGTTCCTGTAATTACCGAACTTTTCATTGAAATCGACTGTTTTAAAGATACATCTCTAGCAAAATAACGATTTTTTTAGCGCTATAGCACTTCCTTTTAAACTGTTTTTTTGCATTTTTATTATATTCTTAATTTTAACAGGCTCTTTTTGAGGAATTTATGTTTTACAACAACTTAGTTGCAGGAATTATAAAGATTCATTTTTAGTTGCATGACCGTTGCTATTGATCTAGCTCTAGCTTTCATTTTCTCAGCGACGCGTCCTTCAAAAAAAGTAGCAATAGTACTTGATAAATACGCTAACCATTTTTCGAAATGTTCTTTTTTAAATTTCATTTTCTTGTCAATAGTAAGATGCTTTTGCAAGACGTTATTTTCGTATAAAGCAGTCTCTAATAAAATATCTTGCCAAAAATCTGTGATGGTTTCTAGGTGACTTTCCAACTGATTCTTTTCAATAATTTCTTCGAAAAAAGGACGCATTTTCACATCAGAAACTAGTTCCTTGTAAAACTCCGTAATGATGAGTTTGATATCTTCTCGTGATGAAATATCTTCTAGCATCTACAAATAGCTACTGTCAAAAG
>Ga0209035_10000714_pt1 | contig 13153 bp, 12 predicted proteins | sample MarorgKNORR_S2LV_6_FD_188220 | JGI IMG/M metagenome (GOLD analysis project Ga0209035, IMG submission 188220) | Marine microbial communities from the Southern Atlantic Ocean, analyzing organic carbon cycling - AAIW_A/KNORR_S2/LV (SPAdes) (version 2) | ecosystem: Environmental > Aquatic > Marine...
ACTAATGACACCATCGACTGGCTGGCCACCGGTCATAGCTACGGCATCGTTATAGAGTATTTTATAGGTGATGTTAGTGCCGGCCGCAATGGCTTGGCGTATGGCTAAGGAGCCGGAATGAAAGTAGGTGCCTTCGCCGAGATTTTGAAATACATGAGGGCGTTCAATATATCGTGACTTGGCAACCCAGTTAACGCCTTCGCCACCCATTTGTACCAAAGATTCGGTTTTTCGGCCCATCCATGACGCCATAAAGTGACAACCTATGCCAGCTTGCGCACGGCTTCCTTCAGGTACCTTGGTCGATGAATTATGCGGACAACCCGAACAAAAATAAGGCAAACGCCTTACACCACCGGGGTCTTTAGCTAGGCTACATTGGCCACTTAGTTGTTTGAGCTGAGGTGAAAAGTCTAGTCCGTCGGCGGCAGAATTTCCCCATAAGCGGTTTAAACGTTGAGCAATAAATTGCGCCAGCATTAACGGAGTAAGTTCGCCTACATAGGGGATAAGAGGCGCACCGCTTTCGTCTTGTTTGCCGGTGATCAGTACACGGCCTGGGTGGTCTGGCTCGGCCATGTGTTCTTTAATTTGGCTTTCGATAATGCCACGTTTTTCTTCTACCACTAATACTTCTTGTTTGTTATGAACGAAGGCCATGGCGCCTTGGCGCTCTAGCGGCCAGACCATACCGACCTTGTAGATATCGATGCCCAATTGTCTGGCTGTGGCCTCATCGATATTGAGAAGGCGTAGGGCTTCTAACAAATCTAAATAAGCTTTGCCGGTGGTGACAATGCCAAAACGAGCGTCTGTTATGTTGTAAATACGTTTGTCGATAGGGTTGGCTCTGGCAAAGGCCGCCACCGCTTCAAGCTTATGTTCAATCCGAGTTTCCAGCTGTGGGCCAGGTAAGTCGGGCCAGCGATAATGCAGACCTCCTGCTGGATGGGTAAAATCTGTAGGTTGGTTAAATAGCGGTAGTTCGGGTAAATCTACTGAAGCCGCGCTTTCCACCGTCTCAGAAATGGCTTTGAACCCCGTCCACACACCGGCGTATCTAGATAAGGCAATGCCCCACAAACCAAATTCCAAATATTCCTGCAGGTTGGCTGGGTTTATGGTGGGCATAAACCACGCCATAAAAGCCACATCCGATTGATGGGGCATGCTAGAAGACACACAGCCATGGTCATCACCGGCAATAACCAGCACTCCGCCGGTAGGTGAGCTGCCGTAGGTAGTGCCGTGTTTAATCGCGTCACCAGCACGGTCTACGCCAGGCCCTTTGCCATACCAAATGCCAAATACGCCATCCACATTTTTGTCTTCATCAAGCTCTACTTGTTGCGTGCCGAGCATCATTGTAGCGGCTAAATCTTCGTTAATGGCGGGCTGAAAATCTACTTGGGCGGCCTGTAAAACGTCTTGGGCTTGCCATAAGGCCTGATCGTAGCCACCCAGCGGCGACCCTCTATAACCGCTGATAAAACCCGCGCTGTTAATGCCGTCTCGACTATCCATTTGACGTTGCATTAAAGGCAGCTTAACCAGGGTTTGGGTGCCCGTTAGAAATACACGGCCAGTCTGTTTTAGATATCGGTCTTTAAGGCTATAAGGGGCATTGTTGGTTGTCATAATGATGCTTCTGGCTTTGTGTTAGTGGTATTCATTGTATCGACTTAACGGTGAAAGGTGCTTCCGTTAAAGTCTTAAATAATCCATAATAAGAAAGGTTATTTCTTAATAATGAAAAAATATGAAATATATTATTAATATTGTTGGATTTTATGAATTTAGATAATTTTGATAAAGAACTGCTAAAGCTCCTGCAGGCCGATGGTCGTATGGCCAACCAAGCCCTAGCAGAGCAAGTGGGCTTGTCGGCTGCGGCGTGTTGGCGCAGGGTTAAGGCATTGACCGATAATGGTGTGCTGCAAGGTACCTATGGGCTTGTTGAGTCTGAGGCGGTGGGTTACCCATTGTGTGTGTTTTTGATGGTGAGCTTGACCCGGCACAACGGCCAAACGACGCAAGCTTTTGAAGATGCAGTGGGCTCTTACCCTCAGGTGTTGCAATTTTATGCGGTCACTGGAGATTCTGATTATATGCTACGGGTGCTAATGCCCGACATGGCTACTTATGACCGGTTTCTTACGGAAAAAATATTTACCTTGCCCAGTGTGTCTCAGGTGAAATCTAACTTTAGCTTAAGGGCCATCAAACAAACGACTATAGTGCCCATGGATAAATAAAAGTGTAACTATAACTTAAAAAGTGACACTGAACGCGCAGTCGATACTATTGTATAAGACGTTCTAACTGTTGGTTTAATCGTGATCTAATTCCCTCCTGTTTGTTTTCCTGCTTGTATGGTTTCGCTTATCAGTTACTATAGAGTCTTGGTAATTAGGTGCTAGATCCATGGAAAAAAAACCAATATTCAATATTCTTGTCATTGAAGATGAGGACGCCACTCGTTTTTTGTGCGAAACCTTGTTGGCTCAAGAAGGTTATGGCGTTACGGCAGTGAGTTTTCTTGAGCAAGGCAGGGAGCAACTATCTCAAGGTAAGTTTGACTTGATCTTGTTAGACCTTAACTTGCCCGACGCAGATGGTATTCAGCTTGCTATGGAACTTAGCAGCGGCTCGGATTCCCCACAGATTTTAATGATGACAGCGCGTAATAACGTGGAAGATCGCTGGTCCGGATTTGAAGCGGGTGCACATGATTATATGGTAAAGCCGTTTCACCCAGGCGAATTATTGCATCGCGTTCGCAATTTGGCCGATAGAGCCTCTCCTCATGTTGTAGATACTCCAAAAATCCAGTTTCCATACTGTCTGTTTGACCGGGACAAGCGCTGCCTGGAGACCCTTGGCGGCGACCGAATTGACTTAACTCAAGGTGAATTCAAAGTGCTTAATCGGCTTATAAGTGCAGACGGTCACCCCGTTTCAAGAGAAGCCTTGTTAGCGGATATTACCGACGGCGAACGTGAAGGCAATTGGCGTACGGTAGATGTATTGATTTCTCGCCTAAGGCGTAAGTTAGACCCAGAAGAAACGAAGGAAAAGTTAATCCTATCCGTACAAGGTTTTGGTTACCGTTTAAGTTAGGGAGGTGACTATGGGCAATATCGACACAATGCGGCTGGATTACAGCGTGCGCCATCAGTTGGCACTGCATTTGCCCGCTGATGCACTTGCAGAGCTGTTGCGGCGCCAAATTATATCCCTAAAGAAAACCATGGTAGAGCTAGAAACGGCCGTTCAAGGCAACGAGTCCGAACACGTTGTTGCGTGCGCTCATCATTTGGCTGGTGCGGCCGCCATGGCCGGATTTGGTTGCCTTGCTGCTGCCGCAAGGCGATTAGACAAGCCTGGAGAGTTAACAATAAGTGATTCATCCATGGATTTAGAACTGTTAAGAAATGAATGGATGGCAACACGTTCAGCAGCGGAACAAAGTATCGAATAAAATATCACGGACAAAGGCTTGTATGTGCGACATTGAGCCTGCAGCAGATTAGTTATCGTGACTACTGTCGCAGAAGTTGCACATTTAGACGGTTGTTGGCTGTTGTTGCGTGCACGCTTGCTGCATAATGTGCCATTAACGACTTTCAGTACTGCATGGCACGAGGAACAAGAAGTGATTGCAAGCGACAAAACATTAGAACACGAGTTTATGCATTGGCAGTGCTTAAGCCGCTTATTTGCGGCGCGCCAAGCAGCGGGTTATCCGTTAGACGAAGCTAAGCCGCTAGTCTGTTACGGCGCCGATGGCGACACCGGTGTAGAGCTTACAATTTTGATCCTAAAGCATGACCTAGATCATTTGGTAGCCCAATACAAACACAATGCGCAGAAGACACGCGACCCCATTGAGCGTTTTGAATGGATAGTTAAGCAGTTATCCTCAGATTATTACCAAAAGGCTGAAACCTTTCAGTCAACTATGACCGCACTTTGCCCAATTGAAGCGCCTTACGCCCAGAAGCTATTGGACGAAGGTGAATGCCGCATGGTATTCCGTGCCCGTGGCGAAGGTTATTTGGTGCCGGCTAAGGTGACGCGTCTAGGTATGGATGATATCCGTGCCCAATTTACCCAAATTCATAACTTCCACTTTAACCACAAGCAGCCTCAACCTAACGTTATTTTAGGTTTTGACCCTGTGTGGGAAAAAGCGCGCAAGATCGACCCGTAAACCCAGCAAAATAAATCCCACACTCAATAAGAATATGGGCCAATTTAGGCCTGTATTGTAGGGTGTGGAACCTTCCATAAGTACGACTTCTCCAGTGATTTCTGCCTGTACATACATTGGGCCTAACGTAATCACATTGCCTTGTGCATCAATTAGAGCAGACACCCCACTATTGGTTGCCCGAACCACCGGCTTACCATTTTCTAGGGCCCGCATTTGACCCATTTGTAGGTGTTGCCATGGCGCCATGGTGTGTTCAAACCAAGTGTCATTACTTACCGTAAGAATTAACTGTGCGTCTTTTGCTTGCTGTGCCACAAGTTGTGGATAGGCTATTTCGTAACAAATATTGCCAGCAATTCGAGTAGGTGTTTGACTCAATAAACCCTGTGGGCCAGTGGGTAACTTAAAAGCCGACATAGGTAAGTTGAAAAAATCGATTACCCCCCTTAGTTGTTGTTCTAGAGGAATGTATTCGCCAAAAGGCACTAGTCGTTGTTTCTTGTACTCACCCTGAGTTGAGGCACTGCCGGCCCCAAAACTCACCAAAGCATTGTAGTAGTCGGCGTCATAGTGGCTGCCATCTCGGATTACTGTGCCAGTGATAATTTGGGTGTTTTGTTCTTGAGCGGTTTTTGTAAGGCTCTCAAATGCAGGTTTAATATAGTCCCAATAGGTGGCAACGGCCGTTTCTGGCCACACCACCAAGTCGCTGTCTAAATGCCGGTAGGTTTGCTTTAAGTAATAGTTAAGGGTTGGTGTGAGTTGTTCAGGCAGCCATTTTTTATCTAATGCTACATTGGCTTGTAATAGCGTCACCTTTATAGGTTTTTGCGGGCTCTCTTGGGTCCAGCTGACGTAGGATAAAACATAGCCTGTGAGCCAAATGCCAGCCATTAAAACCAGTCTTAATTTGAGGTTTACCCTTGGCCCTATCAATAATAAGCCGCTAGCAACCACCAAAAAAGTAACGCCGTGAACCCCCAATAACGGGGCGTAGTAAGCGACATAGCTACCTAAACCGCCGTAACCTAAATACAACCACGGGAACCCTGTGAGCAACCAAGCCCGCAGTAGGTCTAAACAAACCCATAGACCTATAAATAGCAGGGCAGGGTGCCGGTGTTGGGGTTTAAAGTGGTGAAATAAGGCTGCAAGTAAGGCGTAGAAAAGCGCCAAGCCGCCACAGAATAAAAACGTGAGTAGGCCAGCGACAAACCAATGGGTTTGGCTGTGGTCTACCATACTAACAAACACCCAACTCACGCCTACACCAAAATAACCTAAGCCATACGCAAGGCCTATGAAGATAGCTTGGGAGGTGTGAACAGCGCGTTTGAGGCTATACCAAAATAGCGCCACGCTCAGTATGGCTAAAGGTAATAGGTTGGCCGGTGCAAGGGCTAGCGGAGCCAGTGCACCTGCCACCATGCTCAGGCCTAAATTAGTTTTTAGGCTTAAGCTCATCGGCGTCGGTGGTTATAGGTGTTACTTGCATCAAGCGAATGCGACGGTTGTCTGCGGCAATGATGCGAAAGCTTAACTGGCCTATCTCGGTCTCTTCGTCTTTAGCGGGCAGGTGTCCAAACTGTTGAGTTACAACACCACCAATGGTGTCGAACTCTGTTTCGTCGTAGTAAGTGCCGAAGTGCTCGTTAAAGTCTTCTAATGTTGTGAGTGCTTTTACAACAAAACCATTGTCGGCAAAGGGGCGAATATTGCCTTCGTCTTCTTCAACATCGGTTTCGTCTTCAATTTCGCCTACAATTTGTTCCAATACATCTTCAATGGTGACTAGGCCAGCAACGCCGCCGTATTCATCCAATACAATAGCCATGTGATAGCGGTTAGTACGGAACTCATTAAGCAAAATAGAAAGGCGCTTACTTTCCGGCACAAAGATCGGCTTTCGCAACATGGAGTTAAGATCAAAATCGTCCATTTGTTTTGCAAAGGCCAGAGGTAGTAAGTCTTTAGCCAATAAGATGCCTAAGATTTCATCAGGTGACTCGCCAACCACAGGGAAGCGTGAGTGAGACGTTTCGGTAATGGTTTGCATGAACTCAGTGGTGCTCTGGTCAAACTTCACCACCGCCATCTGTGGGCGTGGAACCATAATGTCGCGCACCTGCATGAGGGACATTTGTAAGGCCCCTTCAATGGTGTCGAGGGCTTCGCGGTCGAGTATTTGGTCTTCTTCAGCTTGGCGAATTTGTTCTAGCAGTTCTTCTTTGGTGCTAGGTCTGTCACTGAGAAAGAAAGAGAGTCTGTCCAGCCAGGAGCGTTTGTCCTGACTGTTGGTCGACGCGGAGTCGTTCATGAGGGTTGGGTAATCCTAAAAGGTTAATTAAACTAATTTATACGCTTAGTCGCTTTCTATAGCAACATAAGGGTTAGTAATCTGTAGCTGAGCTAAGAGTTGGCTTTCTAGGGCTTCCATAATATCAGCGTCGTCGTCTTCTATGTGGTCAAAACCTTGTAAGTGCAAGGTGCCATGAATCACTAGGTGTGCCCAGTGGTCATGAAGTTGCTTTTGTTGCTGGGCTGCTTCTTGAGCTACCAATGCAGCATTGATCACCAAATCGCCTATATAGTTAGCGTCACCCAACTCTGCTGCCATTTCTGCAGCTAATTCAGGGTCGTCAAATTCAGGCTGTTCAAACGGGAAGGACAAGACGTTTGTAGGATTGTCTTTGCCTCGGTATTGCAAATTAAGCTCATGGCTTTCTGCGTCGTCTACAATACGTATGGTGATTTCCGTGTCTGCAGCCCCAGACTGTATGGCTAGGTCAGACCAAGTTTCAAGTTGGTCTAAACTTGGCAGTAGGGCCTGTTCACTGGCAATTTGTAAGTCTACGTTCATGGGTTTTTCTTTTCAAAACGGTCGTAGGCGTCAACAATGCGCTGTACTAAGGGATGGCGCACAATATCGCCCGACAAAAAATGAGTAAAACCAATATCGTTCACACCATCTAACACTTCAACAGCGTGCTTTAAACCCGAAGGGGTTCCTTTAGGTAAGTCAATTTGAGTTACGTCGCCGGTGATGACTGCGGTAGAACCGAAGCCGATACGCGTGAGGAACATCTTCATTTGCTCACGGGTGGTGTTTTGGCTTTCATCTAAAATAACAAAGCTATTATTTAGGGTTCGGCCTCGCATGTAGGCAAGTGGCGCAATTTCTATGACGCTCTTTTCAATCAAGCGGACCACGGCTTCAAAGCCAATCATTTCGTACAAAGCGTCATACAGCGGGCGTAAATAGGGGTCAATTTTTTGCGCTAAATCACCGGGCAAGAAACCTAGTTTTTCCCCAGCTTCTACGGCGGGACGCACTAACAAAATACGACTAACTTCTTCGCGCTCTAGGGCCTCTACGGCACAAGCAACAGCAAGGTATGTTTTACCCGTGCCCGCAGGCCCAATACCAAAATTAATGTCATGCTGACGGATAGAACGGATGTAGCTTTGTTGGGTTTCGCCGCGAGGTTTAATAGTGGCGCGTTTAGTGCGAATGCTCAGGCCGGTATCTTGAGGTTGATTGGCTTTTGGGGCAGGTTTGTTGGCTTGGACGCTACTATTGGTATCGGTCATGGTTTCCGTCATGGTGTGTTGGGCTTCCACTAAAGCAAGGTGCACCATTTCTGGTGAAATTTCGCTCGACTGTTGGGCTTCTCGGTACAGCTGTTGTAGAACATTTTCACCGGCAATACATGCTGCAGGTGTGCCGGCTATATGAAATCGATTGCCGCGATTGCTAATGGTTAATTCTAGCCGCTGTTCAATAATACGCAAATTGCTGTCAATTTGGCCTTGTACACTAGCAAGATGCTTAGGGTGGTCTGGTAGCAGGCTGAATACAACACTGCCATCGGAATTCTGTGTATTGTTGGTGTTGTCTATTGGGTTGGTCATATCAAACTATTGCTAGATATAGGGCCAACAGCCGGGTAACCCTCTAATTCAGAGGTCACAAGTTCTCCACGTAATGAGTGTGAGAAGGCTTCCAATATGCGAACTTCGGCAAACTTGCCGATCAAGTCTGCGTTGTTGCTGGCAAAGAAAACAGAGCGGTTGTTCTCTGAACGGCCTGTTAGTTTGCCCGGGTCTTTTCGCGAATAACCGTTAACCAGTACCCTTTGTAGGCTACCCACCATGGCTTTGCTGATATCGAACGACTGGCTGTCAATACGGCGCTGTAACTGGGCAAGGCGTTGTTTTTTGGTGGCTTGATCTGTGTTGTCGGGTAAATCCGTCGCTGGAGTGCCGGGGCGTTGGCTATAAACAAAGCTAAAGGACAAATCAAAACCAATATCAGAAATCAAATCCATGGTCGCTTGAAAGTCTGCTTCAGACTCGCCTGGAAAACCAATAATGAAGTCGGACGAAAAACTAATATCAGGACGCTGTTTACGAATGCGGCGCATCTTAGATTTGTATTCTAAGGCGGTATGGCCACGTTTCATGGCCATTAAAATCTTATCAGAGCCAGATTGAACCGGTAGGTGTAAATGGCTTACTAGTTCTGGAATTTGGCCAAACGCTTCTATTAAGCTGTCGGAAAATTCAACCGGGTGGCTGGTGGTAAAGCGGATACGGTCAATGCCATCAATATTGGCAACCAGTGCAATAAGCTCTGCAAGGTCTACGTAATCACCGTCTTCCGTATCGCCTTGATAGGCGTTGACATTTTGGCCCAACAAATTAACTTCGCGTACGCCCTGCTCTGCTAATTGCTCAACTTCTAACAACACGGCTGCAAGGGGGCGGCTTACTTCTTCGCCACGGGTGTAGGGCACTACGCAGAATGTGCAGTACTTGCTACAACCTTCCATAATAGATACAAAAGCTTCTGCACCATCTACTTTTGGTGCTGGTAAATTGTCGAACTTTTCTATTTCTGGAAAGCTAATATCAACAACTGCTTTAGTGCCCACATCGGAAGCATCAATCATTTCTGGCAACCGGTGTAATGTTTGCGGGCCAAAAATCATGTCTACAAACGGAGCGCGTTTTGCAATAGCATCCCCTTCTTGGCTGGCAACACAACCGCCTACGCCAATTTTTAAGTCTGGGTTGGCTTCTTTTAATTTGCGCCAACGGCCAAGCTGGTGATACACCTTGTCTTGGGCCTTTTCACGAATCGAGCAGGTGTTCAAAAGTAGCACATCGGCTTCAGCTTCGTTGTCGGTAATCTCCATGGCATGGCTATCGCCCAGCAGGTCTGCCATACGTGACGAATCGTATTCGTTCATCTGGCATCCGTGGGTTTTAATAAATAGCTTTTTGGTCATGGTATTCACCTACAATATTGAAGCGCGTATTATACAGGTTGGCGGCGGCTAAACCTAGCTTGAAAAGGCTTCTTTTGGGCGCTCTACCGATAGGCTAAAACAAGCATCACAGCGACGTAATACAATGATAAATACCCATTCAAATTTTCAATTAGACCCACGTTTAAAAGCCGATTGCGAGCTAGTGCTCGACCTGCCGGTATGCCGTGTTTTGTTAATGAATAATGCCAGTGTGGCGTGGTTTATATTGGTGCCGCGGATTGTAGATGCCACCGAACTTACCGCCCTTTCCATGGAGAACCAGCAACAAATATTGATGGAAATCAATCAGGTAGCGAGCGCGCTAGAGCACATCTTTATGCCTCACAAACTCAATATAGGTGCGTTAGGCAATGTGGTGAGTCAGTTGCATATTCATGTGATTGGCCGTTTTCATAAAGACCCAGCCTGGCCTAACCCCGTATGGGGAAACCTTGCAGCTAATGAATACGAGGCCGCAGAAATGGCTGAAATCATGGTTAAAATGACGCAGCAGCTCTCCTAAACAAGATTGCTTAAGGTCGGGATAAATTTAACGGCGTGCTGCCAACCACCACGTTATCTTCAATGCGCACCCCGCCCAATGGGCGCAATAGGTCAATGGCGGTTTCGTTAAGTAGGTGAGAATGGCCCGAGTCACGAGACTTTTGCAATAAACTATCGATCACATATAGGCCAGGTTCTATGGTCACCACCATGTCTTTTTCTAAGGTTCGAGTGCAGCGTAAAAACGGGTGATTTTCTGGCGGGTTTTCTATGGACCCTAATTCGTCCTGCTGCCAACCACCAATGTCGTGTACTTGTAAGCCTAATAAATGGCCTAAGCCATGGGGGAAGAATGCGCTGCTAATATGGCTTGCTTCTAGCTCGTCGCGGCTGCCCTTCACTAGCTCAAATTGAGTCAATAAATCTAATACTAAGGCATGCATTTTTATATGTAGGTCAACAAAGCGGGCGCCGGGTTTTACCATAGCGCACAGGCTAAGTTCAGCTTTGGTCATGGCGTCAATGAGGTTTTGGTATAGCTCGCTACCGCGGCTATGACAGCGGGTAATGTCAGCTGCATAACCATGACAGTGGGCTCCAGCATCAATTAAAAAACTCTGCGGTTGGTCCATGTTTTGGGCGGCATAATCGTAATATTGATAATGCAGTACTGCGCTGTGACTCCCAAACCCAATGATGTTGCGGTAAGGCATTTCCGTTTGGTCTTGTTGCACCGCCCCTAGGTATGTGAGCTGGGTTTCAAACTCGCTTTTGCCCGCCATAAACGCTTGTTTAGCAGATTCGTGACCCATAAGTGCAGTGATATTTGCTTGTTTTAAGCAGGCGATTTCGTAGTCACTCTTTACGGCTCTGGCATAATGTAAGTGGTGCATCATATCCTGAGGGTTAAGGTTGTTAATGCCTAGGTCTTGTGCCAATGGGGTATCTTCGCCAATCCAGGCCCTTCGTTTGCTCGTAGCTTGGTATTGTTTTAGCTCGCGTTTAACTTGGGTTAAATCGGCACATAAGTGGATGTCAAAATGCTCACACCAAAATCCCTTTGGTGCTACCGGTGGTACATGCCAAAAATCGTCTTCCAAATGGTAAAACAGTACCGGTTTTTTGCCTGCTTGAATCAACAAGTAACAGTGGGGGCTTTGAGTTAACGGCAGCCACCATACAAAATGTGGGCTGGCTTTATAGGGGCGATGGTAATCATCTAAAAAGTCCAGTTTTGGCGCACCACTGTGAATTAAAATGCTATCACATTGATTTTTGGCCATGGCGTCTGCAGAAATGTTAATTAGACGCTGCAGGTGGTGTGGGTATAAATTGGCAAAATGAGCGATCATGGTCGGTTGTCCAATAGGTAATAGTATGGTTTTATTATGGTTAGATTGGCCAGACTAATCAAGTTTGTAAATGTTAATCATTTTGTAAGTAACCTGTTGTTTTGTATCAATATTTTTATAATAAGCGATTGTCATTCAATTTATCAAAGCGTCTGTTTCATAATTTGAATGATGTGGGTGACGGCTAATTGTTATCTTCTACCCAAGCCAATATTCCCGCTTGATCTAACTCCCCAAGTCCTGCATCAACCATGCCTTGCCATTGGCTTAGGCAGGCTTTATTTAGTGGTAGTTGCAAGTTGTTTTGCTCGGCTAAGTCGTTGGCCTGTTGCAGGTCTTTTAGCTGTGTTGTTGCCCTAGCTCCGGGTGTGTAGGTTTGTTCCACCATACGTTGGCCATGCACTTGTAGGATTTTACTATCGGCAAAACCGCCACTTAATGCTTGCCTTACTTTAGCTGGGTCTGCGCCATTTTTTTGAGCTAAAAACAGCGCTTCTGCAACGATGTTGAGTGTGGCGCCCACAATCATTTGGTTGGCTGCTTTGGCAAGTTGACCACACCCAACATCACCCACATGGGTAGTTTTCTGGCCCATTGCATCCAACAATGGCTGCGCTCGTTCCAATTGATCTGCATCGCCGCCAGCCATGATGGATAAGGTGCCTTGTTGTGCTCCTACTTGGCCACCGGACACGGGGGCGTCGATATAATGAGCGTCCTTGTTTTGTAGTTCGCTTGCTAGTTCTAGGGTCAGGTCAAAGCGGCTTGTGCCCATATCAATCACTAAACTGTTGGTTGGTATGGCGCTTAGTAAACCTTGAGGGCCGGTGACGACTTGTTCTAGGGCGGGGGAATCAGTAACACAAATGATAATGATGCCGCCGTTAACCGTTTGGGCTAGTTCCGCTGGAGTATTGGCGTAACTTGCACCCAGGTCAATTAATGGTTTCGCCTTGCTGGCGGTACGGCTATGCACACACAGGCTGAACCTTGCGTTAATAAGCTGGGTAGCCATGGCTTGGCCCATGAGGCCCGCGCCAATGAAACCTACTGGTGGTAATGTGTTCATGATAAGCTGCCCAATTATGTAAACTGAAGTTAACCCAATAAACGCTATTATCCATATGCCTAAGCTCTGTGCCAACATTTCTATGTTATTTAATGAATTGCCTTTTTTGCAGCGCTATCAAGCAGCGGCAGATCATGGTTTTATCGGTGTTGAATGTTTGTTCCCTTATGACTTTAGTGTAAACCAAGTGGTTGAAGCGTTAGGCAAAAGTGGCTTACCTCAGGTGTTGATCAACACGTCGGCGGGAGACTGGGATGCGGGTGATCGGGGTATGGCGTGTGATGCTAACCGCCAGCAGGAGTTTCAACAATCCGTGAAGCAGGCCTTGGCCTATGCCTCTGCAATGGGCAACCCATTGGTGCATGTTATGGCGGGTTTATTATCGCGTGGTGAGAGCCTTGAGGCAGCAGAAAACGTGTATGTGCAAAATTTGCGTTGGGCAGCCGCCCAAGCCCAAGTGTTAGGGCTGAAACTGACGATGGAAGCCATAAATCCCATAGATATGCCTGGCTATATGCTGTTTAACCAAGGCCAGGCGTTGCGTTTGTGTAAGGCCGTTGGCGCAGACAACCTGGGTATTCAATTCGATTTTTTCCACTGCCAAAAACATGAAGGCAACGCTTTAGAACAGTTTGAGCAATTGTTGCCTCACATTTTTCATATTCAAATAGCGGGTGTGCCAGAACGGCATGAACCTAAT
>Ga0209035_10000720_pt1 | contig 13077 bp, 7 predicted proteins | sample MarorgKNORR_S2LV_6_FD_188220 | JGI IMG/M metagenome (GOLD analysis project Ga0209035, IMG submission 188220) | Marine microbial communities from the Southern Atlantic Ocean, analyzing organic carbon cycling - AAIW_A/KNORR_S2/LV (SPAdes) (version 2) | ecosystem: Environmental > Aquatic > Marine >...
CGGTGGCGCTGGACGCGGTGGCGGCCGAAAAGAAAGGCCCACTGGAAGGAAGATTTTCGTTGGAGGATTATCCAGAGAAGTTAGCGATGATGACCTACTTGATGCCTTCAAGAAATACGGGAAAGTCGTGGACCACGTAGTAATGAAAGATCGAGAAACCGGTAATAACCGCGGCTTTGGGTTTGTCACATTTGCAAAAGATGAGGATGGAGATAAAGCGATTTCAGGCCTCAATAAACAGGACTTCATGGGGCGCAGGCTAACTGTTAATGATGCAGGCGACAAAAAAGGCGACAAAAAGCCACAAAAGAAGGTCGAAGGAACTCGACTCTATGTGGGTGGCCTACCATGGAAAATCAACAACGAAGGACTGACCAAAGTTTTCTCAGAACATGGTGAGGTCAACGACTGCCACATCGTTATGGACGGCGACCGCTCGAAGGGGTTCGGATTCGTCACCGTAAGTGATGAAAGCGCAGACAAAGTCATCGAAGCACTTGATGGGCAAGAAGTTCAAGGACGCAGGTTGAAGGTGGCAAAGGCCAAGGCCCGCAGTGATAGCAGGGGAGGAAGAAAAGACAGCCCCAATGGCGGAAAGCCTCAACGCACCTCCCGTGAAATGCAAGCCCGTAAGGAAGAAGGTCTGAAGGATTGAGTGAATCATAATGGCAGAGGCAGAACCTGAGTGGTTACTCCTCGACGGCTATGAAGATGAGCCAGCAGCATTTGGAGTGCCTCCCTACGTTGGATTCCACATAAGATACATCGCAGGAGTCTTTGAATCGCAAAATATACCCTACCGATACATGACTATTGACCAGTGGAGGCGGCAAAGGTTCTCTCTCCAAAACAGTGCCGGAATCGTCGTCTTTGCTGGAGCAGTTGTACCTGGTAAATACCTACGTGGAACGCCAATAAGTGAAAAAGAAGTCAATGAAGTACTACGTGCAGCACCACCAAATATTCCAGTATTATGTGGAGGCTGGGCAATCCGGTTATGGCGCCAAGCAGGTTGGTTACCATTACGCAAAAATCTCTTTCTTGCAGTACAAGATACCGATGCGACTCTGTCTCACTATCTCGATTCAAATGAATGGAAGCATCAACGCAGAAGTACAGAACAATGGTCGAACTGGGCTTCCTCAGGAGCCATATCAAAGGCAGTCACTGACCACCCTGACCTAAACGGACCACTGACTTACGAAGTAGAAGTCTATCAAGGCTGTGTACGATACAAACAAGGTTGTAAATTCTGTATTGAACCAAAGAAAGGGGTGCCAATTTGGAGAACTCCTGAAGATATCATCAACGAGGTCAAATTGGCTCATGATAATGGCGTAAAGCACGTCAGGTTAGGAGGGATGACTGATGTCTTCACTTACATGGCTGAAGGAGTTGTGGAAATGGAATATCCAATCCCAAACCCCGAACCAATTGCAAATTTATTACATGGCTTAAGAGAAGATGAAAGACTGGATATTTTGGCAGTTGATAATGGCAATCCATCGATAATTGCAGAAAATATTGAACCATCGACTGAAATCACCAAAACTCTCTGTGATACACTTTCCGATGGTAGTGTTCTTTCCTTCGGCTTAGAGAGTGCTGACCCTGCAGTTCATACTGAAAACTGGCTCAACTGCTCAGCCGAGCAACTCAAATCCGCAGTTCGTTTGATTAACAAATACGGAAGAGGAAAAGGTCAACGAGGATTACCAAAGTTACTACCTGGGCTCAACTTCATCGCTGGACTGAATGGTGAAACTACTGAATCTTATAATTATAACAAAGAATTGTTGACATCACTTAGAGATGATGGCTTACAACTTCGTAGAATCAATATTCGACAAGTTGAGGGCGAGGGTTTTCAGAAAATTGAAGAGAAAGCATTCCGCCAATTCAAGGAATGGGTTCGCGATGAAATCGATGCACCATTACTGCAGGAAATGTTTCCAACCGGACAAGTATTGAAGAGGGTATATTGGGAGAGCCATGACAATCGGATTCGCCTTCCTTCAAACCTTTCAGAAGAACATCGAAACTCGGCAATTCATGGTAAGGCAGGCGTTACATTTGGCCGTCAAATCGGCGCCTATCCGATTCTAATTGGCGCCTCATATCAGATTCCATTGGAAAGTGAATCAGATATCGTAGTGACATCGCATGGGAAGAGAAGTATTACTGGGGTTGAATTAGGCTTGGATATCAATACAGTTAGTCAATCACAATTACAAGCAATTCCAGGCATAGGTGAGAAAACTGCTTGGAGAATTGTTAGCAACCGAGCTAAAATATTGCGGAAAAACCGTGATGCGCTGGCGTTTGATTCTTTGGAAGATGCCTTTGAGGGCGGAGTTCCTGAATTGGCTTTTACAATATTCAATGCTTAGTCACACCCCTAGGTGTTTTCAACTGCCACCTCATGCTACTCGCTAATGGAAGCCCTGCTATCGGCCGCCAAATCTCTATCTGCTGATTGCCGCGCTATTGCTGATAAAACACTAATGAATTCAGATAAAGTCGGGCTTTTTTACAATCCCTTGGAATATGCTTGGGCCCCACATAAGGAGTACATTCGCCGCTTTGGCGGCCTTGGTGCCAAGACTTTGTTAGTTGGAATGAACCCTGGTCATGGAATGGGTAATACAGGCGTTCCATTCGGCTGTCCCGAGCAAGTTCGTGAGACTCTTGAGATACGCGACTTAGAAGTTCACCAACCCCCTATCCTTCACCCAAAGCGACCTGTATACGGACTTGGTTGCCCCAAGCCAGAAGTTTCTGGTCGAAGAATTTGGTCATTTCTGAGTGAATTGTATGGCAGTCCTGAAGAAATTCATCAAAATGTGTACATTGTCAATCACTGCCCTTTGTGGATCTTTACTCCTACTGGAGGAAACTTGACCCCTGACAAGTTGAATAATGTCGAAGGTGGTGAATTATTGCAACGCTGTGACCAACATTTGCTTGAAGTGGTAAAGATTCTTGATGTTGATAGAATTATTGCAGTTGGCAATTATTCCCACAAGAGAATATCTTCCTTAGATCATGGTGTAATTCTAACAAAAATTCCCCATCCAAGTCCTGCAAGTCCTTTGGCAAATCGAAATGGCGGAGCGGATTGGAAAGCCATAGTTAGAGAAGTATTGTTACAGGACTGACCGGCCGGCCTTTCTTAAGTAGGGCCGACTTTCACGGGTCATGGCGAATACAGAATTGCAATGGGCTTGGCCAAAAGCGGATGCGCATCGAGATTGGAGTCAACCGGTTGGAGACGACCCTCATACCTTGTATGATATGCTGATGCAAAGCGTAGAACGTTTTGGCGACCACCCATGTTTTGGTTGGATACAAGAGAAAGGAATGGCGAGAGTTAATCTTAGTTATTCGGAATTCTCATCACTAGTTGATTCAGTTGCTAGAGGCTTTGTTTCTAAGGGCCTGATTGGCGAGGAGAGAATCGCTTTAATCACCGATAATTGTATCGAATGGGCGGCCTCAGCTTATGCAGCAAACCGCCTTGGTGCGGCTTATACCGGTATGTATACCCACCAGCATGGTAGCGAGTGGAAATTTATTATCGATGATTCATCTCCGACAATCATTATCGTTGCAAATACCGGTGTGCTTGATAGATTGAGTGCCAACCTATCTGACAAAGCAGAAGACTGGCCTTCGGGGGGCGTTATTCTACTCGGGGAAGAAGAAGCAAACGAATTACCACCAGAGGGTGTTGAAGTTCAAAATTGGAGTGAATTTGTCAGTGCTGGTAGTGCCGCTCCTGCTCTTGAAAGAGTTCGTTCTGACCACAATTCTCTGGCTTCTTTGATTTACACCAGTGGTACCACAGGCAATCCTAAAGGAGTCATGCTTTCTAATTGGAATTTAGTCTCAAATGTTGTAGCGGTTCAATCTGTTTTCGAAATTTATGTTGGTGATAGGAATGCTGCGTTCTTGCCTTGGGCACACTCTTTTGGTAGTACTTTCGACCTGCACTATATGCTACGTTCAGGAGTTCACATCAATTTGATTTCCGACCTAAAGCGTATTGCAGATGAATGTCAAGTTATCAAACCACATTGCATGCTTGCTGTCCCACGTGTTTGGAATAAATTCCATGACCGCGTAACTGCTCAATTCCAAACCAGTGGTTTCAAGCGTTTCATGTCTGGTCAGGCAAATCTGTATTCTGCAAAACGTATCCGTAAATCTGGAATCGATTGCGACTCTGTACCTGCCAAGGGATTCAGCGACAAATTATTCGATAAATTAGTTTGGAAGAAAGTGCGTGCTCGGTTTGGCGGAAATCTTCGTTTCGCTCTTTCAGGTGCTGCTGCTCTTTCTCCCGATATTGCTGGTTTCATTCAAAAAGTTGGATTCGCCATTTACGAAGGGTACGGATTAACAGAGACATCACCCCTTGTTAGTGCAAATGGTTGGATGGGTAAAGGCAAATCTCGTCTCCATACTGTAGGTCAACCAATCAGTGGAGTGAAAATAAAAATTGACACCAGTGCTTGGGATGATCCTGATAGTCCAGATGATGGAGAAATAATCGTTTATGGTCCAAATATTATGCAGGGTTATTGGAATAATCCAGAAGCAACAGCCGCGGTTATGACTGATGATGGTGGTTTCAGAACTGGTGACCTCGGTCGCCTCTCTGATGATGGTTATCTCTCGATTACAGGACGTGTAAAATCTCAATTCAAACTTGAGAATGGAAAATATGTTTCCCCAGCACCACTCGAGGAGAATCTGAAACTTTCTCCTTTAGTTGAACAATGTGTACTTGATGGAAGGAATCGCAAAAATACCTACTTGATAATTCACCCAAATAAGGAAGCGATGGAGCCAGCACTCAAAGCATCAGGTTTGGATATTAGTGGAAATTGGGCAGAAGTATGCTCTGATGCAGCGGTTTGTTCATGGTTACTTGATGAACTTCGAGAAAAATCCATGAATGAACCGACATGGAAAGGATTTGAAATTCCAGATGCAATCATCCTAGATGCAGAAGAATGGTCGACCGATAATGATCTATTAACTCCAAGTTTAAAGGTAAAGTTACGAAACCTAATGAGTCGTCATGAAGAGGCAATAAATTCCTTGAATTGAAAGTTGGAATCTGAAGAGAGGGCTGTTTTTCAGCAATTTTGTGAGAATGCCGGCCTGTGGTTTATTTACTTCCGAGGAGGATGGAGTAGCGGACGGAGATGCTTGTGACAGGGGAATCCTTAGCCAAATTACCCCCTAAGAGGGCTTTGTTACGATTATGGATTGAGCGGCCTTTGGGTATTGGAGTGCTCATTGGAATAGTCGCAGGAAGTTTAAATTCGGTTATGTTAGGTGTTTCTATGTTACCTTCAATATTAGTTGGCTCTATACTTGGCTTGGTAGTTTGTACATTAGGTTGCCCTGCTATGAGAACTAAGATGCTTGCAAGACGAGAGCGAAAAAGAATACTAAGTTTAAATGACTCGAAAAGAGTACGCGCCACCTCAGCCTTTTCCACATTCGACTAAAACACCGGAACTGCCTTCAATGATGCGCCAGCCGACGGGCTGGGAATAGTATGTCTAGGCAACTTATCAGTGTCGAAGAAATCTCCCGTTCATTCGGTGCAGTCGACGTTCTATCTGATGTCTCATTCTTAGTCAATGAAGGCGACCGTATCGGTATCGTTGGACATAATGGGGCTGGTAAGACTACCTTGCTCAATACAATTAGTGAGCAAAAGCAAGATATGGGAGATATTGAATTTGCCGAAGGTCTTCGTATAGCATACTTGACTCAAGTTCGCGATATTGAAGATGATGCCACAATTGAAGAGGAATTAGCAAGGAAAGGTAGGCAATTCCTTGAATTGGAAGAGGAGATTTCTGCCATCGAAGTAGATATGGGCAAGCCAGAGTTTTACGAGGGGAATTGGCAACCCGTCCTCGACCGCTATGCAGAATTACAACAAATGTTGGCAAGTAGTGGTGGAGCAAATGTTGCATTAAGAGCAAAAGCAATCCTCGAAAGGCTTGGCTTGAGTCATCATCCTATGGATCTGAAAGTGAACAAATTATCAGGAGGAGAAAGGGCAAAACTGGCTTTGGCAAGGCAACTTGTGGGATTAGATGGTATCGATATGTTATTCCTCGACGAACCAACCAATCACTTGGACATTGAAACCACAGAATGGTTAGAACAGTTTCTGCGAGATTTCCATGGAACCATGATCATGGTTAGCCACGACCGTTATTTCCTTGATCAAGTCTGTACTAGAATTCTTGAAATTGAGAACCAAATGGTATGGCAATATGCAGGAAATTACACCAAGCACCTAAAGCAAAAAATCTCTAATGCAGCGGCCCTTGGAGACCTGATAAATACTATTGATAAAAAAATAAAACATACTCTTTCAGGCCTTCAACACATGAAGAGAAATAACAAGTTCGATAAATCAATTTCTGCTAAACATAAGATGATTGAGCGCATGCAAAAAGAGCGGAAAGCCTTGGTCGCAAGAGTTCCAAAACAGCGCAAGGGGCTACAATTCAATCTAGAATCTGTGGACAAAGCATCTCTTGACGTACTCGAATTAGAAGCTGTCTACAAACGCTTCGATGGATTGAAACAACCAATATTGAGCAATGCAGAATTATTCATCAACAAAGGGATGAAAATAGGAATTGTCGGTGGCAATGGAGTTGGAAAAACAACCTTATTGAAAATGATAAATGGGGACGAAGAAATCGATACGGGGAAACTTGAGGTCAGCCCTGGAGTTATTATCGGCTATTTCCACCAAGATCATAGAACCCTTGATCTCGACTTAACTCCTATCAAACAAATAGAAAAATTGCGCCCTGATTTAGATTATGGAGAAGTGAGGTCTGCCTTAGGTCGTTTTCAATTTGCCAAAGAGCAAGTGGACACAAAACTTCAGAAATTGTCTGGCGGGGAAAGAGCAAGGGTCGCCTTACTCCAACTACTTCTTGAGGAAAATAATCTATTGTTGATGGATGAACCAACCAACCACTTAGACGTCGATGCAAAAGAAAGTCTTGAAGGGGCACTCAACCAATATGACGGCTCTCTTATGATGGTTAGTCACGACCGCTGGTTCTTAGACCAAACCGTGAATTGGATTCTTGAATTAAAGAATGGTAAACTAAAGATGTACAAAGGTAATTATTCCGATTACATCGCTGCTCGATGAGCCAAAGCCTTGGCCAAAAAGAGAGGAATATCCGAGGCTACCATTCCTATGCCTAATTCTGCTTCAGCCATTTTTCCAGCCTCTCTTAGCAAATAAGATGCTAAGCGTGCAGCTGGCCATGGCGCCATTCCGGTGGCAAGCAGTCCACCAATTGCCCCAGCGAGCAAATCTCCAGTACCACCCATGGCCATTCTTGCTGAACCTTGCGATGATTGGCAATATCTTCCATTAATTCCCCAAATATGGTCCACCGCACCTGTTTCGATAATTACTGCGTTTTCCTCATCAGGAGTAAATTTCCTCCAATTAGATTCATTCATCAATGATTCTAGTGTTTCTGGGCACGTGCTGTCTTCCAACCATGATTCTAATTCTTTGGAGTGAGGAGTGATAACAACCTTCAATCCAGCCAACATACTCCTTTTGGGAAGTGCTTTGATTGCATCAGCATCGATAACGGTTGGAATCTCTCTTACTGTTGCAATAACCAATAACTCCCTAACTGCATCTAAGGTTTCTTCTGCATCACCAAGCCCAGGTCCGATAACAATTGCTTGAATTCCTCGACCGCTTTTCATTCTCTGTTCTAGGGTTGAAACACTGTTGAGGGAAAATATTTCTTCATCGGGTATTTTTTCAGGAATCAATTCAGTTGGCCATGAAACTCTTGCACTTGCAGAAGATGGCATCGACACATGAACCAAATCCGCACCCATCCTTGCTGCTGCCATTCCCGACAGTATGGGGGCGCCATGATAAGGCCCCCCACCAATAACCAAAACACGGCCTCTATCTCCCTTTTTCGCATCATCTTTCAAGGCTGGGAATCTCAATAAATCACCGATTCCAGGATTAATAGTTTCATCTGGCCAAGGTAATGAAGCAACCTTGATTCCACCAACTCCATTTGCAATATCGCCTACTTCATCGAGGAGGCCCATTTTTGGTGCATGGAAAGTCAAAGTTCGACCAACATTCATCTGCTTGGAAGAACACAATCCTGTCGGAACATCACAGGCAAGTATCCTTGGAAATTGTACTTCAAATCTAGCCATCAGCCAATCCATAACTTCGCCTACAGAACCTCTTGGCAAAGCAGGCGTCCCTGGCCCTTGTGGACCAACTCCCAAGAGGCAATCAACCAACATTAACACCTTTCGGTCACGGGGAATTGGAATAGACCAACCATTGCCCTGCCAACTATGAATTGATACTCCTGCACTCTTAGCTGTATTACGCATATCTTGGGAAATATCGCTTTTTTGTTGAGCATGACTGACAAGGATTCTAACCGTCAAAGGTAAATCGTACCACAATGAATACAAGGCACTGGCAGCAACAAACCCATCACCACCATTATTTCCAGGGCCACAAAGAAACCAAACTTCGCCAAGACCTCCCTTATCTCCTACGCCACTGCTGACTTCACTGGCAAGAGCAGCACCTGCCGATATCATCAATTCTGAAAGTTCTACGCCAAGGGCTGCTGCATTCGCATCAAAGACCGCGCTTTCGGCCCAATGCATTAGCCAGCCGCTCTCGCTCATCAACCGCCGGTAACTGCCGAGGTTGATTATTCATTCATTCCAAGGTGGTACTATTTCATTAGGAATTATCAAGTCCTTGATGAAGGTAAATGGCCTTTTCTTAGGCTTCCACCTCTGTCGAAGAGTTGTTGAAGCCAGCACCGCTGCCAACTAATATGCAGACAGCCGAAGAAGCCGTAGCTTTCTCGACTTCGACTGGCCCCGTAAGGGTAATCACTGCTGCTTCACTATTCGATGGTCACGATGCTGCAATCAACGTCATGCGTCGCTTAATCCAAAGCGCAGGAGCAGAAGTCATTCACTTGGGGCACGACCGTTCAGCCCAAGATGTGGTAGATTGCGCCATTCAGGAAGACGCCCATGCTATCGCCCTAACCTCCTATCAAGGCGGCCACATGGAATACATGACCTACATCCGCCAATTATTGGATGATGCTGGTTGCTCTCATGTCCGCATTTTCGCTGGCGGTGGCGGCACCATAACTCCGCCAGAAATTCGTGACCTACATGCTGCAGGAATTTCTCGAATATATTCTCCTGAAGATGGCCGTAAAATGGGTCTACTTGGCATGATCGACCACTTGATGGGAATTGCAAGTAAAGTTGACTTGACTTCAGAACAAAGGTTAGCAACACTCGATAGCCCCATTTCAACTAAGGAAATGGAAAAGGTCAGTCTCATGTTAACTTTATCAGAATCTGCTGATGATGCCACTTTCAATGAGTATTTAGAAAAATGTCGCTCATCTTCTAGCGATGTTCCTGTGATTGGATTTACCGGCACAGGTGGGGCTGGAAAGTCTAGCCTTCTTGATGAGTTGATGCTTAGGATTCAACGCGATAATCCCGGACTGAAGGTCTGCCTACTATGCGTTGACCCTACTCGAAAGCGCACTGGTGGGGCCTTGCTTGGAGACCGGATTAGAATGAATTCTCTGTCGAATAATAATTTCTTCATGCGTTCTTTAGCCAGTCGGGGCTCTGGCTCAGAAATTTCAACAAACCTAGACAGAGCCATAGACGTTGCCAAGGCTGTTGGATTCGATTTGATATTCTGTGAGACCAGCGGCATTGGTCAGGGTAGCGATGCGATAACTTCAGTTGCCGATCACTCCATCTATGTGATGACTGCAGAGTTTGGCGCTCATACTCAACTTGAGAAAATTGAAATGTTGGATGTTGCCGATTGGGTTGTGCTCAATAAGTACGAAAAACGAGGTAGTGAAGATGCATTGCGAGCAATTCGCAAGCAAGTTCGCCGAAATCGCAACCTCTTCGATGCCACTGATGAAGACTTGCCGGTTGTTGCAACAATCGCTAGTCAATTTGCTGACCCTGGAATAGATGTGCTTTGGCAAAAAGTAGCCGCAGCCGTGGGCGCTAATTCATCAGAGCCAATCGCCCAAATTGGAATTGCAAAAGGGGTCATCCCCCCAGAACGGGTTTCCTACCTTTCCGAGATTGCATCTTGCTTACGTCAATATCATGCATACAATGAGGAGACTGCTCAAAGATTGAGATTGAAGCAACACTTGACAGAGGCCGCAGCACATGCTCGTGGGCGTGATGCAGATTCGATTGCAGAAGACCTTGAAAAGCAAATAAAAGAAATGGAAATTCAAGAAGAGTCTCTCCTTCAGGAACACCGAGAGTTGGCTGAACAATACCGCTCTGGAGAATTTACCTACTATGTACGTGGTAAAGCATTCAGCGTTTCGACCACTACAGAAAGCCTATCCCATTCCCAAATTCCACGAGTTGCATTACCAAGATACAATGATAATGGCGACCTCTACAATTGGCTATGCCGAGAGAATATCCCCGGTACTTTCCCATTCAGTGCTGGAGTTTTCCCCTTCAAGCGCACTGATGAATTACCTGCTCGTATGTTTGCTGGTGAAGGGGAGCCGGAGAAAACCAATCGCCGCTTTCATTACCTGAGCCAAGGACAGCCATTCAATCGCCTTTCAACTGCATTTGATTCAGTCACATTGTACGGTAGAGATCCTGCTAAGAGACCGGACATTTGGGGTAAAGTCGGTAATTCTGGTGTCTCCATTGCCAGCCTTGATGATGCTAAACGTTTGTATTCTGGCTTCGATTTATGTGAGGTCAACACTTCAGTTTCAATGACGATTAATGGTCCTGCACCGATTATTCTTGCCTTCTTTTTGAACGCTGCTATCGATCAACAAGTGGAAAAACATCTCGGTAATTTGGAGATTATGAATTCTGCTTATCGTGGAGAGTTACCTGATGGGCATGATGGCTTTGGCTTAGCAACCGTCGGCCGTCGCGGGGATGAATTAGTCGATGCAGAAACCTATGCGAGAATCAAGTCTGAAACCTTGCAAACTGTTCGCGGCACTGTACAAGCGGATATCTTGAAAGAAGACCAAGCACAAAACACCTGCATCTTCTCTACTGCTTTTGCCTTGAAATTGATGGGGGATGTTCAACAATACTACATTGAACAAGGCGTAAGGAACCACTACTCGGTTTCAATTTCAGGATACCATATTGCTGAGGCTGGTGCAAATCCAATCTCTCAACTTGCTTTTACCCTTGCTAATGGCTTCACTTACGTTGAGTATTATCGCAGTCGAGGAATGGATATCGATTCATTTGCACCAAATCTTTCCTTCTTCTTTAGTAATGGTCTTGATGCAGAATATACAGTGATTGGTCGAGTGGCTCGGCGAATCTGGGCAGTTGCAATGCGCAATCTCTATGGTGGAAATGAGCGATCTCAAAAACTCAAATATCATATTCAGACAAGTGGTCGTTCTCTGCACGCTCAGGAAATCGACTTCAACGATATTCGCACCACTTTGCAGGCCTTGCTCGCTATCCAAGACAATGCAAACTCCCTTCACACCAATGCCTATGACGAGGCGATAACCACTCCAACAGAAGAGAGTGTTCGTAGAGCCTTAGCAATTCAAATGATTGTCAATGTAGAAAGCGGCTGGACAAAAACTGAAAATCCATTGCAAGGCTCATTCATCGTTGAAGAATTAACCGACTTGGTAGAGGAAGCAGTTCTTCAAGAATTCGAAGCCATCTCACGCCGTGGAGGCGTGCTTGGCGCCATGGAAACAATGTATCAACGTGGCAAGATCCAAGATGAGTCCATGTATTACGAGCATCTAAAACATGATGGAAGTCTTCCAATCATCGGTGTCAACACCTTCCTAAATCCGAATGCTCAGGTGTTTGATGAGTCTAATGCCGATGATTTCGACATGGAATTAGCAAGGGCAACTCCCGAGGAAAAACAAGCCTGCCTAAAGAGAACAGAAGCTATAACTCCAGACCAAGAAGCATTGGCTAGACTATGCGAAGTGGCAAGAACTGGCGGCAATGTATTCACCGAATTGATGGAGACTGTCAAAGTGGCAAGTCTTGGACAAATAACCGATTCCTTGTTTTCGGTTGGTGGCCAATATCGAAGGAATATGTGAAACAGTTCAACCATTGCTTTGAATAGGGTAGAAGTAAATCCTATCCTCATGCCAAAAAGCATCGACCACAGCAGCCCCAAAGCAAGGGAAAAACCTGAATCGCCTACTGCAAGCCAAGTCCTATCAAAGGTCTACAAACAAGTGCTTCGTGAGCAACGGATTCACAAAGCCATTGCCGTGCATGTAGAAAAGACCTCTCGACAAGATGAAAATAATTGGCGAATGGTAGTTCTCTAATATTGACATGAAGAGCAAAAGAAGGTGCTACGCCCCGCTTGACTAATGCGCTTGATATTGCCATCACAATCTTGGCTTTGGCATTCCTCACCTTCTCTGCCATAAACTCTGAAAGAGGCTGGGAAATATCCAAGGTCGCCATCAACTCCAGCGAAATCCTGTAAAGTTGAGCCTCCAACTGCAATCGATGAAAGTAGGATGTTTTTAATCGCCTCAACTAAGAATATGCATTTACCTTTGGAAATATTGCAGGCCTTTCTACGTGGAGATATGCCTACTGTGTTAAGGGCTTCACAGACGTAAATATTACCTAATCCTGCAACGATTCTTTGGTCCAATAACGCTGTTTTAACAGGAGATTTCTTAGTTCTGAATGCATCGTACAATACTTTCCCAGTGAATTCCTCAATCAATGGCTCAGGTCCTAAATGAGCCAACAACTTGTGCCTATTGAGTTCGGATGTCTTCAGTAAATCCATGATTCCAAATCTTCGGTGGTCAGTATATACTACATCACAACCTGATTCAAGTGAAAACATCACATGGTCGTGTTTTCCGTTTTCTGAATTGTTAATTCCATCTTCATAAATTGTAAATCGACCACTCATTCCCAAATGACATA
>Ga0209035_10000722_pt1 | contig 13064 bp, 8 predicted proteins | sample MarorgKNORR_S2LV_6_FD_188220 | JGI IMG/M metagenome (GOLD analysis project Ga0209035, IMG submission 188220) | Marine microbial communities from the Southern Atlantic Ocean, analyzing organic carbon cycling - AAIW_A/KNORR_S2/LV (SPAdes) (version 2) | ecosystem: Environmental > Aquatic > Marine >...
GAGTTACTAGATGGATCACGCTAGAGACGCCTAAGGTTAAGAAGCCTCCCAGAAACATGATCAAACCTGATTGTGGTATGCGTGTTAATAAAGTCACAATAGGTGCAGCTATTAGTATCAAGGCACCAAAACGCTCTGCAGGTGCCATAGCTTTAACCAAAAGTGTTCTTAGCTTAAATGGTTTATAGCTAGTTGCATGCTGATGTGCATGCCCCACTTCATGAGCGGCAATAGTAATCGCAGTTAGTGACCTGGATTCCATTTTATCAGCAGTCAGTCTTACTGTTCTGGATGTTGGATCATAATGATCCCCAAGCTCTGTAGACTCAACATCTATATCTTGAAGATTGAGAGCATCGAGTAGCTTTCTTGCAAAAGTAGAGCCAGTAAAATCATAGCGATCATTAGGTTCGCTAAATTTTTTTATAGTCCTAGTAACCCATAATGATGGTGCAACAATGATAATTAAAATAATTACTATAAGAAAAAGATAGAACATTGATTTTAAATTACTTAATACGCTTCACTTTAATGCTTGAGTTAAATCCTTCAACGCTTAAGGTGAAAGAACCTAGTGCTCCCTTCTTAATGTTTATCTTAGGGTTATTGACGTTTGCAGATAGAAAACCATTTCCAGATTTTTTCCAGATTTGTCCATTCTCAAGTTCAAATGTTGTCTCTCCAGACCAACCATTGAAAACCCCTAGAATTCTTGAGTTAATTTCTTCGGGCTCTGAAAGATTCTCAGTCTTTCCAAAACTACTCTCTGAATTTGAAGCAACTGTTGCTTTTATTTCTTCAGCCTGCTCATCAACCTTTTTAGCCTGATTAGCATTGTCAGATATATCTGCCTTGTTTTTATCTCTCCCTAAGTCAAATAATCTTCTCTTAGATTTCTTTACAGCCTGAGTTCCTCTTTGATCAGAAATACGGTCATAGCATTGTAAGCGTATGAGCGAAACCTTAATCTCCTTACACTCATCGATTTTTTCACTCAATGTCTGACTTTGAGTCGATGTCATAAATGTGAAAGTAAAAAATAAAACAACTAAACTTTTAATTAAATATTTCATGTAAATAATACTCTTGATTGATAATCCATCATACATTCAGTAATACTGAGATCAATAGCTTAAAAAAATAATTGCTTACTGACTATAATTACAGTCTTTTCATTGATAATAATGTTGTTAATCAGCAACAGTATTGCTATCGATAGCCTATTCTATAGCCTTATTCGTTGTTTTAGCATTAATTAATAATCAATTTAGGCTTGCTTATAATGGTGTTATCAATGAGAATAATGATTAAGTAGTAATAAGAAAATTAACTCATCAATAAAATTGATGAGTAATACTTATTACTTTTTAAGTTTAATAAAATATGAGGATATATCAAATGAAGGTTAACCTTTTAGAAAAAGTAACAGGATTTTTTGTTGCTTTAAGCATTACAGCAGTTATTTTTGTCACTCCTGTAATGTCACAAGATGAAGATGAAGATGCAGCTGAGCTGGGTAAAATCCAGGTTACTGGTTCTCGTTTGAATCAAACTGACATAGAAACAGCTCAACCAGTCACTGTGATTTCAAGAGAGCAAATTGAGTTATCAGGCTTTGCTACTGTAGCAGAAGTTCTGCAAACAACTCCTTACAACTCTTTTGGTTCATTTAAAGAAACTTCTGGTTATGCAAATGGTCAAGCGTCTGTAAATGAAGTTTCATTAAGAGGCTTGGGTTCAGCAAGAACACTAGTTTTAGTTGATGGAAGAAGGATTGCTTCAACCGGTGGATCCGGTGGTGCAGCTCAGAACTTGAACCAAATTCCTGCATCAATTGTCGAAAGAGTTGAAATACTACGTGATGGTGCTTCAGCTATTTATGGTTCTGATGCTATAGCTGGTGTAGTCAATATTATTACTAGAAAAGATTTTGATGGATTAAATTTCTCAGTAACCTCTGGTACACCTCAAGATGGTGCGGATTATACCCAAGCAAATATTACTGGTGGTGTGTCTAATGCAAAAGGAAATATTTTCTTTACACTTCAGCATTATGATAGAAGACCTCAATACTATAGGGATATAGATTATGCAAGTCATGCATATGACTATGACTACTACAGTTCATTTGGTTACCCAAGTACCGCATATATCTATGGTAACAATGTTGGTGGTAGTGGATATCAAGTTGATCCAAGATGTCCTGAAGTACCAGTAGGCAGTAATGCTGATACAGGAAGCAATTCAAGTGCAACCTTCCCTAACTCATATAGATGGGCTGGTGCAGCAGGTGGAAATTCAGCTGGAAGATGTGGTTATGATTTTGCTCAAGATATTATTTCTATTCCTAGAGCAAAAAGAAATGCTTTCTTAATGAAATCATCTCTTGATCTAAGCCCAGATGTGACGATGAATACAGTGTTAATGATTTCTCAAAATGATTCCGATCAGAGATTTGCAGGAACACCTATTACATCTCCATACCCAACAATCTATTCAGACAACCCAAATCATCCATTGTATGCATATGGTTTTGATTGTGCTGCGACTGATGTGAACTGTGGTACTGCAATCATGTTAATGAGATCTGTTCCAAATGGAACTCGTGATAACAATGTGGTTGAAAACATTCAAGATCTTAGAATAGGATTTGAAGGTATTTTTGATGTAATGGGTGGAGCCAACTGGGAATTAAACTTCCAAGTAGTCAACAATGATACTGATAATACCACTCAAAATTTAGTGAATAAGAGTCTGCTTCAAGCAGGTCTAGATAATTTCGAAGTTGACCCATGGGGAATCAACAGTACGCTTGATGAAGTGGCAGCACAAATGTTGGCATTCAATCATACATCTATATACTCAGCTGATTTAAAATCACAAACCATGGACTTCATCATGGATTTTGATATTGGTGAGTTGGCAGGTGGAGCAATTGGAATGGTTATTGGAGCAGAATACAATCAACTCTACTTCAAACAATTGAATGATCCAGAATCCAATGCATTTATCATTGCCGGTTCAGCAGGTGGTGATAACATCCAAGCTGCGAGATCAAGAAAGTCTATGTTCTTTGAAATGGGATTGCCATGGACAGAAAAATTGAATACGAGCATTGCTGGTCGATATGACAGTTATAGTAGCGCTGGTATTGGAAGTAACTTCTCTCCACAAATCACAATGTCTTATAGACCAAATGACTGGATTCTTCTCAGAGGAACATACGGTGAAGGATTTAGAGCAGCAGGCATGGATGAGCTATATGGTAACAGGTCAGAAAGCTTTCCATCAGGTATTGATATCGTAGGTTGTGCAAGTGGTGCATCCGTTTGTACAAGTACTCAGTACAGAGCACTTTACGGTGGTAACCCTGAGCTAAAACCTGAATTGTCTGATAGTTGGACATACGGTGTGGTTCTAGCACCTATGCCTGAATTAACAGTACAACTTGGATTTTGGCATACTGAATATGAGAACCTTATTACAACATCCAGTTTAAATCGTGAGTTCTCAGCAGAAGCTGCAGGACTAACAAACTATGTTGTTCGTTACGGTCCTGGTGAAGAAGGTCCACAAGGAGGAGTAAACTATGTTTCTCTTCAATACAATAACTTTGCTGGTGTTGAAGCTGAAGGTCTTGATATTGATATTACATACATTATAGATACCGATAACATGGGTCGTTTTGATGTAGGTGTAAGTGCAGCTAAATATCTAAAATATATAGTACAAACATACCCAGAAAGTCCTAAAAATGAGTTTCAAGGTGAAATGGGATTACCGGATATTAGAATGAATCCACATCTATACTGGGGTAAAGGCGACATATCCATGGCGCTAACTGGTTACTATCTCTCAGGTCAATCAGAAGAGTACGGTGGTGATACCTATAGTGTTGGCAGTCATATGGAATGGAACTTACAAGCTAAGTATCAACTTCCATGGAATGCTTCATTGACTGTTGGTGCTATCAATCTTACCAATGAAGAGCCAGAGCAAAATAGCGAGTGGTATGGTTGGGAGCCATTTTCTTTCAGTCTATATGACACAAGAGGAAGAACGGTTTACTTCCGATACGATCAATCTCTCTAAACAAGAGAAGATCTAGATCAATTAAGAGCGGGTGAATCACCCGCTCTTTTTTTTTACTGGTTAGACAATTGCTGATTCAATTCAAGAACTAATTTGTTTGCCTTATTTATTTGTTTCCTACTCATCCTCTGTTTCAAATCCAGCAACATTTTTTTTGAATAAGAGACAGCCATGATGTCTTGAAAGTTTTCAAATTCTAAAATATAAGAGCATTGAGAAATAGTTCTATCCCTAGCCTCTCTTTCCTCTTCATATGTATCCCTTAATTGTTTTAATTCCTTATCAGAGATACTGTTTGCAGCTACGGAAAGCCAAGCATAGGATTTGACTAAATTTTTCTTAACTCCTTTTGCATCCCTATAAGACAATCCCATGCCAGCTTGAGATCTGACATGATTCTTAAGAGCTGCTTTTTCATAAAGTGAAAAAGCTTTCTCATAATCTTTTCTAACGCCAGTTCCATAACGATACAATCTAGCAAGACCATTAATTCCATCCATATTTTCTTTTGCTGCCGCTTTCTCATACCAGACTTTAGCTTTTTTAGCATTCATAGGAATGACTTCGCCATTCATATACATTTCTGCCAATGCTAATTCTGCCTTGGTATAGCCTTGATCAGCCGCTTGAGAAATCCAGTTGAAGGACTGTTTGTAATTTCTTCTAAAGTCACCATCACTGGTTCCAGATAGAAGTAGACTCAGGAGTGTCTGTGACTTAGGATCCCCCTCTTCTGCTAGGAGAGAACAGGCCAAAACAGCTTCCTGGCATTGATTGTCTTTTATCAATGCTAAGCAATCCGATGAGATGCTTTGAGCGAATACATTCTCAATTAAAAGTAGAAAAAATATTGATGTGTAGAGTTTGTTATATTTCATTGTCAAAATAGTAACCAATTTTTCTTGCATCAACTAGATCTTTATCATTTTTTTTATTAAGGAGAATATAAACTTAAATGAATAAACCAAACTTATTTAGAAGAACAATAATGTTGATACTTAACACTTGGAGAAGTGTTATGAATGTCAAATATAATCCATTAAAACATATAACCAGTCCAAGTCTCCAAACATACTTCATGCTAGTACTCTTTTCCATCTGGTGTGTATTCTTCGGATTGATTGCCATATATTATATGGGTTTTATTAACTATAGCATCGTAACAAGTATCGTTATACATGGATCAATTTTAATTCCGATGATGATTACCAATGCAGTCTTTATAGATGCAGAAAGGAATGGTGAAAAATGGCTAAAGGAATGGCAAGAAGAAGATTATAAGTACAAAGTATTTTTAAGACGAATCAAGATGGAAAATTTAGTTCGTTGGAATAGAGGTAACGATAGTTAGTATTATCTGAAAATACATTAAAATTACTAACTAATTTTTATACACCAACTAGATCTTTGTTATCTTTTTGGTTAAGGTTCATAGCCATGAAGGAAATAATATGAAATATTTAATAACAATATTGGCAATATCATTTAGTTTGTCATCCCTAGCAGTTGAAGAGTTTTCTGTTGAGCACTTCTTTAAAGATCCTGCAATGTTGTCACCACAATTATCACCTGATGGACAATATCTGGCTGCTCTAACACCACTAAACATTAATAAAGAAACACTTTCACGTTGTAAGAAAAAAAGTAGAAGAAAACCAAAATCAGGTGTGGTTGATATATGCAATCTAAGCAGAAGAAACATCGTTGTTTTCAAACTTTCAGATTCAGATAAAGATTGTCAAAATGGAATAATAGCCAAGTGCTCAAGAATCAGAGTCACTCAACTTAGAGGCCAAAATGTAGCAAGTTTCTTCTGGGGGAATAACGATAGGATTATTTTCACAACGGGTGGAGATCAACTAAATGGGATAACAGGAGGCATTGATTCAATTGGAATCTATGCTGTGAATAAAGATGGCAAAGAACCAATGCAATTAGTAAAGCCAGAAGACGCATTAACCAATCAAAAAGTTATCAGAACAGAGGTTCTCAATCTATTGCCATTTGACCCTGAAAATATACTAGTCGCACGCAATGATCGCAAAAGATATTATTTGGATGTTTATAAAATGAATGTCTATACAGGAAAATTTAGACGTATGTTAACACCACCCGGACCAGTGATGGGATGGGGTGCTGACAATGATGGGGTTATTCGATTAGCCGCAATGCAGGATGAGAATTCACTGAGCTATGAAACACAAGTTATGTATAGAGAGGATGAAGACTCTGAATGGACTGAAATAGATCGTTTTGAAGGTATTCAAAATGGTTGGGGTCTGTTGGGATTTACAGAGAATAATGAAAAGATGTATGTCACCTCTAATTTGGGACAAGATACTTATTCTATTAGTTTGTTTGATCCTCAAACGGGAGAAATGGAAGATGTATTTGATAATGAAGGCACTGATGTTAATTATCTAGGTTTTACTCCAACAGGTGAGCCCGTCACGATTATTTACAATGACATCGATACCAAGCCTCAAAGACATTATATTGATAGCAAGTGGGAAAGCCTTATTGAGGGTTTCAAGACGGCATTTGGTGTGGATTATGTTGGTATATCCTCAATGAGTGAGTATGGGGAAAAAATGATTCTCAACATCGTCAGTGATATCAATCCTGGGGAATATTACCTCTATGATAGTAATAAAAATACTATAGTTTACCTCGGATCAACAAGACCATGGATTGATCCAAAAACCATGTCTAAAATGAAACCCATTACTTATGAAGCGAGAGATGGTGAAACCATCTATGCCTTCTTAACAATACCGATAGACAGTGATGGTAAAGACCTTCCTCTGATCATCAATCCACATGGAGGACCTTTTGGTGTACAAGATGCTTGGAGATTCAATGCAGAAACTCAATTTTTTGCTAATCAAGGTTATGCTGTCATGCAAATTAATTACAGAGGCTCAGGTGGCTATGGGAAGAGATTTGAAAAAATAGGTTACAAGCGATGGGGACTTGAGATGCAAGATGACATCAGCGATGGAGTTCAGTGGGCCATTGATGAAGGCATAGCTGATTCTGAACATGTTTGTATTTATGGAGCTAGTTATGGTGGTTACGCAACTATGGCTGGCATTACCTTGACACCCGAACTCTATCGATGTGCAGTTAATTATGTCGGTATTTGGGATCTTAAAATGCTCTATGAGCAAAATGGTAGATGGGTTGAACGAATGGATCGATGGTTTAAGAATCATGTGATTGACCCTCAAGAGGATATTGACCAATTGAAGAAAACTTCTCCTAAGTTTCATATTGATAAAATTAAGGCGCCACTCTTTATTGTGCATGGTAGAAGAGATTTCAATGTAAGAATTGAACAAGCTGAAACGCTTATGGATGCTCTAGACAAAAAAGATATCCCTTATGAAGTTCTAATAAAGAGGGAAGAAGGCCATGGTTTTGTTTTGGAAGAAAATAAGATAGAACTCTATTCCAGAATGAAAACGTTCTTTAATGAGAATCTAGCAAAAAATTAAATATTGTTCTAACTCAATAGCTCATTCACAGCTCTATCGGCCTGGCTGATTGCAGCATCAACGTAAGCACTCCCTAATGAATCGCAGTTCGCAATGGCTATATTGCCAAATGGTTTTCTGCCAATCACATGTGGATAACGTTCATCATTTCGACTATCTGGCATCTCTCCACCAAAGTATTCGGCATCAAATAAATTATTGTATTCATAGGAATACCCATGAGCCCATCGATTGACTGTGATAGCGGCAACATCCTCTTCATTAAAATCTGAACCAAACATTCCCCTCAGTTGATCGAATAATTTATCTTCATAATCTTGATAAGACATTTTGAGCATTTCATGACGTCCCAATCTATGTTGCTCTCTGTTGGTATAACCTTCATTAGGTCGAGTAGGCACATGTTGCATCATAAACACTACTGGATCTTCAGAATTCTGAGGATACTGATAGTCTCCTAGGCTCACTGGAAAATCAACATAGAAGCTATTGTAAAAATTATTGGGACATTGCAGCGAATAAACTTTATTTTTTAGTAACATATTCCAATTCTTCATTGCTACCTGTACCCAAACTAAGGGCACTTTTACATTGTATTTAAGGGCCTTTTTTTGTGTCTCTGGCAATTGAGGACAAAGTTCTGGAATAATGCCATTGTTGCAAGCAAGTATGCATTGTTTGGCGTGAACTTGATACAGTACTCCCTCTTTTGCATAAACGATTTCAACTCCATTGTTTGTATTGGTTGTCGATACCACGGTACTATTTAAACGGATATTAGTGTCTTGTCCTGGTATATCCAACATGGAATAGTTTGCTTTTGCAGTCACAATATCTTCCATGGTATTCCCAGGTATTGAATTGGGAATAAGCTTCCGAACCAATAATCTTGCAATCGTTGCATTGCCATCAGGAAAATGAAAAATATAGGGCTCATCAGATAGCTCGTTATTACTCATGTATTCACGAATACTGTCATCAACGGCATCAACGTTATACATGGATTGAGTTTGATCAGTAATTTCATCATTGAGTTCTTCATTGTCTGTAAAGCCGAGTCCAGCAAAACCTGGTAATCCATCAGCCCAGCAACCAATAGCAGGAATGGAATCATTGCCTACTCCCCACAGACCCCATAGTAAATTATGAAATAAGCCAATGACTTCCTCTCCCACTTTATGGTATTTCCTTAGATAGTCTTCATAACTGATGTTATCCAATAAGTAATATTTTTCTTCAAGACTCAATTCAGGAAAAAAATCAGTTTGGTCTAGAAAGAGCTTAATAAATTCTTTTTTAGACTGATCTGAAATTGGTAACTGGGATGCAACTTTCTTGATATTGTCAGGCTTTATAGAATCCTTATAAGTGAGTTCATACCTAAAAGAGGGTACATTTTTTACAATCCTGCTCACACCATAGGTTGCCTTATTAAAGTAAAAGCCTGCATCAAGCTTTCTACTCTTAAAGTAATCAAAATCATATGCCTTATAAAATTTATTAAAGTCTATACCAAGATTGGTTAATAGTTTTTTTGATATCTCCTCATAATAACTTGGTGACTCGATAGATTGACTACCGCCATAGGCAAGCATCGTCCGGTCATTCACAACAAATTCATTACGCTTTGCATGGCCTCCAAAATCATCATGATTGTCTAGAATAAGGATTTTTGGAACTTTTCCTGTACGTTCTTTAAAAAAATGAGCAGCTGACAATCCTGAAATACCACCGCCAACCACTATCAAATCATAGCTCTCACCTAAATCTTTAGTTTCATTAATAAAGCCATTGCCCGTAAATGCAAGCTTATGTGCGTGATCAAAAGAGCCTGGATGATTACCTCTCATGCCTGATAATGCAGGAGGATAATAATCTAAATCGATGCCTTGGGATCTCAAATAATCGATTGGCGAAACTGAAGCTGCTAGGCTTAAACTGATGCCATTAACAAAATCCCTTCTTGTAATTCCTGTCTTTATTTTCATTGCATTATTATTCTATCTTGAAAACAGTCTTGCCTTCTATAATTGTTTCCATAACTCTAACCTCACTGATTTCATTCGTTGGAATATCATAAAGATTCTTATCTAATATGATTAGATCAGCAAATTTACCTGCCTCGATTGAACCTGTAATATTATCTTGATGCATTATGTAGGCTGCATTAATAGTGTATGCCTTTAGCATCTCAGTTAGCCCCATTCTTTCATCTTCATTAAGTGTGCCCTTCAATCTATCATCCGGGTCTTCTCTTCTAATTGCTGTCTCTATTGCAACTAGAGGATTCATAGTCGTCACAGCCCAATCACTGCCCCCAACAATTAAACCTCCTGCCTGAAAAACACTTTGAATCGGATACATCCTATTGACTCTCTCGATGCCAATTTCAGGAATATTTATTCCCATAATATATTCATCAGGCATAGCCCATGTAGCTTGAAATGTAGCTGCGATATTTAATTCTGAGAATCTTGGGATATCCTCTTCGCTAATCATTTGTAAGTGAGAAATATGGTGACGATTATCAAGATAGCCATTCTCTTTAAGAGCATACTCATATGCATCTAAAGCAGCTCGAACAGCACGATCACCAATAGCGTGTGTATGAACTTGGCGATTTTCAGAATCAAAACGAGCAATTGCCATATTAAGTAATTCTTTTTCTAAAATAAGCTCTCCTACTTCTCCTGAATCCAAGTATGGCTCCAGCAATGCACCAGTTTGTCCTTCTAAAACCCCATCAATAAATATTTTTACACAATTGACATTAATACGAGGATGATTAAATTGCTCTAGTTTGAGATAAACATCTTCAAACATACTTGCATCATGAACAAAATTAGTTTTTCCATATTCAAGACAAGTAAAAACTCTCAAATCTAATTCTTCACGATCAGCAGCTCTCTTATAGGTTGCCATATGGCGTTCACCAACTGCTGCTTCTAGCACTGAAGTAATGCCAAAGCTATGAGCCATCTCCTGAGCAATACTCAAACCTTTATCATAATCAGAATCTGTATCTTTTGGAGTGAGGTCTAATACTAAATTAATCGCTGCTGACTCCCTTAATGTTCCACTAGGCTCTTGTGTGATAGGGTCTCTTTCTATGACTCCATAACTTGGATCTTGTGTCTCAGCTGTAATATTTGCTAATTCAAGAGCCTTACTATTAGCGAGTCCGCTATGTCCATCATTTGCCCAAAGAATAATAGGAATGTCTTTGCTGATATCATCTAATAGAGACTTATTTGGATTACCTGCAGGAAAGAGCCCTATATTTAATCCTGAACCTACAATCCAGCCTGTTGACTTGGTTAGATCACTATTTAAGCATTCTCTAAGTACATCCTTGATGCTTTGAATATCATATAAATCAGTAAGTATACATTTCAGGCGATTTACACCATCCCAAATTGGATGAGAGTGTGCATCATGAAATGATGGAAGCATCATTTTTCCATCCAATCTATTAATTTTAGTTTTCTCTCCAATCAGCTTTTGAATTGAAGATTTATTTCCTACTGCTAGGATATAGCCGTCTTTTATCGCAATAGAGTTTTCTATACTCAGTGACTCATTAAAAGTATGAATAGATCCATCTAAGAAAACTTCATCAGCAACATCATTGCTAAAAGCATTTGATAAAAGAAAAAGACATGCTAATGAGAAGTAAAAAATAGTCCGCTTCATGTTGCTCTACCTAAATATTATTTTAATTCTTATTCTTAATATTAATCCATTGCCTAGTCATAATTCGATCTATTTTTGGTCCAGCAATCTCTGCAAGGAATAATTTTTTCATGATATCGTCTGGAGGATAAATACTAGGATTTTGGGTTATTTCTATATTTATCATAGATTTAGAATCAATATTTGCATTGGCAAATTTGACTTTATTACTGATTCTGGCCATCACCTCAGGTCTTAAAATATAATTGATAAATGTATGAGCATTTTCAGTATTGGGTGCATCTTTAGGAATAGCCATCATATCAAACCAAAACTGTGCTCCTTCAGATGGGATCTTATAAATAATTTTCACTCCATTCCCTGATTCTTGAGCACGATCTGCAGCTTGAAGAATATCTCCATTCCAGCCAAAAACAAGGCAAATATCTCCATTAGCTAAGTCATTAATATACTTTGATGAATGAAAATATTTGATATATGGTCTGACACCTTTGAGTATTTTAAATGCATCATTTTTATAATCATTTGGATTTTTTGTATTTGGATCCTTGCCAATATAATGCAGAGCTGCTTTAAAAGTTTCGCTGGGTGCATCCAGAAATGCAATCCCACATTTTTTAAATTTGCTAATAATTGCCGGATCAAATAGGACATCAAATGTATCCATTTGAAATCCTTCGCCCATAATCTCAATGGCATTATCTTGATTGTACCCAATTCCAGTAGTTCCCCAAAGATAGGGAATGGCATATTGGTTATCTGGATCCATTGTTGATAACTTAGTCATCATTGCTTTATCAAGACTCTTATGGTTTGTGAGCTGATTGAGATCTAGTTTTTGATAAACTCCAGCCATTATTTGACGACCTAAATACTCAATACTAGGACCGACAACATCATAACCAGTTCTTCCTGCAAGTAGCTTACCTTCTAAGACTTCATTGCTGTCATAAACATCATAAATAACATTAATGCCTGTTTCCTGCTCAAAATCCTTAATCACTGAGTCAGCTATATAATCCGACCAATTATATACTCTCACTTCTTCAGCAAAGATTGCAGTAACATTAACGGTCATAACCATGACTAATACAGCTAATATTTTTGCTTTACTCACAATCTGTCCTTCAATGAATAATAAAGCATGCCTAGATAGAAGCCTGGCCATCTCAGTAAAGTTCCTCCAGGATAAGTATGTATTTTGACTTCATTAAAAACATCAAATCGTTTTGAGAATCCATCTATTGCCTCAGCCATAATCGTTCCTGCCAAAGAGGCCATCGCAATTCCATGGCCAGAAAACCCATGAGAAAAATAAATGCCAGAATCAAGTTTTCCTATATGTGGCATCCTATTGACAGTTACAGCAATCGTTCCACCCCAAGCAAAATCAATTTTCTTATTCTCTAATTTTGGAAAAACATCCAACATTGTTTTTCTTACATAGGATTTAAGATTACTAGGAAATTTTGTGGTGTAATTTTCACCACCACCAAACAATAGTCGATTGTCTTGAGACATTCTAAAGTAGTGCACATGAAACTTGTTATCATGAGCACAAACATTATCTCTATTTATATATCGAGCCTCACCATCATCTAAGGGCTCTGTAGCTAGAATAAAATTATTAATGGGCATAATCTTGCCAGCAATTCTTTTCTCCAATTTTTCAAGATAAGCATTACAGGCTAAAACTATGGTACTGGTATTCACTCGCCCTTTCTTTGTGTTAACAATCTTTTTATCTTGTCCTTTATAATTAATAACTTCTGATTCCTCATA
>Ga0209035_10000723_pt1 | contig 13062 bp, 8 predicted proteins | sample MarorgKNORR_S2LV_6_FD_188220 | JGI IMG/M metagenome (GOLD analysis project Ga0209035, IMG submission 188220) | Marine microbial communities from the Southern Atlantic Ocean, analyzing organic carbon cycling - AAIW_A/KNORR_S2/LV (SPAdes) (version 2) | ecosystem: Environmental > Aquatic > Marine >...
AATAAAAAACAACCAGTAATTTTAGTAATGGATTGGCTAGACGCCTATGCTGGTTCAGAACAGGTTGTAAAGTATTTACACGAGGTATATCAGTTTGACAAAGTATATGCATTAACACATATAATGCCGGCTAAAAATTTGGCACGTATTTTTGGGAAGAACATACCGAAAATACAAACAAGCCCTTTGCAATTTTTAGGAAAACGATTTCGGTTTGCCCTGCCTTTGTTTCCTTTCTTTTTACGGAAACTCAAAGTAACCGAAGAAAACTCGCTGATCATTAGCGTTACGCATTCTGTGGTAAAAGGCATTGATTTTCCAGCAAGCAGTAAACACCTTTCGTATTTGGTTGCCCGCAATTTAAAATATGTTTGGGAAGAACAAGCGTTGTACTTTAAAGGAATTCGCAAGGTGTTTACAGGAATTATTCCATCACTACAACGGTTTGATGTACAGATGTCTAAGCGTCCTACAAAACTCATGGCAGTCTCTACTTTTGTTGCAGCATGGGCTACAGAAAAATACGGCAGATCGGTAGCAGTTGTAAATCCTCCAGTGAACATTTCCGATTTTGAATTTGAAGCAAAGAAAGAAGATTTTTATGTTTCGGTAGGAAGACTAGAACCCTACAAACGCTACGATCTTTTAATTGACACGTTTAATGAAAACGGAAAAAAGTTAGTTATTATTGGCGACGGTTCTTTGGAAAAAGAATTGCGAGCCAAGGCAAAAGAAAACATTCAATTTACAGGCTATTTGTTTCCAGAAGCCTCTAAAAATTATTTAAAAAACGCGAAGGCATTTGTTTTTTGTGGCAAAGAAGACTTTGGTATTGCCTTGCTAGAACCGCAGGTTTGTGGCACTCCAGTAATTGCTTACAAAGCAGGAGGCGCTTTAGATACGGTTGTAGAAAACACCACAGGAGTTTTTTTTGAGAAGCAAAGCATTCGGTCTTTAACAGCGGCAATAACCCTATTTGAAACCCGTGTGTTTGACCCACATAAAATTAGAGCCCACGCAACTCAGTTTTCCGTAGCCCAGTTTAAAGAACAATTTAAAGCACAGGTAGCCACTATTTAATTTGTTGAACATGAAAAAAAGATACGCTCATTTTATAAGGCCTTTATTAGTGCTCGCTGATATTTTTATCATCAATACCGTGTTTTACGGTATTGCAGATGATGAATATATAAACGGTACGTTTTTAGTGTATTCTACCTTATTTTGGGTGATTTCTTCCTTTTTTACGGGCTTCTACAAGGTCTATCGATTTACAAAGAAGTACCGAATAAGCACCCTGCTAATCACACAGTTTTCACTTTTTATTTTAGGCTATTTTACCTATTTTGGGCTGTTTAGAGAAGGCGTTGTTGTCAACAACCAAGCAATTGTTTTGGGCACAATTCTCATTGGAATTACAGGCTTTAAATTTCTGTCTTTCGCCTTGCTAAAAAAGAACAGAGCCGGAGGAAATAATTACCGCACGGTAATCTTTATAGGGGTAGACGCCTCTGTAAAAAAGTTGATGCAGTTGTTTTATACGCAACGTGATTTAGGGTATCAGGTACTCGGATTTTTTTCAAACAAAGAAAGTCAGCAAGCAACTGCTTTAGGGACGATTCATGAAAGCATGGATTTTGCTTTGCAAAACAATATTGACGAGCTGTATTGTTCTGTAGGAAAATTAAGCCCCAAACAAATTAAAGACCTTACCAAGTTTGCAAACCAACACAATAAAACGATCAAACTTATACCAGATGCTGGAGAATTGTATAGTAAAAATCAACAAGTAGAGTTTTACAACCATACGCTAAAAGTACTTTCTATTAAGAAAATGCCTTTTGAGTTTGCTGAGAATCATTTTATAAAAAGAACATTCGATCTTGTTTTTTCTCTTTTTGTAAGTGTCTTTTTTCTCTCCTGGTTGGCACCTATTATTTGGCTGGCTATTAAATTAGAATCCAAAGGCCCTGCACTTTTCAAACAAGAAAGAGAAGGCTTGGACGGCGTACATTTTGTCTGTTACAAATTTCGCTCTATGAAAATAACGAATATTTTAGACAATATTCACGCCAAAAAAAATGATGAACGTGTAACGAGGGTCGGCGCTTTTTTACGAAAAACAAGCATGGATGAGTTGCCGCAGTTTTTAAACGTACTACAAGGAACTATGAGTGTTGTGGGGCCAAGACCACATATAAAAAGTTTGTCGCAAGAGTATCAAAAAGACGTAGAAAATTATATGGATAGGCACGCGGTAAAACCAGGCATTACCGGTTTGGCTCAGGTAAGTGGCTGCAGAGGTGAAATAAAGAAAAAAGCAGATATTAAAAACCGGATTCGGTTCGATATTTTTTACATAGAAAACTGGTCGTTTTTCTTAGATGTGAAAATTATTTTTCAAACGATTTTCAATGTGTTTACAGGAGAAGAAAAAGCCTATTAATTGAATAGAGACGTACACATATCTGCCACCATTGTTTTGTTTCACGAAGAGGCAGAAACACTTCGGGAAACGATCACTAGTTTCTTGGAGATTCCTTTGAAAAAAACGTTGTATTTACTTGATAATTCTGCAACAGATGCGTTAAGAGACATCTCTAATCACCCAGATGTGATCTATATCTTCAATAAAAAAAATAAGGGGTTTGGTGCAGCAAACAACCAGGTGATTTCGAAGATAGATGCTGTTTCTACACATCATTTGGTCCTCAATCCAGATATTTCGTTCTCTCCATCAGTGATGGAAACGCTGCTTGCTGTTCTAGAAAAAGACAGTTCCTTAGCCATGGTTGCTCCAAAAGTAACCTACCCAGACGGCAGGTTACAATACACTTGTAGAAAACACCCAACGGTATTGGGTATGTTTTTGCGCAGAACGCGTATTTTTCAGCCCTACGTAAAAAAGAGAATGTACCAAGAAGAGCAGCTTGCTCAGTTTTTCTATCCCGAATTTATCCACGGCTGTTTTATGTTGTTTAAGACACTCGATTTTGTGCAGATAGAAGGGTTCGACCCGCGCTATTTTTTATACATGGAAGATGCAGATATTTGTAGAAAAATTGCACAAGCCGGTAAAGAAATAGGATATGTACCATCAGCATCTGTTGTACATGTCCACAGAAAAGGGTCTGCCAAGAAAGTGCACCTATTATACCACCACATAAACTCAGCAATTAAATACTTTAATAAGTGGGGTTTTTAAGAGGAAACTCATTTTCTGAATGTATATTTGCAGCACACAACAACCAATACAATACTCATGAATATTTTAATTTTAGGATCCGGAGGAAGAGAGCATTCATTTGCTTTAAAATTAGCAGAAAGCCCTAAGGTAAACCAGTTATTTGTTGCCCCTGGAAATGCTGGAACGTCTCAAATAGCGACAAACCTCGTTTGCGATCCTACCGATTTTAATGCGGTAAAACAACAAGTATTAGCGCATCAAATAGAGATGGTTGTTGTAGGTCCAGAAGCTCCTTTGGTAGCAGGAATACATGACTATTTTTTAGCAGACAATTTGTTAAAAGATGTTTCAGTAATTGGCCCTAAAAAAGACGGTGCGCTGTTGGAAGGAAGCAAAGACTTCTCTAAACAATTCATGGAAAAACACCAAATACCAACGGCAAGATACCAGTCGTTTACCAAAGAAACTTTGGCGGCAGGAAAACTATTTTTAGAAACATTACAAGCACCGTATGTTTTAAAAGCAGACGGATTGGCTGCAGGAAAAGGCGTGTTAATTTTAGCATCGTTAGCCGAGGCAAAATTAGAATTAGAAGACATGTTGTCTAATGAAAAATTTGGAAAAGCTTCTGCCACTGTTGTTGTGGAAGAATTTTTAGACGGTATAGAGTTGTCAGTTTTTGTATTGACAGACGGAAAGAACTATAAAATATTACCATCAGCCAAAGACTACAAAAGGATTGGCGAAGGAGATGTCGGTTTAAATACCGGAGGAATGGGTGCTATTTCCCCAGTGCCTTTTGCAACCCCAATTTTTTTACAAAAAGTAGAAGACCGTGTCGTAATTCCTACAATTAATGGTTTGCAAAAAGACGGGATTGACTACCGTGGCTTTATTTTTATTGGCTTGATGAACGTTGCCGGAGACCCACAAGTAATTGAGTACAATGTACGTATGGGTGATCCAGAGACAGAAGCGGTATTGCCAAGAATTACAACAGACCTGTATGATTTGTTTGAAGGGGTAGCGTATCAAACGCTTGATCAAAAATCATATGCTGTAACCAGTAAAACAGCAACTACAGTAATGGTTGTTTCGGGAGGATACCCAGAAGCATATCAAAAAAATAAAACCATTACAGGGATAGAAAACGTAACAGACGCCATTGTTTTTCATGCGGGAACCACAACAAAAGAAGAGGAGGTTGTTACCAATGGAGGCCGTGTATTGGCTGTAACTGCTATGGGAGATTCCATAGAAGAAGCCCTAGAGAAATCATACAAAGGCATTGCTGAAATTAACTTTGAAGGAATGAATTACCGTAAAGATATCGGTTTCGATTTGATCTAAAATTTAAAGCGCTTTTTCTAAGGTAAATGAAAACTCAGACCCTTTTCCAAAGGTGCTTTTTAGTAAAATAGTCTCGTTGTGTGCTTCTACAATGTGTTTTACAATAGAAAGCCCTAAGCCAGAACCTCCTTGCTCTCTAGACCTACTTTGGTCAACACGATAAAAACGTTCAAACAAGCGAGAAAGATGCACTTGTTGAATTCCTTCTCCATTGTCTGCAATTTTCACTAAAAATTTCTGCTCGGTATAGAGGTCTATAGATACGGTTGAGGTTCCGTAGTTTTTCCCGTATTTAATAGAGTTTACAATGAGATTAATTAAGACCTGTTCGATGCGCTCGATGTCTCCACGAACGAAAACAGGGTACTCATAAACACGATCAAACCGCAGCAATATGTTGCGTTTTTTAGCCTTCATTTCAAACAAATCAAAGACATTCTGAATCAGTTCAATAATGTTAAACCGTTCGATGTGTAATCGCAATCCTTCGGTTTCTAATTTGGTAATCATGTCCAAATCTTTAATAATAGCAGTCAAGCGTTCTACGCCTTTGTTGGCACGGTCTAAATATTTTTCTCGAATTTCGGGGTCATTTGCCGCACCTTCAAGCAAGGTTAAAATGTAGCCCTGTACAGTAAATAAAGGCGTTTTTAATTCGTGCGCTAAATTTCCTAAAAACTCCCGCCGGAAAGAATCACGTGCGGTTAAATGCTGAATTTCCATGCGCTTCCCTTCTACAAATTCTTGCACACTTTTTGTCAACGTTTCCATATCTGTGGTAATGGCTTCTTTTTGTAAATCGGATGCATCGAGTAAAGAAACCTCTTTGTAAATCTTTTTTACGCGTCTGTAGATAAAATATTCAGACCGAAATTGAATGAGGTAAAAGGAGAGTGTAAAGAGTGCTATTGCTGCAATTACGAGGCCCCATGCACCAAAGGAAGGATAGAGAAAAAAAGAACACACCAAGCCTACAGCGAATGCCAGCAGCCACAAATACACAACGGACCAAAAAGCAAACGTATAGGTCTTTTTTAGTTTCATGCGTCGCTGTTTTCGTCTAAAACAAATTTATATCCTACACCCTTAACGGTTTTAAAAGCGTTTTCGCCAATTTTTTCGCGCAACTTACGAATATGTACATCTATAGTTCTGCCACCCACAACGACTTCGTTTCCCCAAACAGCGTCTAAAATAGCATCACGCTTAAAGACTTTTCCTGGTTTAGAAGCGAGTAAGGAAAGGAGTTCAAACTCTTTTCTGGGCAAGTTTATTTTTAATTTCCCTTTAAAAACAACATATTCTTCTCGGTTAATTACCAGGTCTCCCACAGTAGTAGCCGACTCTTGCGCATTGTTCTTAAGGCGCCGTAACAACGACTTTACCTTGCTAACCAGTACTTTTGGTTTAATCGGTTTGGTAATATAGTCATCTGCACCTGCCTCAAAACCTGCTACTTGCGAATAATCTTCGCCACGAGCAGTTAGAAAGGCAATAATTACATGCTCTAAACTGTCTATCTTTCGTATTTTTTCACAAGCTTCTATGCCGTCCATTTCCGGCATCATAATATCGAGTAGAATTAAGTTTGGCTGGTGTTTTTTAGCAGCTTTCACAGCCTCTACTCCATTAGAAGCGGTTACAATTTGATAGCCTTCAGATTTTAAATTGTAGCTTACAATTTCTAAAATATCTGGCTCGTCATCTACCAATAAAATTTTTAATTTATCTGTACTCATAGGTGGTTCTTAAAACTCAAAAATAGCGATAATAAATGACATAAAAAGAACGATTATGTTTCTTAAGACTGATTTAATAGCTTCTTTACGCCTGGAAAAAGAGGCGTCTCTTTTTAAAAAGCGAACGCGAAACGCTAAAACTCACTAAAAATTGCCTACCTTTAACACTAAACAATTATTTTAAAGAAATTAGCATGAAAAAAAATTACTTTTTAACAGCCTTTTTAACTCTTTGTGTTACTGTTGTGTCATTTGGGCAGGTCTTTATCACAGAGCTTGCAGATCCGAACGACTTAGCCAATGCAAGATATATTGAATTGTACAACTCAGGAACAGCTACGGTTGATCTGAGTACATGGAGAATTGATAAATACACCAATGGAAGCACGAGTGTTTCACAATCGCTTACGTTAACAGGAAGTGTTGCAGCGGGCGAATTTTATATCATTGCAACGGGGCCAGAAGACACTGTTGTTTTTGATACTTGGGGAATCACACCAGATCAATGGGATGCCGGATCAAACAATGTTGCTGGAAGTAATGGAGATGATAATTTAGAACTGTATGACGGCACAGGAACATTAGTTGATCAATTTGGAGTTCCTGGAGAAGATGGAACAGGAACCACACACGAATTTGAAGATGGAAGAGCTGAAAGAATAGCAAGTGTTACTAGTGGAAATGCTGTTTGGGATGTTTCAGAATGGGATATTGACAATGATGGTGGAGGAGGAGCCGGTGCTCAAAACACCACAGATAGTTTTGATCCAAGAGCTTGGGTTGGAACGGTTACTACCGCGTCAATTACTATTTCTTCACCAGGAAACGGTGCAACAATTACTACAGCAACCAGTGCAAGCATTTCAATTACAGTCGCTAATTTTTCTGTAACAGATGATGGTACCGGAGACGGACATATTCATTGGACCGTACAAGAAAATAGTGACACTCCAGTGGCTCAATCAATGAAATACAACACCAATGATGAAAGTATTGCTGTAACTGCAGGAAATAGCTATACCGTATATATGGAGTTGGTAGACAACTCGCATACGGCTATTTCACCAGCAGTAAACACCACCACAACATTTACGGTTGCTTATCCATGCGATTTGGTTTTGGGAGATATTTCAACCACCTGTGATGCTTTAACAAGTGGCTCAGACACCTTCAACGGAAGCATTGCTTTTACCGGAGGAAATACAGGAATCACCTACACCATTACAGCAGATTCAGGAACTATTGGCGGAGACGATCCAAGTAGTGTTGCTGATGGAACCATAACGTTTACAGGAATTACTGAAGATACAGATGTTGCTGTCGCGATTACAGGAGGCACAGGAAGTAGTTGTGATTATGCAAGAACCCTATACAGCCCCGTTTGTGTTGCTTTTCCAGTAGAAGAGTTTTTTGATTATACTGCAGGAACCGATTTAATAGACAGTGCTTTGTGGCAAAACAACTCAACATCAACAGATGAAATTCAAGTAGTTACAGCTTCATTGACAAGCCCATATGCCGCAGGAGAGATGGTGAGTCCAACAGGAAACATGGTGAGTTTTGAAGGAAGCGGTTCAGATTCGTATATTGAATTTAATGGAACAAGTACCGGAACGATCTATACCTCATTTTTATTTACCGCTACAGACATCAGTACCGTTACAAACAACAATGGAGGCTACTTTGCAATTTTAGCAGAAGCAGGAGGTTCTTACAGAGCCCGCTTGTGGCTGAAACCTGACGCAACAGACGACACCAAATTTAATATTGGAGTGAGTGCAGGAAGCTCAACAAGTAATTACAGCTCCGTACAACACGACGCCGACAGTCCTGTATTTGTAGTGATGGGATATGATTTCACGAGCAATGATATTAGTGTTTGGATCAACCCAGCCGCAACAGATTTTGAAGCAGGAACAGCTCCTACAGCGACCTTGACTGAAACGGGAGGTACCGCAAGTAACTTAGGTCGTTTTGTATTGCGCCAAGATTCAGCTTCTGAAACTCCAGCAATGTCTGTGGATGAATTGCGTATTTCAACCTCTTGGGCAGCTGCAACACCTATTGGATCTACTGCAGGTGTAGGAGATTATCACTTTGGAGACTTCGCTGCATACCCAAACCCTGTACGCAATGGGAAAGTAACCATTACGACTACAGATACGGCAGAAAAAACCATTCGTATTTACAATGTTTTAGGAAAGCAAGTATTTTTTCAAACTGTAACAGGGGCAACCAATCAACTTGCGATTGAAAATCTACACACAGGAATGTATATCTTAAAAGTTGAATCAGGAGAGAAAGTGGCCACTAAGAAATTAGTGATTCGCTAACGATTGATCAACATAAAAAATAAAAGCCTCGAATCTTCGAGGCTTTTTTTGTACTTTTAGACTGCTATTCAAAAGAACCCTTATGCTTCATACTCACGCCCTACCAAACATTTTGTTTCTAGACATAGAAACCGTTCCGGAAACTGCTTCTTTCACAGACCTATCTGAAGAGAAACAAGAATTGTTTGCTCAAAAAACGAAATACCAACGGAAAGAAGAACAGAGCCCTGAAGCATTTTATGAACGGGCAGGGATCTGGGCAGAATTTGGTAAAATAATTTGTATTTCAGTTGCCTATTTTGTCGAAAAAGAAGCCGGGACGCAATTGCGAGTTACTTCTTTTTTTGGTGATGATGAGTCAAAAATTCTCCATGAATTTAAAGCGTTGTTGGCTACTCATTTTTATAAAAAACAACATGTTTTATGTGCGCATAATGGCAAAGAATTTGATTTTCCATACATCGCGCGACGCATGATTATACACGCCATTTCATTGCCAGAAAAATTAAATTTATTTGGAAAAAAACCGTGGGAAGTACCTCATTTAGACACTCTAGAGTTGTGGAAATTTGGCGACTACAAACACTATACGTCTTTAAAATTATTGACCACTATTTTAGGGGTGCCTTCTCCAAAAGATGACATTGACGGGAGTGAGGTTGCGGGAGTGTATTACAAAGAAAAAGACATTGAAAGAATTGTACGTTATTGCGAAAAAGACACCATAGCCGTAGCGCAATTACTCTTGCGTTTTTACAACAAGGCTATTTTGTTACCAGCCGATATAATAAACGTATAGCTACCCTTCCAGTTTCATGGATAGCTCAAACCAACGCTCTTCTTTTTGTTCTAAATCGCGAAGAATTTGTTGCAGCTCTTCCGATTTCTCTGTAATGTTTTCGGGTAAAACAGTATTGTTAGCAAACAGTACTTCCAGTGATTTTTTCTTTTTTTGTAAGCGTTCAATACCTGCCTCTAACTGCCCAAACTCTCTATTTTCGTTAAAATTCAGCTTTCCTTTCGGGGTTGATTTTTCAACTTTTTTTTGAGGTGCTTTTTTTGGTGCGATTGCTTTTGCGGGTTTCGAATCTTCGTACGCTCTGTAATCTGAGTAGTTTCCAGGAAAGTTTTCGATAAGCCCTTCACCTTTAAAAACAAACAACGAATCGGTAATTTTATCCATAAAGTACCGGTCGTGCGAAACCACTAAGAGGTTTCCTGGAAAATCTAACAAGAAATTTTCTAAAACATTTAAGGTAATTACGTCTAAATCATTGGTTGGCTCATCTAAAATCAAGAAGTTTGGGTTTTGAATTAAAACAGCACATAAATACAGTCTTTTTTGCTCACCTCCACTTAGTTTTTCTACAAAATCATACTGCTTTTTACGGTCGAATAAAAAGCGCTCTAACAATTGCCCTGCAGTAATTTTTCGTCCTTTGGTCAAAGGAATATACTCTCCAAACTCTTTTACAACTTCTATTACTTTTTGCCCCTCTTTGATAACAATTCCCTTTTGAGTATAGTACCCAAACTTTACAGTTTCTCCTAAGACAACTTTTCCGCCATCAATAGGTTCTTGTTGGGTAATGAGGTTTAAGAATGAAGATTTTCCAGTACCGTTTTTACCAATAATTCCAATACGTTCTCCACGTTTAAAAACATAATCAAACCCATCTACAATTTTTAAATCGCCATATGATTTCTGCACTTTGGTAAGCTCTAAGATTTTACTACCTAGGCGCTCCATGTTTATTTCTAGTTGTACTACATGGTCTTGTCTTCTTTGATGTGCTTTTTCTTTGATTTGATAGAAATCATCAATTCTAGATTTCGATTTTGTAGTACGTGCTTTGGGTTGCTTTCGCATCCAATTGAGTTCTTTTTTAAAGAGGTTCTTCGCCTTGTTTACAGTGGTCTGCTCAATGGCGAGACGGTCTTCTTTTTTTTCGAGATAGTATGAATAGTTTCCTTTGTAATGATGTAGCGTTCCATGATCTAATTCTATAATTTCATTACAGACACGTTCTAGAAAATATCGATCGTGCGTGACCATAAAAAGTGTAATTTTTTCTTTTGAAAAATAACTTTCTAGCCATTCAATCATTTCTAAATCTAAGTGATTTGTTGGTTCGTCTAAAATTAACAAATCGGGCTTGTTAATTAAAACAGTCGCCAAGGCAAGACGTTTTTTCTGCCCTCCAGAAAGGTTGCCTACTTTTTGTGTGAGGTCGTTGAATTTTAATTTTGATAAAATTTGCTTGTATTGCGTTTCAAAATCCCAAGCACTATGTAACTCCATCGCTTCAAAAGCATTTTGATATGCCGTTGCATTTTCTGGATTTTCTAATGCTTTGTTGTATTGTTCAATGACTTGTAAAGTCTTGTTTTCTGATGAAAAAACGGTTTCTTCAATAGTCAGCGCCGTATCCAGGGCATCTTTTTGTGCTAAATAGGAAATTTGGAGCCCTTTTCTACTAACAACCTGCCCTGTGTCTGGTATATCTAAACCAGCAACGATGTTTAAAATAGAGGTTTTACCACTCCCATTTTTGGCAACAAAAGCAATTTTTTGCTCCTTATTGATACCAAAAGAAATGTCTTCAAACAAAACACGTTCTCCGTACGATTTTGAAATATTTTCGACCGTTAAGTAATTCATGATAGTAGTAATTTTTGGTAAAAATAACAAAACTTATACGGCTTTCTGATTTTTGCCTTGTCTATATTCAGCTTTCTAAGAAATAGTTTCATACACTCTTTAAAATCCGTATTTTTACAGTTAAAACACAACTACATGTTAACGCTATCAGCTGTTTCTATTTCTTTTTTGAATAAAAAAACAACCCAAACAGTGGTGTCTGACATTTCTTTTTCTGTAAAAAAAAATGAAATAGTAGGACTTGTAGGAGAGTCCGGTAGTGGGAAATCGGTTACTTCTTTAGCTGTTTTAGGATTGCTGCCAAAAGCAATTACAAAAATAACAGGGCGCATCGATTTTAATGGAACCGACCTTTTAAGCTGTACGGAAAAATCTTTTCAGCGAATAAGAGGAAAAAAAATTGCCATGATTTTTCAGGAACCCATGAGCTCTTTAAACCCAACGTTGTCTTGCGGATCTCAGGTAGCAGAAGTGCTACAGCAGCACACAACGTGCACAAAACAAGAAATAAAAGAAACGGTCCTGTCTCTTTTTGAAAAAGTAAAGCTTCCGAGTCCCGCTCAAATTTTCACTGCTTATCCGCATGAGATTAGTGGAGGACAACAGCAACGCGTAATGATCGCTATGGCTATTGCTTGCCAGCCAGCACTATTAATTGCAGATGAACCTACAACAGCATTAGATGTAACGGTTCAAAAAGAAATCATACAATTACTAAAGTCGCTTCAGCAAGAAACGGGGATGGGTATTTTATTTATCAGTCACGATTTGGCATTGGTTTCAGAAATTGCAGACCGTGTGGTTGTAATGCATCAAGGAAAACAGGTTGAAGAAGGGCCAGTTGCTCAGGTGTTTAAGCATTCAAAAGCACCCTATACAAAAGCACTCATTGCGTCTAAACCAACGTTAAAAGAACGCTTAAAAATATTGCCGACGGTGGCTGATTTTATGGCAGAAACAGCGGTGACAGAAATCTATACAGCTGAAGAGCGGGCCATTTTTCATGAGAAAATCTACCAACAAAAACCATTGTTAGAAATTGTTGATTTAAAAAAAGAGTTTGTTCGAAAAACAGCTTGGTTTTCTACAGCCGATACGGTAAAAGCAATTGACGGCGTGTCTTTTAAAGTTTTTGAAGGAGAAACCCTAGGGCTTGTCGGAGAATCGGGCTGTGGAAAATCGACATTAGGGCGCACGATATTGCAATTAGAAAAAGCAAGTTCGGGGTATGTTTTCTACAAAGGGAATGATATTACGACGCTTTCTAAAAAAGCAATACGAAGTCTTCGGAAAGAGATTCAACTTATTTTTCAAGACCCTTTTTCTTCTTTGAATCCAAGAATTACTATTGGAGAAGCCATCTTAGAACCCATGAGTGTTCATAAAATATTAGCAAATAACACGGCTCGTAAAACACACGTTATTACATTATTAGAAGAAGTAGGGTTGTTACCAGAACACTACAACAGGTATCCGCACGAATTCTCTGGAGGCCAGCGACAACGGATTGGTATTGCACGCGCTATTGCGCTGCAACCAAAGTTGATTATTTGCGACGAATCTGTTTCTGCCTTAGATGTTTCTGTACAAGCACAAGTGTTGAATTTACTCAATAGACTAAAAGAAAATTATAAGTTTACATACATCTTTATTTCCCACGATTTGTCTGTTGTAAAATACATGGCCGATCAATTGGTGGTGATGAATCAAGGAAAAATTGAAGAAATTGGCGATGCAGACGCTATTTATAAATCCCCTAAAAGCACGTATACAAAAGCGTTAATTGCTGCA
>Ga0209035_10000724_pt1 | contig 13045 bp, 7 predicted proteins | sample MarorgKNORR_S2LV_6_FD_188220 | JGI IMG/M metagenome (GOLD analysis project Ga0209035, IMG submission 188220) | Marine microbial communities from the Southern Atlantic Ocean, analyzing organic carbon cycling - AAIW_A/KNORR_S2/LV (SPAdes) (version 2) | ecosystem: Environmental > Aquatic > Marine >...
ATGAATTTGTTTAAAAAAATCCTTAAATATTGCCTATCATTTATTGTTATTGCCGGACTAGGCCTGTATGTGTGGTTCTGGGCTGCACCTGTCGGTGTGAATAATTACGTTAATAAGGTTTCCATTCAGATGGTGCTTAGATCACCTGAATTGCTAACCTCCTTAGGTTTGGTTGATAACTCTCCTCTAGATTTCCATAGTGGTAAATTAGGTAACTATGACAGTCAGTCTGAAAACGAAGATCTTGAGTTTTTGCTGAATAGCCGTAGCGGCCTCGACAAGTATGGTCCTGAAGGTTTGGAGGGGCAGGAGTTACTGAGTTGGAAAATTGTTGCCTGGTTCTTCGATGACATTATTCGCCAGAGTGAGTATAAATACGGCGGTTATCGCGTCAACCAACTTTCAGGCGTTATGGTAGATACACCACAGTTCTTGACAGACACTCATATCATTAAAGATGAAGAAAGCTTTGAGCGTTATATTTCACGACTCAATGAGTTCGCTAGAATTATTGCGGAAGTCAAAGTTCGCGTATTGGATGATCGAGACAATGGTACGGTGCCCCCTGATTTTGTTATTGAAAAAGCACTTATTGGCATGCATTCGTTTTCTGACTCGGGTGCTGAAGAAAATCCGCTGATAACTACATTGCCGGCAAAACTGGAGAAACTTGACGGAATCACTGATGAGCGTAAAGCTGAGCTTTCGCAACAGGCTATAGCCGTTGTAAAAAGCAAAGTGTTACCTCAATACGTTGAGATGATTACTCTGTTTGAAGAGCTACTGATTAACAGCAATCATGATGCTGGTATTTGGCGATTACAGCAGGGCGAAGAAATCTATCGTGTGGCGCTGCAGTCCAGTACTTCAACGACCTTAACCGCCGAGGAGATTCATCAAATCGGTTTATCAGAGGTGGCGCGTATCGAGATGGAGATGCAGGCTATTTTGGTCAATCAAGATCTGATTGAAGGTACAGTCTTGTCGAGAACTCGTTACTTGATGGAACTACCTGAACATAATTTCCCTAACACTGACGAAGGGCGTATTGAGCAAATTGCCTATCTCAATGAAATTAACGACCAATTGATGGCTAAGGTGCCAGAGTACTTTATCACCATACCACCGCAACCACTTGAGATTGTCAGAGTACCGGAATACTCACAGGATTCCGCTCCTGGTGGTTATTATCAGTCGCCCGCTTTTGACGGGTCTGCGCCGGGACGTTTTTATATCAATCAAAAAAACACTACCGACAATCCTCGCTGGACTCTGCCAACTTTGATGTACCACGAAGGATCGCCTGGTCATCACTTCCAGTTGTCGGCTTCCCAATTAATTGAAAATGTTCCCTTTCTACGTAAACTTAGCCCGTTTACCGCATACACCGAAGGTTGGGCGCTGTACTCTGAGCGTATCGCTGCAACTGATATGGGAATGTACAAAGACAATCCATTGGGTGACTTGGGGCGACTTCAGGCTGAGATGTTTCGCGCTTCACGCCTAGTGGTAGACACAGGAATGCATGCCAAACGCTGGAGTCGCGAGCGGGCTATTGAATACATGCTATCTAAAACAGGTATGACCGAGGCAGAAGTCACTCGTGAAATCGAGCGTTATGTCGTGTGGCCAGGCCAGGCGACTGCCTATAAGGTTGGGCAACTGTATATGTTGAGATTGCGCACTATGGCCGAAGAGCAATTGGGTGAGAAATTTGATATTAGAGAGTTTCACGAGATGATTTTGCTTAATGGCGCTATGCCGATGGAGATTCTTGAAGAGTCGGTCAAATCTTGGATTAAAAAACAACAATGACATTAGTTATCGTTAAGTGTTGGAAACTGATTTCCCAAGAGCGCATAACTTAGCTTATGATTAACAAAAATAACGCTTAGGTCACTTTTGATGAAAAATTCAAACAAGATTATTATTGGATGCTTGATTTTATTAGGAAGTCAGGTTGCTTATTCGGATGGAGATGTCGATGACCTCAGTTCGGAAATGTCAGCAGCCGAATTCAAGCAAATGGGATTAACAAAACTGTCTGATAGCGAATTAACTAGATTGTATCAATGGGTAAAGATACGAGAATCAGGAGAACCAGTTGAGGGTATATTAACAGTTGTTAAAGCTGAGCAACCCACGAGCCGCCAGAGAATTGATCAGCCGAGCAATAACCAGACTATTACGACATCAATAAAAGGTGCGTTTGAAGGTTGGACTGGTGCCACTGTGTTTAGGTTGAGTAATGGACAGGTATGGCGTCAGAGACTCAAGGGTAGATGGCGATATAAAACAGACTCGCCGTCAGTAGAGATTAAAAAGAATTTTATGGGGTATTACGTAATGCGTATCGACGATAAGAAATCTATTGGAGTAACACGCATCAAGTAATTTAATGCTCCTCCTTGCATGAAGGTGATAGGCAGATCAACATATTTGCTGTTCAAATTTTAATCTTTCACCGCTTCGGTGTAACAAAATAAATAGTTTAAGGAAATAGACAATGACTGATTCATCAAAACTGAAAGAAAATTCTGGAACAGGAACGCCGGTGGAAGGCAGTATGTTCTTGTATCAAAAGCCGGAGTATTTAAGCCGAGAGGCTCATGAAGGACTGGGTTGGACGATGCCTAAGAAACCTTATGGCTTTGCGCAAAACATTATGTCCATCCCGCTGGTTATCTCCGAAATCCCATCGGCTCAAAAATTTTATCCGATTGTTTTTTCAAGCTTTGATAATGGTCAACCGCTGGCTGTGTTCTCTACGGAGCCAGGAAAAAATCCTTTCGTTTCGGATGATGGAGTTTGGGAAAGTGAGTATTACATACCCGGTTATTTACGGCGTTATCCGTTTGCTACCGTCGAGGGGGAGAGTAATAAGGTCGCAGTGGTTATTGATCGTGCCTCTGACGGGATATTAGGAAGTAGCGATCTTCCCTTTTTCGAAGATGGCAGCATTTCCAAAGCCACTCAATCAATGATTGATTTCTCTGTTCAATATGAGCGTGATCGAAAAATCACTCAAGATTTCATGCAAACGATATTAGGGCTAGGCCTCTTAAGTGAGCAGCGTGTGGGTCAATCTATTAATGGAGAAAATAAAAATTTTGCTAACTACATCTCCATTGATGGCGATAAGTTAGATGCGTTGTCGTCGGACCAACTAGCAAGTCTCCATGAAAAAAGGTATCTCGGTTTCATTTATGGTCAGCTTTTCTCTCAAGAAAATTGGACTAAACTTATTGCTAGAATTTCGGCTCTCTGAGACGATTAGCATTGGCAGCAATTAATTTAAACAAGTCTAATAGTTAACATGGCCACCTTACAGGTAATGTTTAATCAGGCGTTAAGCTCATTCCAAGCAGGGGAGTTAGAGGTTGCAACACACGAAATAGAGAGAGCCCTTTCCTCAGATCCTAAAAATCCTGACGTATTACATTTAGCCGCGCTTATTGCCAAGTCTAAGTTCAGCTATGCTAAGTCAGAGGAGTACTTTAGAGACAGTTTAAAATGTTCTGCGAAGCAACCGGTTGTACTTTCAAATTTAGCTAATTTACTAAAGACAATGGGTCGCTTTGCTGAAGCCAATAAAACTTATTTAGCTGCAATTGAGATCTTACCTTCTTTTCGTGATGCATGGCTTAATCGCGGTTTATTGGCCAAAGAGATGTTGGACTGGGGTGAAGCTAAAACCTGCATGACTCAAGCCTTAAAAATAAAACAGGAGCCTGGTACCTTTTCTAGCCTGCTCCAGTTGTATCTTGAAACAAAGGATGTAGAGAGTCTGGTTAGCCAAAGCGTGGCTTTCCAAAGAGAATATCCGACCTTAACAGACGGCTATATTTATCAGGCCAAAGGCTTAGTTCAGAAAGCTGATGCCTCTGGGGCTCGAGCCATTTTAGTTGAAGCCCTATCTCTAGTGGAAGATAAAGCTCGTATCGAGTATGAATTAGGCCTACACCACTATGATCGTGAGAATTTTGACATCGCAGAAAATTATTTAAAACAAGCAATCGACAGATCACCTGAATTTATGGACGCTCATCGTTCATTAAACCAACTTTATTTTCAGACTGGAAACGACAATTTCTTGGATTCTTATTCTAAGGCTTTGGTTAAATTACCTTCTTCTGAACTGTTGTTACACAATTTGGCTGCTAATCAAGCAAGTAGCGGAGAAACCGATCAGGCAATCGACACCTTGAAACATGCCATTCATCTAATTGGCAAAACGGCTTTTCTAAATCATGGTTTGGGCGCTTTATTGGTCCGCAAGGGAGAGTTGGACAAAGCTCTACCGCTCTTTGATTTTGCTATTGAGCGTGATTCTGTGAATGTGAGGTTTATATTAGACCGTATCAGTTTAGATATAAAAATGGGTCGCCAAGACAGGTCTCAAGGTCTCATTAATCGAGCTCTCGCTTTGCAACCTTATAACCAAGAAACCTGGGCCTATCAAGGTCTTGTTTGGCGGTTGCAGGGTGATTCTAAATATGACTGGTTGTATGACTATGATGTATTTTTGCGGTCCTATACTTTGCCAGTACCGCAAGGTTTTAGTTCTCTTAGCCGGTTTATGGAGGAACTTAGTCAGTACCTCTCTAGTTTACATGTTTTAACTAAGCAACCGCTTGATCAAAGTGTAGTTCAGGGCACTCAAACCATGGGAGTACTATTGGAGGACCCTAATCCGCTTATTCAGGCGTTTAAAGGTTCACTGATGGAATGTGTTGATGGTTATCTGGAGGAGTTACCTAACAATGGGGAACATCCATTTTTATCTAGGTTGGCCGACGGCTATGCTTTTTCAGGAAGTTGGTCGGTTAAGTTAAAGAAATCTGGCCACCATAGTAATCATGTGCATCCTTTTGGCTGGTTATCTTGTTGTTCCTATATATCGGTCCCCGACATGTCGCAAAGCCAAGCAGGTTGGATTAAGTTTGGTGAGACATCGCTGAACCTTGAGTCCAGAGAATCGGTTGCAAAAGCAATTCAGCCGGAAGCGGGGAAATGTGTTTTCTTCCCCAGTTACTTTTGGCACGGAACCTATCCTCTTGAGTCTGAAGAGTACAGAATGACTATCCCCTGTGACATAGACCCCATTCGATCCATGGGGTCTCGATAAATCGTATTGGCTCTTCTTATGCGGTTCCCATAAGCAACGCCTTACAATCTGCGCCTAGGGGACTAATTAGTCGGTATTTGACAAGCGTCCTGACTTCATTTTTTTGCTGGCTTCTTGTGATTCTTCGCGCAACGCGTCTCTTTTCTTTCTCGTATAACAATATTTCTTTTTAATTAACTTGCCGACAATTTTTTCGTAGGTGCAGACCATATCATCAGGGCTGTTCTCTTTTGTAGCTGTTATTTCGGAGGATGTTGCTGTCTGAGCGACACTTGACGTCTCAGAATTGCTGGCACATCCGGTGATAAATAGAGTCAATAGCATAGTTATTGTGGCGAAATTAGAGGACGACATTGAATTACCTGTTGGTTAAATAAGATGAAAAATATTTTAATAATTATACTGCGTTTCAGTATGACTGAAAAATGCGATTATACCCTTTTTAGGGCTGTTTAGATTCAAAAATATCGCCTAAATATGTTTGATAGTTTTGCCAGCGGCCCGAAGAGCTAGTATAAAGTGGCCGACGTACCTGCCAAACACTTGCGGTGCTAACGACATTTCGCAGGTGATAAAAATCAAGGCATGCCTTGTCCCAGTCCATCTGAAGAAAGCCCAGTACCCCAGAAATAATCTGTTTTGGGTCTTTCACTAAGTCATCATAATCGACGACATGGATTGTCTTGGTAAATAAATTTATCCAATGCTCGGTCAATCGATCCAATTCATTGGAATAGAAGTTAATGTCCCCTAGGTCACACGCATAATTCATGTCTTGAGCAAATCGATGCGAGTATATTGACAGGCAAGTATCTTTAACTTGACGGCGGGTTAATATGATTTGAGCTTGTGGAAAGACTGTCTTAATGAGCCCTATATGAAGTACATTATCAGGCCGCTTATCGGTAATCCTTGTCTTTGGCGAGCCTATTCGTTGCAATTGCTCATTGTATTCATCCGCTACTGAGTTGAGTAGTGCAGCTGAGTAACCAGAGTCAGGCGGATTTGCAGAGCCAATCTTTTTTGCGGTTCTATGGAAATAATCTAATTCGCCCCCTGCCGCTATTTGTGGATGTGAGGCCAACATTTGCTCTAAAAGGGTAGAACCTGATCTGAACATTCCGCAGATAAAGACAGGCTGGTCCGCATTCTGAGGTTCTATTCGCTCAAACCATGGTTCTGAATAAACCTCTATAAGTCGGCTAACACTCTTGGTAAACGAGCTTCGATCGAACTTTCCAACAAATGTTTGATCAACAGCGTTAGCCGAAGTCCAGTTCTTAAATGCTTGCTTATAGTTGCCTTGCCGATCATGCAAATTACCAAGGGCATATAAACAGTCTATACGAGAGTCGTCTTCAGTAGAGGGGTTCTCTATGAATGTTTCCAGCTTCGACATTAAAGTAGTCGAATCGTCGTCGTTTGCCAGCGCCAATCTTGCAGTCGCTTTTGCATGACTAGGGTCGATGGAAAGTATTCTCTGGAATTGTACTTTAGCTGCCGTTCTATCTCCTGAATCTTCTTCCAGATTACCTAAGTTATAGAGGGCCTCAACATAATTTGGATTGATTTTTAGGGCCAACATTAGATGGGTTTTAGCCAGAGTTGGCTGAAATAACCTGCTTGAATAAATATTAGCTATGTTTAGGTGTGCTTCTTCAGAGCCTTGCAGGCCAAGATCAATCGCTTTTTGATAATTTACCAGCGCCTTGCTGTAATCCGCTGTTCGAGTCAAGAACCACGCATAATTAAAGTGCAAATCTGGATGCTTAAACTGTTTTATTAAAGGTTCAAATACTTTGGGGGCCCGCTCGATCTCGCCATTATCAAGATGTAGTTGAGCGAGCGTAATCGAATATTGTAGATTGTGCGGAGCGATGAGAATAAGAGACTTTAATGCGGTTTCCGTAATTTGCTTGTCGTGAGATTGCATACCAACCTGCACTTTAAGCGTCAATGCTATTTCATTGTTTGGATTTATCTTAATCATCTGCTCTAACAGTAAAAGTGCATCGACGAAGTTCCGTTGCTGCATGGCAGCTTTCGCCTTATGTAATAGGCTGGAGACATAATCTTTCAAAGGTCACCGCTTAAGTGTTAGTTGTATAGTCCCTAATTATAGCGATATTCTTTTGCCTTTAGGTAAACACAGGGCATAAAAAAACAGCGAGCCGAGGCTCGCTGTTTTCGTCTTACTCTGTAGCCTAAGCTTAGAAGCTAAAAGTTACATCAGCATACACATAACGCCCTAGGACGTCGTAGCTGCCATAAGAGTTAGCATTTGTTGCATTCAAACCACCGCCTACCATTGGTGGCTCTTTATCCAACAAGTTGCGAGCTCCGCCGCTGAATGTAATGTTTTCAGACAAGGTGTAGCTGCCGTTAACATCTAGATAGCTGACCGCATCAAGTGATCCGGCAGATGCTAATACATCTCTAGTACCTTCATAGTCAGACTTACCAAAGTAACGCCATGCCGCACCAACTGCCCAATCATCCTTAGAATAATTTGCAGACAGTGTATGTCTCCAATCCATGTAAGGATATGTACAGGTATCATCATTGGTAATACCGTTACAATCTTGGCGAGTTGACTCGTCACCTGGAATGGCGAGAGTTTCTTTCTCCAAGGACTTTGAGCCAGTCATCTTAAAGCTTAACTCTCCACCAGAAAGGTCCATTGAGTAAGCTGCAGAAAGGTCAACGCCGCTGAAGTTAACTTCACCAAGGTTAGTTGTAGTACTTTTAATGTAGCCAGATTCTCCAAGCCACAAAGTACCTGCATTACCGCGTTGGATCAAGTTACATAGAGCCTGATTACCATTTTCAGCACACTGCTTAAGGATAGTCGCTGCACCAATCGAGCCAATAGCGTCTTCCAGTTCAATGCTCCACCAATCAACAGAGACCGTTAGATCAGCTATTGGGTTAACAACAACACCAAAGGTCAACGAATCAGATATTTCTGGATCTAAATCGGTGTTACCGCCATAAAGCGCGTTGTACTGGCTTGCTGGGCTGGCAACAATGCTGCCATATTGACCCGCAGTAACACCAGTCAAAGCACACTGAGCAGCAGTATACGTTGGCGAGTCTCCAGAACATGGATCAGAACCAGCCCACAATCCTTGGTTTTGCGGAGCAAACATTGTTCCAATGCTCGGTGAACGAACAGAGCGGTTATAGCCAGTGCGGATTGTTACCATGTCAATAGGAGTAAAGGTAACTCCAAATTTGTAGGTATTGTGATTTCCTGAAGTACTGTAGTCAGAAGAACGGAAACCAATTTCAGCATCTAGATTGTCAAGCACTGGGACGGCTGCTTCGAAGAACACGTCAGTTACAGAGTAACTACCAGCGATGCTCTTGGTTGCACCACCCTGTCCTAACAACATACCTTCTTCAAACACTGTGTCTGAATCACGGTCATAACTCAAATCGCGACGCTCAATACCCACAGCAACAGTAATATTACTGTCGGTTGTTGGCAAACTAAAACCAGTATCGCGACTTGCTTCAGCTGCGAAGATCTCAGTTGTAACATCGGCACGCAACATAGCGACACCTGTTAGCAAATTTGCCGACGCAGAAGTAACACCCTGATATTGAAATACATCATAAGTTGCATTATTTAATGCCTCAGAGATGCGTGGCTTAAAGAAGTCATTGATATAAGTAACGCTAGAATCAACGTAGTTCTTTTGGTAGTTAACATCGTAATCCCAACCTGAAACTTCGCCTTCAACTCCCAGTACTACACGGAATGAAGAGTTAGTCATAACAGATGCACGAGGACCACCTTCAACGTTACGCTTGCCGATATAAACTGCGAATTCATCACCAGAACCAAGACCCCAAGTGTCAGTCAAAGCCTGACGTTGAGAATCGTTCAGCAAAGCTGAATCATAAGGAAGGTGATACTCTTCAGCAAAGAACGTACCCGACTCAGCAATTTGAGCTTTAGTCTGATAATTAGTCGCCATTACTTCGGCATAGACATTAGCTGAATCGCTAACTTCAAAATTCATCAACGTACCAATGCTCCACTTCTCATCTGGACGCATAAAGTGGTTGATAGGGGCATAGTTATAAATGTTGCCGCTAGAAGGGATGAAGTTTGAGGCTGAATCAAGGGTCCAGTACTCATAAGTTCCCCAGTCTAAAGACCCGCCGGCATTAAGTTGCGAGATATAGAAGTTAGGAACCACTGCGTTTCCTGAACCACCACAAGAGGTACCCGTGCTATTTAAAGCACATGATGAATAGTCGCGAGCTCCCTCACGCAATTCAGAGCCCTTACGCCAAGTGGCGTAGACTGTTGCATGACCTTTGTCATCAGCAAACTTACTACCCATAACAAAATCTATAGTGTTGGCTTGACCATCAACACCGTCGCCGCCTTTTGGATAATCAAAACCTTTTGTATCCATTAACCCAGCAACATAGCTGTTGTTGTTGTCGTGCATGAAACCACTGGTACCAACGCTTAACTCAATACCTTCAAAGTCGTTGCGCAACACGAAGTTAACAACACCAGCAACCGCGTCTGCACCGTAAACGGTAGATGCACCACCAGTTAGTACTTCTACGCGCTCGATCATAGCTGTTGGGATTTGGTTTACGTCTGGAGACTCACTATAAGCACCACCACCGCCCATGCGACGGCCGTTAACCAGCACCAAAGTACGGCTAGAGCCCATGCCACGAAGGTCAAGGGTAGCGTTACCCGATGCGCCATTGGAAATATATGAGTTTTGAGATGCATCAAGCTGAGGAAGGCTGTTCAAGTAATCTTCAATTTTGCTAATACCAGAAGATTGAATCTCTTCGAAGCTAGCAACAATAACTGGACTAGAGCTTTCGAAACCATCAGCTCTTTTGATTCGTGACCCAGTTACATAAACTTCTTCAATTTCAGCTTCTTCGTTTGTATCTTGTGCCATTAGTGGCATTGCAGCTGATAACAGCAGCGAGGCCCCAATTGAAGCACGTATTGCTTTAGTTAAAGGTGTAATTTTCATTTAATATCTCCCATGTATTTATTTTACCTCTATAGGTATTAAGGGTATTACTGATCTGAATTATTCTTTTGATCAAGGAAAACCTTTAAAACATACTGCCCAATAGAGGCTATTTGTTGACTTGTTAAGCTATAAGATTTCTCTAGAAAAACAATAAACTCCCATACCTAGCGGAACTTTTCATCCAAGTCTGTGTCAATCGTATACCAAAAACCTTTGTTGTGCATGTTATTTAGATTAAAATTTCATGAAAATTATCCTGCAAAGCCTTGAATTAACGCAGATAATTAAGAGAACTAAACATATCTACCTATAGGTGAATATGTAAATGTAAATATAAATTTTATATGTAGGTGCTTTAAGCACCTACATATATACGTTTAGTCTTAGATCGAAAGATTGTAAATACATATAAAATGATTCAAATTGAGCCACCCACCTAGATACTAACAATAGACTGCACAGTTGATAAAACAGTTTATTTAGGTCTAGGAGGGCACATTACATTTTGTAATTACATGTCTCCCCCACAACAGATAAAATACATATTATGTATAGCCAACCTTAAGGATAAAGACCCTTTTTTTGATTCTTTTTGGTTACTGCTACCGAGGGTTCAAGACAGGTTTTATGGCGCTTATTGCGGGCATCTTTAGAGTCAGTAATATTGAGGGCTTTTAAGAGATCTAGATTATCTCTTTTGATTTGAGTGATGTGAGGGTAATTTCAGAGTATTCCAAATACTCTTCAAGAATTTCAATGGTCTGATTCCCCAGTTGTGGCGGCGCCAAGTCGTACTCTATCTGCGAGCGACTGTAGTTAATTGGATTTGCTACCAGCTGTATTTCTCCCGCCCGATGGTCTTGCATCGTCAAAACCATGTTGCGAGACTTTAGTTGTGGGTCGTCAAATACTTGATCGATCGTGTTGATTGGGCCGCAGGGAACTGAATTGACTTCTAGATTGGACAGCCAGTACTGACTGGTCTGTTGCTTGAGATGTTGTGCAATATGACCACAAAGTGTTTCTCGGTTATTGACCCGTGCAGTGTTGTTGGCATAGCGAGGATCATCAATCCACTCAGGTTGACCTACAACGTGACAGAAACGCTGGAATTGCTGGTCGTTACCCACCGCGACAATAATATGGCTGTCTATAGTGGCAAAGGCTTGATAGGGGACTATATTAGGGTGTGCATTGCCTAAGCGACCTGGGATTTTTCCGCCAATCAAATAGTTACTGGCTTGGTTGGCCATGACGGCGGCCTGAACATCAAGCAAGGCAAGATCAATATATTGCCCCTGCCCAGAAGTATGGCGCTCCAGCAGTGCGCCCTGAATAGCATTGGCAGCATAGAGTCCGGTAAATATGTCTGTTACCGCGACGCCTACTTTAGTGGGGCCGCCACCATGTTCGCCGTCGGGCTCTCCGGTGACGCTCATTAAGCCACCCATTCCTTGAATGAGAAAATCATAGCCGGGACGATGGGCGTAGGGGCCAGTTTGCCCAAAGCCTGTGATCGAGCAATAGACAAGTTTAGGGTTAATCTTTTCTAAAGAAGAATAATCAAGCCCATATTTAGCCAGGCCTCCTACTTTATAATTTTCAATTAGTACATCAACCTTAGCCGCTAGTTCACGAATAATAGCCTGGCCCTCTGGTTGAGTGATATCGACGGTAAGGGATCGTTTGCCGCGATTAGCGGAGAAAAAGTAGGCTGCATCGGCAGTGTCGTTGCCAGCTGTATCCTTTAGGTATGGGGGCCCCCAATGGCGTGTGTCATCACCGACCTTTGGCCGCTCTATTTTGATCACTTCCGCGCCGAGGTCAGCCAATAATTGTCCGGCCCAGGGGCCGGCTAATACCCGGCTCATATCCAGTACGCGATAACCTGTGAGTGGACCCGCCATGGTTTTCCTTATCTATGAGTTAATTTAGCTAAAGGCTTGGATGCCTGTTTGTGCTCTACCTAAGATCAGGGCGTGTACATCTGCGGTACCTTCGTAGGTATTAACGACTTCGAGATTCAGCATATGGCGCATAACAGGATATTCATCAGAAATACCATTTCCGCCGTGCATGTCTCGTGCCATTCGGGCTATTTCCAGTGCCTTGCTGCAGTTGTTGCGCTTCAGTAGTGATATTAACTCTGGGGCTAGATTACCTTGTTCTTTTAAACGTCCAGCTCGAAGAGAACCTTGCAACCCAAGGCTAATGTCAGTCTGCATGTTGGCCAGCTTAAATTGAATAAGTTGGTTAGCGGCTAGGGGGCGATTGAACTGCACCCGATCAAGAGTATATTGGCGCGCTGCGTGCCAGCAACTTTCGGCAGCTCCTAAAGCACCCCAGCTAATACCATAGCGAGCAGAGTTTAGACAACCAAAGGGTCCTTTAAGACCTTGCACATTGGGCATTAGTTGCTCTTCGGCAACAAACACTTCATCCATAACGATTTCGCCGGTAATGGAAGCGCGTAGTGCCAACTTACCTTCAATTTTGGGTGCAGAAAGTCCTTTCATGCCTTTTTCGAGTATAAAACCACGAATAATACCATCGTCAGTTTTAGCCCAAACAATAAATACGTCGGCAATCGGTGAGTTACTAATCCACATTTTACTACCAGAAATAAGGTAGCCACCATCCACTGTCTTGGCTCTAGTTTTCATGCCGCCCGGATCAGAACCCGCGTCAGGCTCAGTAAGTCCAAAACAACCTACCCATTCGCCGGTAGCTAACTTTGGTAAATACTTTTCTCTTTGTTGTTCGGTGCCATAGGTGTAGATCGGGTACATAACCAGACTGGACTGAACACTCATCATCGAGCGGTAACCAGAATCAACCCTTTCAACTTCTCTAGCGACCAAACCATAGCTAACATAGCTAACACCCGGGCAAC
>Ga0209035_10000728_pt1 | contig 13009 bp, 12 predicted proteins | sample MarorgKNORR_S2LV_6_FD_188220 | JGI IMG/M metagenome (GOLD analysis project Ga0209035, IMG submission 188220) | Marine microbial communities from the Southern Atlantic Ocean, analyzing organic carbon cycling - AAIW_A/KNORR_S2/LV (SPAdes) (version 2) | ecosystem: Environmental > Aquatic > Marine...
TAGGTGGAGCAACAGATGGAATCGCTTTTATGCAGGAAGAGATCGCTGCAGCTGCATATTCTCACCAGAAAAGTGTTGAAGCAGGGAAAAGTGTGGTTGTGGGAGTGAATCAATTTGTTGAGGAAGAAGCAGCTCCCCCCTCGACTGTGCCTGCTAATTATTTAGAATTAGAAGAAAATCAGTGCCGTTCTCTGGCGAGGATGAAAGCCCGGAGAGATGAGCAGAAAGTTAAAAATGCTTGTGACGATGTCCGAAAGGCCGTGAAATCCGAAAGGAACTTAATCCCAGTATTCATAGGTGCTGTCAAGGCAGGTGTTACCTTGGGTGAGATCAGTGAAATTTTACGAATGGAATGGGGTGAGTATCAGGCCTAGTCACTTTCACCACAGTTGTTATTTTGAGGGGCCAATAAATGCTAATAATAGGATTATTTTTAAATAAAAGACCATAATGCCTACTTACGAATATCGATGTTCTGAAGGTCATGGGTTCGAACGGTTTCAAAGTATGAGTGATGAGTCCATATCCAAGTGCCCAGAATGTGGAGCTGTATCTGAGCGGCTACTTTCCGGAGGAGCAGGCTTCATCTTTAAAGGTGAAGGATTTTATATTACAGACTATCGAAGCGAGGATTATAAAAAAGCCGCTTCGTCTGATAGTGAGGCTGCTAAAAGTTCGGGATCGAAACCAAGTCCGAGTGAGGCAGATTCCTCCTCACCAAGTACTTCGGGTTCAGGAAAGATGGGAAGCAAAACTGATTCTACTAGTGATTAAGCTCAATGGGGAGCTGTAAGAATTCTATGGATGACAAAAGGATCCAGAGGAACCTAGAGGCTATCCTTAAAGAAATGGGAATTGTTAATATACCCGTTAGACTTGATAGGCCTAGAGATGCTAGCCATGGAGACTTGGCCACCAGTGTCGCATTGTCATTGGCATCCCAACTGGAGAAGTCTCCCAGGCAAATCGCAGAGGAGATCTCCTCACGTTTAAACCGAGAAGAACTTGGTATCGAAACAATTGAAATAGCAGGCCCTGGATTTCTCAATTTCAAACTAAGTGGTGACAAACTATCTTCTGGCCTTCGAAATATCGTTTTGACTGACGGGGGTTATGGCAAGACTGGAACTGGAGGCGATGAAGCAATAATGGTTGAATTTGTTTCTGCAAATCCGACTGGACCTCTTCACTTGGGACATGGGAGGCAAGCAGCATTGGGAGATGCGATTGCCAGTTTGCTTGAATGGACTGGCTGGTCAGTTAGCCGAGAATATTACTACAACGATGCTGGCACTCAAATTGAACGGCTGGCTGAGAGTGTGTGGGCTCGTTATCAACAAAAAATAGGTGAAGAGGCTGAAATCCCAGAAGGAGGCTACAGCGGTGAGTACATATCAGAGATAGCTAATGTTTTTTGGGATATACATGGCGATCAGTTTCGTGGTGACGAGTCTATCGAAGTACTGGCGAGGATGAAGGAGGAGGCCGTTGGTGTCATCCGTAGTGCTCAAGATTCTGACTTAGAGGATTTTGGTGTGAATTTTGATAATTATTTCTTAGAGTCCAGTCTTTATAGTGATGGGCGGATCGAGAAGACGGTAGAGTCACTGAGAGAGGTGGATAAAGTCTATGAATTTGAAGGTGCAATTTGGTTGAGGACTACTGATTATGGAGATCAGAAAGATAGGGTTATGATCAAAAGTAATGGCTCTTTTACATATTTTCTTCCAGACGTTGCCTATCATATAGACAAGTGGCAACGGGGTTTCAAGAACGTGATAAATGTACAAGGTAGCGATCATCACGGAACCGTTGATCGAGTTAGAGCAGGATTGCAGGCACTGGGCTTGCCGAAAGGATTTCCGGAGTATGTGTTACATCAGATGGTGAGGGTTGAAAAGGATGGAATCGAAGTGAAGTTTTCAAAAAGATCGGGTTCGTACACTACTCTAGGAGAACTGGTTTCAGCTGTAGGTGCAGATGTGACTCGGTATTTTTTTCAGATGAGAAAAGCTGAAGGACACCTTGTCTTTGATCTAGGCCTCGCACTGGATCGATCGGATAAGAACCCAGTGTTTAAAGTACAGTATGCTCACGCTAGGATGTGCAGTATTTTTAAGAAATCGGGAATCAATTTCGATGAGAAGTTAGCACGGAGCGCTAATCTCAATTTACTTAAGCATCCAGATGAAAGGGGACTGATTAAACAGCTACTTGATTTCCCTGAGATGGTAGACAATGCGGCTCGTAAGCGTTCTCCTCATCTAATCTGTGACTACTTGGAACAGACAGCCGGTCTGGTCAACTCTTGGTACCATTCGGGAAATCCTAGTCGTAACCCTGAAATGGCGGTATTGGTCGAGGATGCCAATTTAAAACATGCTCGCTTACTATTGGCCGAAGCTGTTAAAATTGTCTTAAGAAATGGATTAGAGATCTTGGGGATTTCAGCTCCAGAATATATGTCGCGTGACTTGGAGGACGGTACTTGAATGGATAGAAACTCTTTGTTGGCTGTCGGTAGCGTAGCTCTAGATTCAGTGAAGACCGCCCGTGGACGTGTTGAAAGAGCCGTGGGTGGGTCTGCGGTGTTTTTCTCAGCGGCTGCTTGTAATATATCTTCGGTTGTCCCGATAGGCGTGGTCGGTGAAGATTACCCCATGGATCGATTGGACGGGTTGAAAGAGCGTGGGGTGGATCTGACAGAGATAATCCAGATTTCAGGGCAAAGCTTCTTTTGGTCTGGAGAGTACTCGGAAAATTTCAGTTCGCGAGAAACTTTAGTTACGGAGCTGGGTGTGTTTGAGCATTTTGATCCTGTAATACCTGCGCATTTAGCCGATTCTAGATGTGTCTTTCTCGGCAATATTCATCCAGCTATTCAATCCAATGTTTTGAAACAAATGAATATGCCACAGCTAGTTGTCTGCGACACTATGAATTACTGGATAAGCCAATGTAAAGAGGAATTATTGGATCTGCTTAACAGGGTAGACATCCTAATGATAAATGATAGTGAAATTCGAGAATTGACGGGCGAATCTAATCTTTTAATTGCTAGTCGTATGGTTCATAGTTGGGGCCCAGAAGCAGTGGTAGTAAAAAAGGGAGAGCATGGAGCTGTATTTTTCGGTACAGACTGGTCTTTTGCGATCCCTGGTTTACTATTGGATGGAGTGGTGGACCCAACGGGAGCAGGGGATTCCTTTGCTGGAGGATTTCTGGGCTACCTTTCGTCGAAGGAGGTTTTTACCCGTGACCACTACCGCAAGGCCATGGTTTATGGAACAGTTATGGGTTCATTTGCAGTAGAGTCTTTCAGTATCGATAAACTGGAAACAGTAAGCAAAGAAAGTATCCTAAAGAGAGTGGCAGAGCTTAAGGATTTAACTTCGTTTGATTAAAGCAAGAGAGAGCATGTATGAGTGAAAACACTGGAGAAGATTACCGTGCATCAGGGGTTGATCTGGAGGCAGCAGGACGAGTTAAAGACCGACTTGCAAGCCTGGTGGCCTCCACTGTCGATCAGCATACATTGTCTCCATTTGGTCTATTTGGGGGTCTCTATTCGGTTCCAGATACTTTTCAACAACCGGTCCTAGTGGCGAGTGCTGATGGTGTTGGTACTAAGCTCCAAGTGGCATTTATGACTAATCGGCACGATAGCATAGGAAAAGACCTCGTCAATCATTGCGTGAATGACATATTAGTGCAGGGAGCCAAGCCTTCGTTTTTCCTTGATTATCTTGCTTCTGGGGGCATGGATGAAGAGATCGTTCCTGAAGTTATTAGTGGAATTGCCAAGGCATGTGCAGAAAATGGTTGCACACTATTGGGTGGCGAAACCGCACAGATGCCAGGATTTTATTCTTCTGACGAATATGATTTAGCTGGTTTTATAGTTGGTATGGTCGAAAAAGATAACATCGTTGACGGGAGCGAAATCAAGATTGGTGATATTTTGATAGGGCTGGAGTCTTCAGGATTACACACTAATGGCTACACACTCGCAAGGAAAATTGTTTTCGAAACTATGGGTTTGAGAGTAGGGGATGAATTTCCAGGGGATAAAAGGAGTGTTGGAGATGTGCTTTTAGACGTTCACAGAAGCTACTTGAAAGTGCTTGCCCCTCTGCTTTCTGCAAAATTGTTGCATGGGTTAGCACATATTACTGGTGGAGGAATTGAAGGAAACTTGCCGAGAATTTTTAAGGAAGGAATAGGAGCTCGGATACACCTAGGTTCTTGGGAAGTGCCGAATGTGTTTGGAGTATTGCAAGAAGGTGGACGTGTAGCGAGGCAAGAAATGTATAGAGTTTTCAATATGGGTGTGGGGATGATTTTAGTTGTTTCCCCAGAAAACGCTAATATTGTGTTGGATGAACTTGGTAAAACTTCAATTGGTAGTTGGGTAATAGGTGAGGTGGAGACTGGAGAGGGTGTTAGGTTGGAGTGACCAGTTCAAAAGAATTGTGTTTACTGGTTTTTGTTTTCGCTCTAGCTAATTCATCGGCTCCTCTCGCTTCCCAAGATCTGAGTGCCCTCACCTCATCTTGCATCGGGAAAATGAGATCCGATCAATCTCTGATTTGTCACAGATCCATCTTGGCAGCACGTACGATCAGGAGTGGTGTGAACCTCTCTGCTAGTTATGGGTCAGAGTTGCCTGGTAGCTCTAATGCCATTGGACGAAAAAAAGAGGGAAAGTTACGGGCAAGGAATTTGAGTTTCGCATTCAGCTCCGGGTTTTCCCGGATTCAAATACCGAATCTTTATAAGGTAGAATCCGGTCAAGCATTGTCAAATGCTGTCAACGTGTACGGATTAAATGGCACTTTTGTCCTGGGCCTTTTTGATGGTCTGACTATCTCTCCAGAGGTAAGAGGTTTGTTTTCTATGGATGTACTTGGGACTGCCTCTGCGCAGTTCTTTAATTGGGCCAGTGATCATCCAATAGTGAAGGCAGGTACAGGATCAGTAGGGCTTAGAATCGGTTTACTAAGAGAATCCTTTTCCTTCCCAGGTATAACCGTCTCTGTAGTTAGTCAAACTGGATTAGAATTGGATTTGGATTCACCTCGAAAGGATCACGTTGATCTGGCTGTCGGGAACAAAAGCATGAGATTCAGAACAATAGTCGGTAAGGATTTTTCAAAATTGGGCTTACTGGCTGGTATAGGATGGAATCATAACGGTGGTTTATTACAGGGAACGATTCCAGGCATGTTGGCCAGGAGCGCTTGGTCCTTTTCCTCTGAAGAAACAGTTGACCGTCAAGTTCTGTATTTTACGGGTCTATCTTTTACTGACATGGTATTCCAATTGTCTCTGGAATTGGGTTTGATAGGAGGACTGGATTTCCCGTCTAATGTCTATGTGGGATACGCTCCGGATGATTCAACAGTATTTAGCCGATTAGCAATCAGGGTTCGATTTTGAGAAACCAGGCTACACAAGGGTGTTTGTAGGCATGATAACTGAACGCGACAAGGAATGGTTGCAGCTCGCCCGAGATCTTGCTGAGAAGGGTAGGGGTAGGGTTCGCCCGAATCCAATGGTAGGCTGTGTCCTAGTGAAAGCTGATAAACTTGTCGGACGAGGTTGGCATGGCATTTATGGTGGTGCACATGCGGAAGTAGTTGCTGTACAAAGTGCTAAAGAAGCGGTGCAGGGAAGTACCGCGTACGTAACTCTGGAACCATGCAATCACCAAGGAATTACACCCCCTTGTTCTGAATACCTAATCGCTAAGGGCATCAAGAAAGTTGTTTATGCTGCTGCTGAGCCTGGAGAACATCCTGGGGGTGGTGCGAATCGTCTAAGGGAGGCAGGAGTTGAAGTTGAGGGTCCAGTGGACACTTTTATCTTGAGTGAAGGAATCGACCCTGCTTTCTTTTTTACAGAGCAGCACAATTGCACTTACTTGGCCTTAAAACTGGCTGTCAGTGCCGATGGTATGTTGACTAGAAGGTTAGGGGAGCGAAGCTTTTTGACTGGTGCAGAGTCAAACAGAGAAGTCCATCGTCTCAGGAGTGGCTTTGATGCTATTGTGGTTGGGGCGAATACCGTGCGCATAGACAATCCTTTTTTGACAGTCAGGGGCCTAGCTTGTGAACCGAGAGTTTCACCTACTAAAGTAATTCTGAGTTCTGACGGAAAAATCTCTTCCAGTTCTCGTGTATTTGATTCTATTGAAAAAGCACCAGTCTTAGTGATAGTTACTAAATCAGCAAGTGATAAAAATATCGATTCGTTAAAACGCTCAGGAGCTAAAGTGGAGAGAGTGGCATCTGCTGATGGCAGAGTTGACTTAGATGAAGCAATGCATCTAATGTGGGAACAAGATTTGAAATCAGTGTTATGTGAGGGAGGAGCTCAACTCTCAGAAGCTTTTTATAAAAATGGTCTCGCTCAGAGAATTTATTTATTTCGCAGTCCGAAGGAACTGGGTGCTGGAGCTGTCCCGGTGTTTCCAGATAGCACTAGCCCTTGGTCTTCCAGTGACTGGAAAAAAAGAGGGGACCAAGAGTATTTTGGTGATGATCATCTAACAATTTATGACAGAGAGCTCTAATGTTTACAGGCATAGTGGAAGAAGTTGGAATTTTGCAAGAGATCAACCAATGTGATGGGTTTCGTTCTCTAAGAATAGGCGCTCAAAAGATTTTGGAGGGCCTAGAAGTAGGGTCTTCTGTTTCTCTAGATGGAGCCTGCCATACCGTAGTAGGAATTTCCGATCACGGTTTTGTAGTGAACAGTATAGATACGACTTTAGCTAAGACAATTGCTTCCGACTATGACTTGGGAATTCAAATTAACCTGGAGAGGGCTGTCATAGTGGGATCTCGATTAGATGGGCATTTTGTACAGGGACATGTTGATGGCACTGGGAAAGTCATTTCTATAAAAAATATGGGTATGTATCATTTGGTGAATATCAGGATGCCAGAAGAAATCACGTCGTTAATTTTGGTCGCAGGGTCGGTTACGGTAAATGGTGTGAGTTTAACTGTGAATGATATTCCTGAAGAGGGAATTTGCCAGGTGGCCATCATTCCATTTACTTGGGAGAATACCAACATGCAGATATTAACCGTTGATTTAAACGTGAATATAGAGGGTGATTTGATAGGGAAATACCTAAAGAAATTCCAAGAAAAATCAGGTAATAAGGGGAATGCCTAAAGTTAAACCTTATTCCTATTGGCAAATATGGGTCCTCCTCCTGCACAAAGACTGGTTTAGTTGAACAAGATCCATCAAATTAGTACGGTAAAGCTCATTCAAGTTGAAGCAGCCATTAGGCCCTGTTATGTGTGAAGGAGTGACTAGAGATGCCATTTGATTCTGTAGAATCCGCGATAGAGGATATCAAGCGAGGTAAAATTGTTATTATCGCTGATGATGAGGACAGAGAGAATGAGGGTGATCTCGTCTGCGCCGGTTCGCTGGTCTCTCCAGAAAACGTTAATTTCATGACTCAATTTGGCAGAGGATTGATATGTGTCGCCTTGACTCCTGAGCGTACAGAAACATTGGGCCTGTCACTTATGACTGACCAAAACTCGGATCCCCAAGGGACTGCGTTTACTGTTTCAGTAGATGCGCATGAGCGCTTTGGTGTGACGACTGGAATTAGCGCGCACGATCGATCCGAAACTATCAGGGTGTTGGTTGATGAAAAGAGCAAACCTCAAGATTTGAGGAAGCCGGGTCACATCTTTCCTTTGAGGGCTAGGCCTGGAGGTGTATTAAGGAGGGTGGGACAGACAGAAGCTGCCGTGGATATAGCCAGATTGGCGGGACTCCCTCCCGTAGGAGTCATTTGCGAGATCTTAAACCCAGATGGGACAATGGCTCGCCGTCCAGAACTAGAGGAATACGCCAAGCAACATAAACTGCGATTTATCACCGTTGCACAACTGGTAAAATATCGCTTGGCAAAAGAACGCTTAGTTACCAGAATTGCTGATGCACAATTGCCAACCCGGTTCGGACAATTTCGAGTTATAGGTTATAGAAGCTCCATGGATGACAGGGAACATCTAGCCTTAATAAAAGGCGACATTAAAGGGAAGAGCGACACTTTGGTGCGGATGCACTCAGAATGCCTTACAGGTGATGTTTTTGGGTCTTTGAGGTGTGATTGTGGCCAGCAACTGTTGACAGCTCTAGAGAGAATATCCAAGGAAGGGTCAGGTGCTGTGGTATATCTGAAACAGGAAGGAAGGGGCATCGGGTTGCACAATAAAATTAAGGCTTACGAGCTACAGGATAAAGGGCATGACACTGTTCAAGCTAATCAAGAACTCGGTTTCAAGCCTGATCTTAGAGATTATGGAATAGGTGCACAGATACTTCTGGATTTAGGGCTGAGTAAAATTAGACTTTTAACCAATAATCCAAGAAAGATTATTGGTTTAGAGGGTTATGATTTGACAATAACTGGCAGGGAACCGTTGAAGGTTTTGGCTGGAAAATACAACGAGGAATATCTGGCTACAAAACGGTCTAAAATGGGGCATCTTCTTTAGCATGAAATCCAGTTACGATTTGAGTTCAGAAGACCTTGTTGTCGACAATCCAGGTAGAATTGCTGTGATCGCATCTATGTTCAATGGTGATGTCACTCAGGAAATGGTGCGTTGCTGTCTGAATACTCTTAAGCAATACGGCTATCGAAAAAAGCAGGTGGATGTTTACTGGGTTCCAGGAGCCTGGGAGCTACCACAGACTGTAAAAACAGTCGCTAAAGAAAAAGATACGAATGATGCGGCAATCGCTATTGGATGCATAATACGAGGTAAAACTTCCCATTTCGATTATGTCGCAGGAGAAGCCAGCAATGGGCTCGGTGAAGTGGCTAGATCATCAGAGTTTCCAGTAATTTTTGGAGTTCTAACAACAGATACGTGGGAGCAAGCTTGGGAGCGGGCTTCTGAATCAGGAGAGGACAAAGGTGGAGAGCTTGCAAAGGCGGCTCTCCACATGATTAAGTTGTTTCGAAGAATCCAAGAATGAAGAGTGTCGAGCTTAAAAGGCCAGTGAAGGCATCTCGAATAAATCGGACTAGGGCCAGGGCATGGGCTCTACTGGTTCATTATCAATGGGATGTGGTGAACAGAGATGGAAATTTATCGGATATGTTTAAAGAGATTCTATCGACCCGTAAAGTTTCAGTTGCGCGGGTATCCTATATCAACCGGATTGTCTCTGGATTGGACACACACGGCAAGTTAATCGACGACTCGCTGAATACAGTCCTGAAAAACTGGCGATTGGATCGACTATCAGTGATCGATCGAGGTGTGCTCCGGATAGCAGCCTTGGAAATTCTATACTTCAACGATATTCCATATAAGGTGGCAATTCTCGAAGGAGTTCGACTCGCTGAACTTTATGGAGGGATTGAATCTCCTAAATTTGTGAATGGAGTTTTGGACGCCCTGGTCCCTAGAGTGAAGTGACTCCATCGAGGCCGAGTCAATGAAAATTTTATTGCTCAACTGGATTGATCCTGGAAACCCTCAAGCTGGCGGCGCAGAAGTCCATTTGAAAAATGTTTTTGGCCGGATGGTCGAAAATGGCCACGAGATAACCCTTATCAGTTCAGGTTGGCCGGGTTGTCAAGGGAGGGTCAATGTGGACGGGATTGAAGTCCACCGTCTGGGAACTCGGCATACGTTGTCGATGCTTGCTCCAGCATACTATAGACAAAAACTTAGCGAGCAAAGCTTTGATCTGGTCGTCGAAGACCTAAATAAGGTGCCCTTTTTTTCTCCACTATGGTCTAAAGTACCAGTAACTCTGTTAGTACATCACTTGTTTGGTTTTTCCGCTTTCAGAGGAGCTAGTTTTCCAGTGGCATTGTTGTCTTGCTTATTGGAAATGCCGATTCCTTTGATCTTTCGCAATGTGCCGACTATCGCGGTTTCAAGGAGTACCTCTGAAGATCTGACAAAAAGAGGTATGAGTAGCGATCAGATAACAGTTATTCCTAATGGTATTGATTATCAAGAATTTACTCCCTCACCAATCTCAGATCGTTTCACAGAACCCACTTTATTATACCTGGGGAGATTAAAGGCCTATAAAAGAGTGGATATAATTTTGCGGGCAATCGCAAGGTTGAAAAATAGTGGAGTGACTTGTCGGTTGCTAATAGCGGGTGACGGAGATTATCGGCACCGACTTAATACGCTTTCTAAAACTTTGGGGATTGAGTCCAATGTCCAATTTCTGGGTTTTGTGTCCGAGGCTGAGAAGCTGAAGTTGCTAAGAAAGAGCTGGATCCATGTCTTGACATCTTCGAAGGAAGGATGGGGAATCACTAACTTGGAAGCCGCAGCATGTGGGACTCCTACAATTGCTAGCGACTCTCCAGGACTGAGAGATTCGGTCCTGCATGAAAAGACTGGATTTTTAGTGCCTCACGGGAATCATGAAGCTTTAGCAAACCGGATGGTCCAGTTGTTCGATGACATAACTCTGAGGATCAATATGGGCCAAACGTCGCGGGCATTTGCGGAACAATTTAGCTGGGAGAAGTCAGCAATTGCTGTAGAAGAATTGCTGCAACAGCAGGTGGATCATTTCCGAGTTAGTAGCTAAATTTATGTTGTACATTTAATCCAGAGAGAGAGGTTCGATTGCATAATCAAGTGTTCACTTCGGAATCTGTTACAGAAGGACATCCCGATAAAGTTGCAGATCAAATTTCGGATGCCGTTTTAGATAAATGTTTGGAGGCAGACCCCTATTCGAGGGTGGCATGTGAAACTCTGGTAACTACAGGGCTAGTCGTAGTCACAGGTGAAATCACCACCAATTCTGACTTCATTGACATTGAAGGCTTGGTCCGAAGTACGCTAAAGGATATCGGATATGATCGATCAGATTCTGGAATGCATGGCGGCGAATGTGGTGTACTTTCCTTGATTGGTAAGCAGTCGCAAGATATCGCTATGGGTGTTGATAGAGAAGGTGCTGGCGATCAAGGAATGATGTTCGGGTATGCCACCGATGAAACGGAGCAATACATGCCCGCTCCTATCTTTTATGCGCATCAATTGGTTCGACGATTATCCGAAGTCAGGCATGATGGAGTGTTGCCTTGGCTTAGGCCAGATGGAAAGGCCCAAGTCAGTATTCGCTATAAGGATGGGGTACCTTCTTCAGTGGATGCAGTTGTGGTTAGTGCCCAACATGCAAAATTGATAGATAAAGACGATGAAGACAGTATTAATAAAGAACATCAGATGATCAGGGATAGAATAATTTCTGAAGTTATTGAAAAAGTTATTCCCGCAAAATGGTTGGATGGCTTAGAGGACAAGCAAATCCACGTCAATCCTACCAAGAGATTTGTCACGGGTGGCCCAGAAGGAGATGCAGGGCTTACTGGAAGGAAGATCATTGTTGACACATATGGTGGAATGGGCAGGCATGGAGGCGGTGCTTTCAGTGGTAAAGACGCTACGAAAGTCGATAGGTCTGGTGCATATGCAGCTCGCTGGGCAGCACGAAGTCTAGTTCAAGCTGGAGCAGCGAAACGTTGTGAAATACAACTAGCTTATGCAATTGGAGTTAAAGAGCCTGTTTCTGTGAATGTCAATAATTTCGAAACAGGAAGATTCACAAACAACGAATTAGAGAATGTCGTCAAGGAAGTCTTTGACTTTAAACCGGAGTCGATCATCAAGGATTTAAACCTCCGGAAACCTATCTTTCTGCCTACTTCAAGGTATGGCCATTTTGGCAGAGAGGTAGTGACAAAAGTTCTTGACACGGGGGAATCGGTGAAGTTTTTTCCTTGGGAAGGTTCTGATAAAGTCCAAGACATCCAGACGGCCTTGAAGATGTAATTTCCAAGTATAGATTGTCAAAAAGACTGCGTACAAGGGAGCTTCCATTGAACATTTCTCGCATAGGCCAGTATCTAGTTGTGCTCTTGTGTGGCCTTAGTACTCGAATGCTAGATGGGCAAGAACTACTCAGGGGTCGAGTGGTTAGGGGCGATACACCCGTGGTAAATGAATTTGTGATGCTTCACAGTGTGAGCTCTTTGCAGGCTGGTCAAGTCGATTCGGTTTACCTAGACCAGAATGGATTTTTCGAATTTTCCCTTCCTAGCTTTGATAGTCTGCAAACAATGGATGAGGTGTACTTTGCTTCAGTTGAATACCAAGGAGTGCTTTACTTTGGGAATGCTGTTACGGCAAAATCTCAATTAGCAGAGCTGTATTCCATACCTGTATTCGAATCAAAAACGGTCGATGCAAAAGGCATGTCTCTCCCACTAAAAGTTCGCAATGTGCTTTTGGAAATGACGGAAAATACGTGGCGAGTAAGGGATGTTATTGCCATAGAAAATTCGGGAGAAGAAACACTGGTGCCGACCAGTGATGGTGTAGTGTGGAGTTACCCGCTTCCAAGAGGCTTTAGAAATGCAGAACTAGTACGAGGAGAACTGCCTCCCGAGGATGTAGTGTTCAGCGATGAACAAGTCTTGGTAAGTGCCCCGATACCACCAGGAGAAAGGATGCTGGTCATTTTGTATGAGATGCCAGGCCTTGATGTAATTTTTCCATCTCCAGGTTCTACTGAAAGCTTTGAGATATTCGTTAAGGAGCCAGGCCCATCTCTTCAGATTAGTAACCTGGCACCGTTGGATGTTGTTTCACTGGAACCTGGATCGACATACAGAAGATATTCTGGCACTAACCTTGCAGATGTAAATATCACCGTAACAGAAGTTACAGAGGGAAGGCCGTATCCATTAGGTCGAATAAGTCTTGGAGTAGCTGTCTTATTGGGTTCAGTGGTACTGCTCTCTGTTTTGGGTTACATCGATCCATTAATGTCTTCCAGGGTTTCTCTTGGTACGGAGAGACGTTCGTTTCTGCTCAAAATAGCTCAATTGGATCAACTTCTAGAATCCGAACCAAAGCTACAAGAGGCTTCTAACCTCAAAAAAGAAAGAGCAGAACTGCTAACTCAATTTAAAGAG
>Ga0209035_10000733_pt1 | contig 12975 bp, 12 predicted proteins | sample MarorgKNORR_S2LV_6_FD_188220 | JGI IMG/M metagenome (GOLD analysis project Ga0209035, IMG submission 188220) | Marine microbial communities from the Southern Atlantic Ocean, analyzing organic carbon cycling - AAIW_A/KNORR_S2/LV (SPAdes) (version 2) | ecosystem: Environmental > Aquatic > Marine...
AAAAGATGATTACAAAAAAACGAAAGAAAGATGGACAATATTTGAAGAATATTTTAATGAAAATAATATAAAATTTAAAAAAATAACTTCAATTGAGGGAGATATAATTTCTAAGCTAGTAAATTTGATTTACATTTTAGATTATGCATCGATATATTTAGCCATAATTAATAAAATAGATCCAACACCAGTTAACTCCATTGACTATATTAAAAAAAGATTATAATTTTTGAACTATTTTTAAAAAAATTGAATATCAGAATTAATTAATTTTAATAATGTTACAATATATTTAAAGAGAAGTAGAATTATGGTGTGTTAAAGAATGGATCAAAATAATATTGGAATAACGGGGTTAATTAGGGAATATCCTAAATTCAAATATTCTACAAAAGAATTAATCGATATTCTTGGAAATAAATTATCTGAAAAAGTTAAGGAAAATATTTTTCAATTAGGTGTTAAAGAACGATATTTTACTAGACCTATTGAAAGATATATTGAAACTTCAGATAAACAAATTAATTCAATTAATGATAATGAACCTATTTCTGATTTATCTGCAAAAATTATTAATCAATGTCTAGAAAAATTAGGATTAAAACATGATGACATAAAATGTCTTGTTGCAGGATATGAAAATAATGATTATTTGAGTCCTGGATTGGGTTCTATCACTTTAACCAAATCAGGTTTTTCAAAATTTCTTCCTCATTATAATATTCAAGGAATGGCATGTTCTACTCTTCCAAAACTTTTGGAATTGGGAAAAAATTTAATTCATGATGAAAATGATAAAGTGTTAGTAGTAATTTCAGGTTGTAATTCAGGTTGGTATCTTCCCCATCTTAAAGATAACATGAATGTAAAAAATCCAAAAGAAATTGGAAAAAATCAATATGATCGTGAAAAACAAGTAAACAAATGGGTTTCCACCATGTTTTCTTTTCTATTTGGAGATGGAGTTTCAGCTTTTGTATTATCTAAAGTAAAGGAAGGTCAAGATACTTTAAAAATTGGAAAAATTACACATGCAGTAAATTTTGACAATAATGATTACAAAAAAGCATGTGTTAGGCTAGTAAGTCGTCCTGAAAACCACCATTATGAGTATGAATTAACAGCAGGAGGGGATATCTTATCACGTTCTTTAGAATATTCAAAAAAAGTCATGATGAAGTCATTTAATAAACCTCTTGACACATTTGATGAATCTGCTGCTAAAACATTTATGGAAAATCAAAAAAAAGTCATGATCCATACTGGGAGTTTAAAAATCATTGACGGATTTAAAAACCTCTACAATCTTTCAGATAATCAAATTAAAGAATCCTATGAAACATTAAAACAATATGGGAATTTAACGGGTGTTAGTATTCCCACTGTATTGAATAAAGCTTTAACAGACAACACTTGGAAATCTGGAAAAGGATTACTTGTAGGAATTACTATGGGTTTTGGTTTAGATTTAGTTGAAGTTGAAAAAATTTCAAATTAAGTATATTAAATAAACAAAATTATTTATTATTTTATTGAAACACCACCATCTACTACAAGAATTGCACCAGTAGTCCACGATGAGTCATCAGATGCAAAATAAAGAGATGCTTTTGCAATATCTATTGGTTTTCCAATTCTTCCTAATGGGTGTTCTTTAATTGTACTTTCAATATTTGTTGGAGACAACCATAATGATTTTGTCATATCTGTATCTACAACAGCAGAACAAATACAATTAACTCTAATTTTGTCTTTGGCATATTCTAGTGCCCAACATTTTGTCAAATGAATCATGCTGGCTTTTGCAGCAGAGTAGGCGTCTGCATGAAAATTTTCAAATGCTTTTAAACCTGCATCTGAACTCATATTGATTATTGCACCCTGTCCATTTTTCTGCATATGTGGAATTACATTTTTTGTAATACGAAATTGGCCTGTTAGATTAACATCAATTATATCATCCCATTCTTCTTCTGAAATTTCATGCAACATTTTGAATCTAGGCAAAACTCCGGCATTATTAACCAAAATATCTATTCGTCCAAATTTTTCAATTATTGTGGCAATTAAATTTTTTACATCATTTTCTTTTGTAATATCAGCTTTGATACCAACAATATCTCTTAATTCTTCTTTGGCTTTATCTATTTGTTCTTGATTTTTTGAAGTAATTATTACTGTAGCTCCCTCATCTACAAATAATTTAGCAGTTGTAAATCCAATCCCTCTACTTCCACCAGTTATTAGAATGATTTTATTTTCTAATTTCATTTTCTTTCTCCCTGGTGAAATACTATGATCATATTTTTAAAATAAAATTTTATATTCAATATCTCCAAATTTCTCCATTAAATCTTCTTTTGTCAATTCAATAATATGAAAATATCTTTCTCCAAGATCTTCATCAGATTTTAGGTTAGTTTCTTTCCATGTCCACCCATCATCAACAATCTCTTTTCGAAGAGGACTCACATCAATTATTTTCCAACCACATTTTAAATGTGAATTTAACATCCTAAAATTATCTGTAAATAATCTACCAGATATTTTAGATATTTTTAGATAATCAAATATCCATTTTAGGTAAACTTTTTCAACAGTTGTCATCAAACCTTCTTCTAAACAATTTGGATCTTTCATCATATTATCTAATTCTACGGAATTATCATTTCTATTAAATAAATCCGTTCCAATATTTCCAACTATTTGTCCCTCAAGATATATCATAAATAATATTGATTGATCCTCTTTTGATCTTTTTTGATTAACCCATTTCTTTGTACGTTTTTCATTCATTTGAAAATTACTTGCAAACATATTTTTGTATAATTTTCTCCATTCTGTGAGTAAATGAATAGTTTCTTCTGATTCATCAACTATCTTTAAAACGACAGTTTTTCCATTATGTTTTATTTCAATATAATCTTTAACGTCTTTATCTTTTATTTTGTTTAATTGTGAATGATAAAATGATATATTCATATTTATAAATAATATTAATCACGATAAAAGCTATTTGATTTTAATAATTAATTTAATAATAAAAAATTACAAAATACCATAAAAAATATCAAATTAGGGAGTAAATTAATAGAAAATAACAAACCATTGTTACAGCGTATACTGAGATTGTAATATATTATATTAACCCAAGATCTTTAATTTTTTTAATTTATTTATGATAATATGTGATAAAATTATTAACTTAATCATAGATATCAATTTTAGGTATGAAATTCATTTAATAATCCATTTAAAATAATTATTAATATGGAGAAAATACAGATCGATAAAAAATTCATTGGTAATGATGATCCTTGTTTTATTATAGCTGAAATTGGGACAGGGTATAGAAATTTTGAAGAAGCAAAATTATTGATTGATTCTGCAAAAGAAATTGGAGCGGATGCAATAAAAATTCAAACTTTCAAGGCAGAAACTATCACATCGAAAAAAAATTTTCTTGACCTAGAAGAGACAGGACATGTTTCACAATATCAATTATTTAAAAAATTAGAAATTTCTGAAGAAATACAATTAAAGATAGTAGATTATGCAAAAAAAATTGGAATAATTATTTTTTCAGCACCTAGTCACATGGATGATTTAGTTTCAATGAAAAAAATGAATTTATCAATAAATAAAATTGGCTCTGATCTGGCATGTCATTTACCATTATTACAAGAAATTGCTAAACAAAACAAACCCATTATTCTTTCAACTGGAATGTGCACATTAAAGGAAATAAAAAAATCTGTAGAAATAATAAAATCTACAGGAAACAATCAAATTATTTTACTTCATTGTATTTCTGATTATCCTGCAAAATTAGAAAATTCCAATCTGGAATGTATTAATATGTTTAAGAAAGAATTTGACATTCCTGTTGGTTTTTCAGATCATTCTGTTGGCATTTCAATATCTTTAGCAGCTGCTACCATGGGAGCTAATGTTATTGAGAAACATTTTCGTCATGAACAAAATACTCCTAGTCCTGATGATGTTCATGCTTTAACTAAAAAAGAATTTTCAGAACTCATCAAATCAATTCGAAATATGGAAAAAATGAAAGGAACGGGTATCAAAACACCAACAAAATCAGAAATGAAAAATAGATTAACTAGTAGAGTTAGCATTATCGCCATGATGGACATTAAAAAAGGTACACAAATAACTAATGAAATGATCGATATTAGAAGACCAGGAACGGGTTTAGCGCCTGAAAAATTTAGTCAAATCATAGGAAAATTGGCTTTAAAAAATATACAAAAACATCAGCCATTAAAATCTGAAGATATTGAACAATAATATTGGCTATTCCCAATATTATTCTTTGAGATAACAGTTAATATCTAATAAAAAAATTATTCATTCGTTGAGAATTTTAGTAGTAGTAGCTCATCCCGATGATGATGTTTTAGGCGTGGGCGGTACCATGTTAAAATATTCAAACAAAGGTGATAAAATTAAAGTCATCTTTCTAGCTACTGGAATAACTTCTAGAAAAAACTCAGGTTACATTAATTCAACCAAATATGAAATTAGTGAAAAAGAAGAAAAACGCCTTACTGAAGAAATCAAGATTTTACGTTCTCAAGCAAAAAAAGCTTGTAAATTATTATCCGTGAATAATGTAGATTTTTATGATTTTCCTGATAATGAAATGGATTCAATTCCATTATTGAAAGTTGTGAAAGTTATTGAAAAAGAAATCAAAGATTTTAAACCTGAAAAAATATTTACACATCATTATGGTGATTTGAATGTAGATCATCGTGTTGTATATAATGCAACAATAACTGCTTGTAGACCAATAAACAATATTGTAAAAGAAATTATTTGTTTTGAAGTACCATCATCTACTGAATGGAATTACCCTAATACTTTTGTACCAAATTACTTCGTAAATATTACAAATCAATTAGATAAAAAAATCAAAGCAATGGAAATTTACAAAAGTGAAATAAAAAAATTTCCGCATCCAAGATCATCTAAATATTTGAAAATAAATGCCAATAGATGGGGTGGAGTTTCTGGAAATACTGCTGCTGAAGCTTTTGAAATTATAAGAAAAATAGAAAAGTAAAATTAATAGGTTTTTAAATTTTCTAAAATCGTTTTAGATTTTTCTCCTTCATTAAACAATAAATCTATTATTGACATATTCGACTGAAAAATATTTCCAAGTTGAGTGTAAATTGGGTGTTGAAATTTTTCATAAATAATTTTTATTTTTGATTGTTTAAAGATCTCTTCATCAAGATAATTTTTACCTAGTTCACCTGAAAGATATGTATCTGAAGATACCCTCTTACAAATTTCCAACAGTCTCTCTGAGCCAGTGCTTTTTATGTTTAATTCAGACGATCTAATCGTTTTAGTATTTATTCCCATTTTTGAAGAAAAATAATCAATCAAAATGAAATTTAGATCAATTAGTGTATCCCATTCTTTCGCTAATATGTCATCAATTTCAGTCCAATAATTTTCAAAAAAACGTGATTTTTGATAATTAAGTTTAATTGCTTTTCTGTGCTTATCCTTCCAATTTCCATTATTTGCAATTTTAATTTCATTCAATTTTTGACCAAATTTATAGACTACCGGAACTGTTAGCCACATTATTCCTTCACTAGTTTTTATTTTGTTTCGATTATCCCAATCATTTTTCGTAAATTGTACATCATCAAGAAAAACAAAAATATCACATGATTGAATTTTTTTGAAAAACCCCATAGATGGTAAATATCCGGGTTGTCTAATGCTCACCACAGTCATTTCATTATTTCAACACACATTCATTGATAAATTGTTTTACATTTTCTAAATTAGATGTATCTAATTCTTTTTGTGAAGTTACTATTACAATAGTTTTTTTCATAATTTATCAAAATAAATATTACATTTTAGCATTTTAGAATTTTTAAAACTTTGTCCAATTATGCTTATGACGAACCCTTTTTGATATTAGACATACTGGAATTTATCTCAAGTAGTTTTGGATTTTTATCAAGAAATTTTATAATTTTTTTTAATTGAATAGGTTTTTTAGTTTTAACAAGAGAATTAAATATTTCACGCACCAAAATTAAATCTTGGGGAGTATCCACAGTTAATCTAATCTCTGATCTTTGTAAAATTTTTTCGGGTTCAAATGTATGGGTTTTGAATTGATTTTTGTTTTTGTTTATGTATAAATCAAAATCTCCACTACGATGTCTTGATGAACCTTTTGCATGTGATATTTCTAATATCTTTCTATTAATTATATGAAATCCAGAACCTTTGGGAATTGGTTCAATTACTGAAAAATCATAATTTTGTTTAATATGTTCTTTAATTGAACTGTCAATTCCTTCCCAATATAGATATGGATTTTCTGTTGTAACTCTAAAAACAATATCAGCATTTACTAATTTAGCTCCTTTGATAAGTCGTATTAATACATCTTTTTCATTACCTATAATAAACTTCAATCTATGTTTTTTTGCAAAATCTATGAATACATCATTTCCAGGATTTTCACTTATTGCAAGTACTATATCAGAAATAGTTTTAGATTTTTTTATTTGATTAATTAATAATTCAAGAATTGTATATTTACCAATTCGTTGTAGTGGTTTCGCAAACAATCGTGTAGAATTAACTCTACAGGCCAACACAGCTGCTACTCTCTTGGATTTATCTTTCGTCAAGGATTTTAGTAAATTTTCATAGTATATTTTTTCTTGCATTTAGACAATACATCAATAGCTGTTTTAAGTAAAACTCAAAATTAAATTTAATAAATTAATATCATCTATTAACAACATTAGGTAGAAATTTTGGTTTAAACTAATGACAGCAAAACTTTTGTGACTCTAAATAATCCTTTTCCATCAATCATTTTTCTTCCTTTTTTTATCATTTTTTTCCTGTCATTTAACGAGTCTAATTTTAATAAAATATTCTCCAGATTTTTTAAATTTTTACATTTTTTCCCAAATCCTTGTTTTTGCACGTCATCTGCCATAATATTTTGTAATTTTGTGATTGGAATCATTATACAGGGTATTCCGATACAGGCTAACTCATAAACTGTAATTCCTACTGAACATATGATTAAATCTTGAGCAATAAACAATTTAGAAATATTTTTTACATTATTTTTAATTTTTAATTTATCAAATTTTCTTGAAAGTTCTAAAATTTTTTTATCGTTGTTATAAGTAGGACCTAAAACTACTGTTACATGATATCCTTTTTGACATAATAATTTAGATATTTTATAGGAATAATTATTTTCATCATTTCCTCCAAATGTTACAAGGATTTTTTTTATTGATGTTGATGTGTTATTGTTTTTATTAATTTTATAAAATTGTTCACGAAGAATTAGATATTTTGAACCTAAATATATTTTTGTATTTTTATTTTCAATAGGATAGGTTTGGAAAAAAAATACTGCTGTACCGTTAATGATTACATCACAATCAAATTTTTTATTTCCAACATCATCAAAAATCACTTTTTTATTATTTACTAATCCTTTTGAATATAATTTACTGTGAGATGGAAGATCTATAATGAATAATTTTATTTTATCTGATAATTTTTTACAATGTTTCATTCTAATTTGTTCTGAACCTTTTTGTAATTGAATATAGGGAATTTTTTTATGCTTATGTTTTAAAAGTTCTTTTTCATCTTTAACCAAAAAAACAACTTTTTTTTTGTGTTTTTGTAATTGTTGAGCTATAGCTAGACATCTAAAATAATGTCCGGATCCAATCCTCCCTCCCATATCTACTCTAATGCCTACATCATATTGCATATTTTACATAAGAAATTACTCTATAAAATAAATTTTTAATTTTTAGGATTGCTTAATACTGACTTTATTTCTAGAATCATTTTATCAGATTGTTGATTTGTTAATCCATGTGAATTGCAGCCTTCTTCTACTGTTTCTCCCTTAGATGTTGGACATCCAACACAATAAAGACCATATTTTTCAAAAATCTGTGATACTTTTTCCCCACCTTTCTCAATAATATCTGCAATTGCTGTAGATGATTTAATTTCTAACCTATTTTTATTCAAATTTTCATCATAGCCTAATCTTGCTTGCCATGGTACATGTAACAGCTTCCAAAAAGCAATATTGTATAAATCAGGATTTCTAGAATATGTACACCAATATCCACCTTCCATTTCATCCCAATACAGATCATTATGGATAATTTCTTGGACCATGTTACCTTTACATATCATAGTTAGTTCAGCATCTTTTGGAGCTGTTAATGATTCGTATGTTACATTTCCACATTCAAATTTAATAAAACCATGTAGTGTTCGTTGAAAATTTTTTGCAGTTAATAAAACAGTATAACTTCCTACATGTTTAGAAAGTTCTGAACCTGAGAATGATTCAAAATATTGTTTTAAATCATCATGTGTAATGTCAAAATCTTCTGAAATACTCTTTTGATTTTTTTCGATCTCGTATTGATTTTTTAAATATGTATATAGATATTCTTTATTATAAAAAATTTCACGATCAGTATGTCGGGTAAATTTTTGAGTTTGACCATCCCACGATTCGCCGGGTAGTAAATCTAAAACCTGTATATTTTCATCAGTAAAATGGTTTATAACATCACTCAGATTATTTTTTGGTTGTGCTTTTACATATTTTAAATGCTCAGGATTACAAAGTTCATTAAAATTTGCAAATGGTAATATGTATTTTGCATTAGATAAATCTGCTATTTGTTTCATCATCCTAAGCATTGCTTGATTTCTTTCTAGCATCATTTGTTTTTTGGATTCATTTTCAATATGAGCCCATGTAATAGGGTATGAACTACCTGGACTGAATTGTACACAAAGTAAATCTATATCTCCAACTATCTTTTTTATACTCCAATTAAATCCTGCATCATTTACATTTAGAATTTTAAAATTTCCCAGTTGCAAGTATAAAATACTATCATTCCATGTGCTTCCAGAAGTAAATGATATCATCTTTATACTATCGGTAATTTCAAAAAGATTTCCAGATGACATTGCTTTTACATTTTTAAAACCTAATGTTTCAGCTTTTTTTACAAGCCGCTCATTATCAAAGTCTGGAACATAAATTGGAATATTCTTATCTAATTGGGATAAAGTATATTCATGAAAATGATCTGAGTGTTCATGAGAGATATAAATGGCATCTATTTTTGGAAGTTCCGATATTTTTATTTTTGAAGGAGGATAATTTATCCATGAATCAAAAATAGCAAAACGCTCTATCCAAGGATCCATCAAAATATTGAATCCTTTCCATTCAATCAATAATGCTGCGCTACCTACAACTGTAATTTTAGGTAAGACTTTTGGCCCTTCATCAACTTCAATTCTTTGTTGTTCTGTTCCCGGAATTGAAGCATACAGTAAATTTTTTTGTATTTTTATTTCTATTTTATCAAGACTTGAAGTTGGTGAATTGATACATTTTCCAGAATCTGGATTAAAGGTCCACTCATGGCTAGGACACCTCCATTCATCTTTTTTTAAATCTTTAACAATATTAGATTGATGAGGACAAATTGCGCTGTACAGTAATGGATTACCACTATCATCTTTTGTTAAGATGTATGGTTCGTCTTCAATGTCAATTAATTTGGGTAAGTTTTGTAGTAGTGTTATGGGTCCTAAACAAACATCCATTTTATTCATTTAGACAAATTATCATAAATAGGTATTGGATATTGTTAATACTGATTTTTTAATTTACTGCTATTTGGTCATTGTTAAGTAAATTAGTAGTGTTACAATAATCAACTTATCTATTTTTTTTTGATTGTAATACTTGGTTTATGACATAATGTAATAGAAATTTGTCTTTGACAACATCATAATCTTTCCAGTTAGCAGTATAAACCCCATTCTCTGCCTGAATTATCACCGTATTGATGATTAATTTAGATACAATTCAGTAATAATAAAAGTTCACGATATCTTTTTAGATGATTTAAAATATTAAAAAAAATACTTGATAAAGTTATTTGATCCATATATTTCCAAAGAAGAAGCTAAAGCCACGACTAAAGTTATTCAAAGTAAATTTTGGGCATCTGGAGGAGGAATAAATAATGTAAAAAAATTTGAAGAATTATTTTCAAAATATACTAAAAGCAAAAATTGTGTTGCGGTAAATAATGGTACTGCAGCACTTCATTTAGCACTTTCATTATTTAATATAGAAAATAAAGAAGTGTTGGTACCATCTCTAACCTTTGTTAGTACTGTAAATTCAATTTTGTATAATAAAGGAAAACCAGTTTTTGTTGATGTTGATTCTAAAAATTTGTGTATAGATATTATGGACATAAAGAAGAAAATTACAAAAAAAACGGGAGCTATAATAATTGTAGATTTTGCCGGAATGCCTGCAAATATTAAAGAAATAAAAAAATTTGCAGATAAAAATGGAATTCCAGTTATTGAAGATGCGGCTCATTCAGCAGGAGCAATGCATAATGGAAAAAGAATTGGTTCTCATGTAGATGCAGTATGTTTTAGTTTTCATCCAGTGAAAAATCTTGCCATGCCTACTGGCGGAGCAATTTGTATCAATAATAAAAATGCAAAAAAATTAAAAAATATTCTTCAATCATTAAGATGGTGTGGTATTGAAAACAGAAAAAAATTTCAATATGATATTAAAAGACTAGGTTGGAATTATTACATGAATGAAATTTCTGCAGCAATTGGATTAGTTCAATTAAAAAAACTTGATTTTGCAAATAAAAAAAGAAGAAATACTGCAAAAAAATATTCTTTAAAATTAAAAATGACCAATAAAATGCCTTATTCAGAGGATTGTGTTTATCATTTTTATTGGATTAGAGTCAAAAATAGAGAAAAATTTATGAAAAAAATGTATGAAAAAGGAATAGAAACAGGAATTCATTACAATCCAGTTCATAAAATGTCATATTATAAAAGTAAAATGAAACTTCCCATAACAGAACAAGTTACCAATCAAATTGTTTCAATTCCAACCCATCCAAATTTAACAAATTCTCAAGTTGATAAAATAATTCATGCAGTGAATAATCTGTATGATTGTTAATGAATTCATTAGAATAATTCATCGTAAGCTTATTTTACCCAATTAAAAATTAATAAACATGTTCAAGGGTAAAAAAATTCTAATTACTGGAGGAACTGGTTCTCTAGGTAAAGCGCTTGCGAAAAGATTACTAGAATTAGATGCAGATGTTGTTAGAATTTTTAGCAGAAATGAAAATAGTCAAATCACAATGCAATCAGAAATGGATGATGATAGACTACGTTATTTTATTGGTGATGTGAGAGATTTACCAAGACTAATCAAAGCCATGGAAGATGTAGATATAGTATTTCATGCTGCGGCATTAAAACATGTTCCAGTAATTGAATACAATCCATTTGAAGCCATTAAGACAAACGTTTTAGGATCTCAAAATGTTATTGATGCTTGTCTTCATGAAAATATTGAAACTGTTGTTTGTGTTGGTACAGATAAAGCAGTTTCGCCACTTAACACATATGGTGCAACTAAATTATTAATGGAAAAATTATTCGTTACAGCTAATAATCATACAGATCGTAAACGTCACAGGACAAAATTTGTTGCTATCAGATACGGTAATGTATTGGGAAGTAGTGGTTCTGTGGTACCAACATTAGTAAAACAAATAGAATCAGGTAAAAATATTACCATAACAGATCCAAATATGACAAGATTCAATATTACTATGAATCAAGCTTTAGATTTTATCATAAGATCCTTAAAAAAAGGAAATGGTGGTGAAGTTTTCATACCTAAATTAAAAGCATATTCTTTAGAAGTTTTAAAAGATGCAATTATAGAAGTATTGGAAAAAGATGTAAAAACTGAAATAATTTCTGTTAGACCTGGTGAAAAGTATCATGAATCTTTAATCAGTAATGAAGAAACAAGAAATACATTTGAAGATAATGAAGATTACGTAATTCTTGAGAACAGATTACAGGAGAATAATAAAAGGAAAAAATCAAGTTTAGTAAGCCAATATTCATCAGATAAGGTAGAATTACTTACAAAAGAAGAATTAAAAAAAATTCTAATTGAAGAAAAACTTTTACCAATAAAATAATTTCATAGTGTTAATAAAATTCTTTAATTTTTAAGATTTATCAATACATTTAGTCATAATTTTTATATTTTGTATGTTGAATCATCTTTTTAATGTGCTCATTAGCTAAAGTTTCAAGCTGTTTTGAATATTGATGTAATAATTCATTCATCTGTTTTTCACTAATTTCAACATCAGAAAGAAATCCATCATAAAATAAAATATGATGTGCTAAATTATCAAAGCCAAACCAATCAAAAGGAAAAGAATTTTTCTCTAAAATAGATACAAAATTATTTAGATCATTAAGATCAAATTTTACATTTAATTGTTTTTGAATTAATTGTGGAAGTTCTTTTGTATCGTTTAAAATTTCAACAGATTTCAGAGAAGAATATAACGTATCAACAAAAGTGATTGTAGGTTTTTCATAGAATGCCGCTTCAAATCCGGCTGTTCCACCAACAGTAATCACCATAGAACATTTTGGTAAAATATTTTTTGGGTGAATAGTATGATGAAGCATTTTAACATTTGGTAAATCCATTATTTTTTTATAAAATGAAAAAGATCTCCAATCTCTAGTATCCATTCCTGGATGATCTTTTACATATAATTTGTAACCTACAGGTAAAGATTTTGCTATATGAGTAACTAATTCAATTAAATTAGTATGAAATGGTGCTCCAATAAGTAACCCTCTTTCAGGTTCAGTTATCAAGGGAAAAAAAATAAATTTTTCATCATCTATTGCTCGTGATAAATTTTTGTTTATTAAATATAATCGATATCTTTTTTTTAAGGACCAAAAAATAGTGATAAAAAAGATTTTGATTTTATCTCT
>Ga0209035_10000735_pt1 | contig 12969 bp, 10 predicted proteins | sample MarorgKNORR_S2LV_6_FD_188220 | JGI IMG/M metagenome (GOLD analysis project Ga0209035, IMG submission 188220) | Marine microbial communities from the Southern Atlantic Ocean, analyzing organic carbon cycling - AAIW_A/KNORR_S2/LV (SPAdes) (version 2) | ecosystem: Environmental > Aquatic > Marine...
TGACGAGGTTAACGCTTTGTTAGGTATTGTACTCATGGAATCCGAGCGACTTCTTGACACCCACCCGGATGGCGGTGGCAGGATCACAGTTCGAAGAGTTAAGGACGTCTGTTCTTCAGCGATTGGGCGACTTCAAAGCGAGTTGTTCGACTTGGGAGCAGAACTCGCTTGCCCCCCAGATCAGATTCCAGAATTTATGCAATTAATAGATCAAGAAGATTCAGACCGTCTTTGTGAAGAGATGGATGCTTGGAATGAGGAACTCCAACCCCTTGAGAGTTTTATTCTACCAACAGGCTCAGGACCTATCGCATCAATGCATTTAGCGCGCACGGTTACCCGCCGCTTAGAGCGGTCAATGGTTGGAATGAAAGAGAAAGTCAGACCATTGACACTGCAATATGTAAATCGCTTATCCGATTGGCTTTTTGTCCTCTCTCGCTGGATTTCATTCCGATTAGGAGAAGAAGAGAGTTTGTGGATTCCTAAAGGAAAAAGAGAAGACGGCACAGCAGGAATGACTCGTCGCCAGAGTGCAAACCGCTGATCAATCTCTTCCTATCGATTTCATATGCAGGCGAGCTGCAGTAAGTATGCCTCGACTTTCTTCATGAGTTAATTGACTCATCGCACTTTCCCATTCTAGCCACAAATGTTCCCTGTGCTCATGGCTTATTTGGACAGTCATAGTTTCAGTTTCAGCGATATACCAAAACACCTGCTTGTCTATACGCTTTCCCTTATGCCTGAAATCATAAGCGGTTCGATATTCAAATCCATCAATAAATTCAATATCAGAAATACCGGTTTCTTCAGCAAGTTCCCTCGCAGCAGTGGCCATGCGGTCAGCATCATCATCCTCAATATGGCCCTTTGGAAAATCCCAATGGCCCTGCGGGTATTGTAGAAGTAGAATTGAACCAAAGTTCACCAGCACCACTCCACAAGAGGTCTCCATGGGCATAGGGCTCAACTTCCCATTGATAGCCCCATCGCTTCTAATCGGCCCTATACATTCATGTCTTGAACGCCCACGCCGATTGTAATGTCACCTCTGGATGGGATAGCAAGAGTCGTCGCAGACTCGGATTTAGACGGCCTGATGGCGGCAGCGGTTCTCAAAGCAAGAAACCCCGAAATAGAGGTGCATTTCAGCCACCCTGCCTTGATTAGAGCAGGCAGTATTGATCATTTAATCGACCGCCATACTGCAATTTGCGATTTACCATTCCATCCAAATTGCGGACTATATTTGGACCACCACCTTACAAACCGACCCTCCAAAGAAGAGCAAATAATCTTTGAAGAAGCAGGAGGAATCTGCCATTGGCGAGACACACCATCGGCCGCAAGAGCAGCATACGACTTGTTGAAAGATGAATTGGATTTATCGCATTTAGAAGAGATAATGCCGATTGTTGATGCATTGGATTCAGGAGGAATTACTCTTGAAGAATTTATGGAAGACGGCCCCGTGATACGTTTATCCCGTTCCTTATCATTATCAGACCCAAATCATTTACAAGTTGTATTGAATCAATTCGCAACCGGCCTACCACTTTCTGAAATTCTGAAAAGTCATGCAACTAGGTTAGAAAAGTTAGGCTCCGACCGCGCAATGCAAAGCGAATTAGTCAAAGAAAGAACAGTGATTGTTAATGGCTTGGCTATTTGTGACCTTAGTGAAACCGGAGTGAGGAGTAACGGGTACCTTGTCACCGCATTAGCTGGGCCAGAAGCCTATGCTTGTTGTGTAATTCATGGGTTTATGGATGGAAGTATAGAGGATGCAAATCACCAAGCGCTTGGAGCCTCATTCTATGCAAATTCATTCCGTGGTGAAGAGAATCCCTTCGACCTTTCCCGAATGGCGACCCTGTTAGATGAAACCGGAGGCGGGCATGCAAATGCTTGCGGTTGCCGCATCCAGCCATCCGATTCTTCTAATCGTGCATTGATTGAAGGGGACAAAGAATTCAATCTGGAACAGTGGATAAATCTCTGGAAGAATCGAGAAACTACAATGCGTCGTTGAAGCTTTTTGGTATTTAGGAAAGATGTACACAGGGCCAACCAATAACTGAAATACTTTGTTTTTAGCGAGCGAGCATGGAAGGTGCGTCTGACCCCAAGATGCTAGAAGGCCGCGCCTTCTACAAGTTGGGTGAGTTTACCTATGACCATAGAAAGAAAGTATTGGTCATCGGAATTCTTGCATGTATCGGTATGGCATCACTGATGACCATGGGGGCTAATTGGGCAGAATCATGGGGCGAGGGAGACCTTGAATCGATGAATGCATCCAAGATGTACAATGATGCTTTCACGTACGATGAAGGCTCTCAATCCTTTACTTATCTCGTCCACCACCCAACTCTTGATGATACGTCATTAGAATGGCAAAACTCAGTTACTAAGGCGCTGGAAGTTTTTGCAGGATTGGATGATGTCAGTATCGAATATTCATGGGAGAAGACTGGTGATGAGAGAAACCAGTTTATTCATCAAGATGAAGATGGGTTTTGGGCATTGAATGTTGTAACCATCAATCTAGATCGTACAGAAGCCAAGCAGTTGTATGCCGAAAACTGGGAAGATGTAGAAATCGATGGAGACTTTGAGACATGGCGTACTGGCGGAATTGCAATCGATGTCATCTTCGATAAGAGAATTCAAGATGATTTGATAACTGCTGAACTTATTTCGGGTCCGTTATCTCTCATCATCTTAGTTATTGTATTCGGGACAATTATAGCTGCATTATTGCCAATTGGAATTGGATTGTTAACCGTTCTTTCTGCAATGGGAATAACCATTTGGCTATCCAATGTAACAGATGTCACTCAATATGCTGTGAATATTATTTCACTAATTGGGATTGGAGTTTCAATTGATTATTCCTTATTCATGGTCAATCGGTTTCGTGAGGAAATGAACCGGGGCCATGATGTTAGAACAGCTACTGCGATGAGTGTAGCAACCGCCGGTAAAGCGGTTTTCTTCAGTGGAGTCACAGTTGGAATAGGTCTAATGGGTATGCTATTCTTCGAGAATACAGGAATTCCAAGTCTTGGGATTGGCGGAACATTGGCTGTAACCGTTGCTATGATTTATTCATTGATTGTTCTACCTTCGATTCTAGCCATGTTGGGCACTAAGGTGAGTGATGGATGGAAATTACCATTCTCTTTCAAGACCGAAAACGATAGCGAAGATGGCATTTGGTCAAAGATTGCGAAGACTGTAATGGAGCGTCCTTGGACGGTTTTGATTCCTACATTAATTATCCTACTTGGAGCAGGATTGCCATTCTTTCAAGCGGAATTTTCTATGGCTTCTAGGGATGCTCTACCCCCTGACGATGAAACCAGAGTCGGATTTGAACACTTAGATGAGAAATGGCCAGAAAGTGCAGCAAATTCTGCATTGATTGTAATCGATTTTGATGGAGAGGACCCATTGGAAGAAACCAACATCCGTCAGATGTACAGGTGGGCAAATGAACAAGTCAATGATTCAAGAGTACTCGATGGATTCGGTTATGCTTTAGGACCAGACCCAGGGATGTCAGAGGATGCAGTAGTCGACTTTTGGCAAAGTGAAGAACAGACTCCACAATTGAATGCTACTCGAGAATACCTTCGGCAACAATTTTTAGCAAACAGCACTACTTTCTTTGTTTTCTCTTTAGATGGGCCAATAACGGGAGTAGATAGTAGGGAATTTGTAAGTCAAATCCGTGACGAAAGGAGTTCTTTAATCGACGATTTAGTAATTGGCAGTGAGGGTTCACTCCAAGTCGCAGGGTTTGCAGCCTACAGCCTTGATACTCTAGATGCAATCAAGGAGAATTTACCTATCGCTTTGGCATTTATCTTCATCTCTACAATTATACTAATTTTCATCCAGGTGCGAAGCGTGATAATCCCGATTAAAGCAATCGTGATGAATATTTTATCGATATCTGCATCCTTTGGAATGTTGGTATTCGTATTCCAATGGGGTTATGGTGCCGAGTTACTGAACTTTACTCCGCAACCAATAGAGGCAACTAATCCAGTGATTATGTTCTGTATTGTATTCGGGTTATCGATGGATTATGAAGTTCTGATGTTATCTAGAATTCACGAGGAGTGGGAGAGGACTGGCGACAATACCTTGGCTGTAGCTAATGGATTGCAAAGGACTGGCCGGCTAATCACTGGTGCAGCGGCAATTATGGTTGTTGTATTCGGTGCATTTGGCCTTTCATCAGTAATTATTCTGAAGCAGATCGGATTAGGTCTAGCACTTGCAATCCTTATCGATGCAACCATAGTTAGAGCATTGGTTGTTCCAGCAACTATGCGCTTGATGGGCAAGTGGAATTGGTGGTCTCCTGCCTGGCTTGGGGGTTCAAAGAACACTGAAGATGTTAAGGAATCCAAGGAATGAATGGAAAAACATCAGAGCGATTAGCAAATCGGCTGCCCTTCCATGTTTTGTCTTCTCCAGACGGTCTTTACGAGATTTCCGCCCCCATCTTGCGGTAATCCACAACAGTGTAATTCCGAGTGGGCCAGTGAACCCATGTAGGCTTCCTGGCATGAGTCCTAATCCGGTGTACCACCTTGCTAAGAATGCGATTAGAACGGAAAGAATTGCAGCTTGAAGTATTCGTTCACCCACCCTTTCGTGGCGCTCCAACTCCTCTCGGCGACTCATGCCTTTCAGTTCTGCACTCTTACGTTTCCAACCATATTGCCACCACATCCAAGCAAGTATTGCTATCGCTGTGATGGGATGCAGCAATAGGATAACGGTCCGAAGCACCTCCATTAATTTGTGTTGAGATGGTCACCCATCATTGTTGTTTGGAATAATTTGTGGCGCCGGTGGCTCTAAAGGCGTCCGACTAAGCGCCTCACCCCATAGGGGTGAGCGACGATGGACGAAAACAACCTCGCTGTTTGCCTAAATTCCGGCATGAAGGAGAACCTCCCAACCGCCACTCGTCAGCGTATTGTAGCCAAGACTCCAGAGTGGAGAATGTTAGACAAGCCTTGGAAATCTCTTCTTCTCATCGCATTGAACGAATTACAAGTTCCAGGTGATGATAATGAAGGTCAGTCTCCATCTATGATGCGCGGCCGACGTTCCCCTCGTGGCCGCCGTGGTGCTCGAGGATCAAGCGGTCCAATGGAATGGTTACCCGAGGCTAGTGAGGTCTTATTGGACGATGACTCAACAACAGCATTTAGGCTCGCAGTATTACTAATCCGCAAGACATTATTCGCTGATGATTGGGAAGAATCTAGTGATGTCATCGTTGACGGTTTACGCGAGGATGCCTCCACAAATGGGGTTCACCCAGTATGGTCTAAGATGGCCGAAGCAACCCCCATCCTTGCTCAATTCGCCGCGTTCCCTCAAAATGAAATAAGCGACCAAGAAGCGGATTCGTTTGATTTGGGTGCTGGGTGGATAGACCCTTCAGTTAGCAAATCACTTGTCAATGCTCTTTCAAACCTTGAATTAAATGTGACTAATGCAACTGTAAGGATGGCCATGCAGAAAGCCAAAGCGCAATTGAATGGAAAGCGAGGACTTAGGGACATCAATGGTATTGAATCGCTAGAAGGAGAGGCTAGTGTTGTCAGTGTATTGTTGAACATTCACTTAAACAATGATGCAACCGCTTCGTTGAAAGAACTTGCAAAGAGCGATTCAGATTTGGCTAATGCTTTGACAGATTTACTACAACTTCGCGAAGGCAACCCCTCGGATTGGAACGCTTCCCGTTCTTTGTCAGAGGATGATGAACTGTCGATGGCTAGAAAGAAGGCTGCTTGGGATTTGATGCCAGAACAGGCGTCAGAACTTACGAGTGAAGAACTCGCAGAAGGTCTTAGTTTAGCGACAACCCCTCAACAGAAGGAGACTTTGACTTGGTGGAGATTAGCGGCCTTATTGAGCGAGGGGTCATCCGAAAAAGCTCTAGAATTACTCATGTCATTGTCTGTAGAATCAGATGCAGACATGAGTATCTTGATGCCACTGGTCAAGAAATTAGGCGAAGATGCATTTTCTTGGCTTGCTTCACAAATTGAAAATCTAGCACAGGAATCACTTTCAGACCTTGTGGGAGACGAGGATGTTGGAATCACCCTGAGGGCAGCAGCAGCCCGTCGTCTTCACGACATAGGGGCTTCAGTTGGAATCGACGCATCGATAGATATCTTTACCCGAGGGCTTGATTTATCTCGTTTAGCCCAAGTATTACTCATCGATGAACAGAGATGTGCCGATAATCCATACGCCACATTACTAGTGGCTCATCTACTTCCTGCTCGAACCAAAGGATGGGATTTTGAAACCATTCGCAATGCACGCAGAAATGCTCTTTCGACAGTCGAAGAAGCAGAGGTCCCAAGTGCATTCTCTCCAGTTAGCCGTGAACTAATTCTGATGCTTGATGGAGCGGCACAAGCAGATGACGATTGGGTAGTTGATACACTTGATAAAAATGGAATTAAGGCGTTCAATAATTGCCGACAAGCTTTGAAAGATGGAGGCGATGGCCTTGCAGATTCTAAAGTGATAGATACCTTGGCAAAGAGTGTCAAGAGTGCGGATCTCAGCGATGTAGAATCACGTTTATTCAGTGCCGTCATCGACACATTACGCCTGAACAGGGCATCTTGGGCACTCCAAACTGGTAAATCGACAGGCGTGAATAAATTACTCGACGGCCTTCTTTCTGGAGAAGTAACTGCAATGCCAATGATGCAAGCGGTACGCCACCTAGTGCTAGAGTATGATATCGGTTTAGCAAATCTAGTCACTTGGTATCAGGAAAATGACCCACAGTCCCCATGGCACACACTTGCCCGTGCTGCAGTACATGTCAGCAATGAAGATGAATTAAACGCGGCTAGGGACTATCGTAGAGCCGGTGACCACGAAGATTTCGATTATGAGCATCGAATCTTGTTGCACCGTAAGGCGCTAATCCACCTTGCTCATGCAGAACAATGGTCCGAAGCGGTTGCTCTACTGGAGCAAGAGCCAGCACTAAGGTCTGCATTAACTCGCAGATTCCAATTATATCTCAATGTGTCACATATTGCATCTAGTAAAGGCAGTACCGATGATGCTACAAGAATACTGAAGAATTTCGTTAAGAGAACCGAAATGGTAAATCAAGAAGACCAACAAGGGAAACCCCAGTTGGTTGAGAGGGTCAAGCACTCTGAGGAAGAACTTGATCTGTTGCGCAATTATCCTAGTTCCCACCCTAGACCACTTCCACACGAACCATTCGCTGGTAGAGTAAAGGCCGCCCTCAATACATTACAACGAGAGAGAAGGCGTAATCGGCATACTTTCGAGAATCGTTATGCTCAAGCTATGATACACGAACCATCTGGTGAAGAAATCTACGAGATTGCCCTCGAAGCATCTGCAGAAAAGCCACTCGAAGGAATGATGCTACTCGAAAGAGCACAGAATTCTGGTAAATTTTCAATACTTGACATCAAGAGACTTGGTGATGCGGAGCGCAGTTTGTTTGCAACATATCGGCATAATTTGCCAGTTAAGTTGCGCTCATATTTGCGAAATCTAGCACTGGTTCCTTTGGTAATTATTGACACCAATATTCTAATTGATGAATTACAGCATCGTATTTCAGACAAATTAGGAATTAATGCAGAATCATCCCTCGACATAGGTGGCCGTGGTCGCTTCCATCGAATCCTCAAACACCGTGCCGAAGAAGGAGTCATTGAATTATGGCTACCAAAGGTCGTCAGGAATGAATTGGAGACTATAGCGGGAGACCTAGACCGTATTCGTGGTAGATTTGTAGACACACTCGTCGGCTCAGATAAGTTGGACAAGGTCCTAACTCAATCTGTTCTCAAAGGCATCGTAACTGAAATCATTAGCGACTTCTCTACTTGGAAGCCAATGGACCTCCATATTGAAGATGAAGCAGATGATGAAGATATCAGAAGCGACCTCAAGACCTTCTTCATTGAGCATGCAGAAGTCTATGATGAGATTACTGCAATGAAGAGGATGCATGGCGAACCGATGCGAACTGTCATCGGCAAGAAGGATATTTACCCCGAAACAGCAGATCAGACTCTAATGAGTCTTGCATCAGCTATGGCAAATAGGCCACTTGGTGAGATTGGTAGCATTCTAATAGCTACTAGAGATTCTGATTTCACACTGGTCGCTAGAGGAATAGAAGAGAGATTCGGGTTTGGTGTAATTGCAAATAGCCGTACTCTCAATTCTTGGCTAAGATAATTATCTTAGTCGCCAATATTTGGTAAACTTTAATTTTCGTTGAAAGAATTGCGGTTAGCAAATTATTCTCACATATGAGAAATGATAGCATCGCCGAACGCTGAGCAAGAGAGTAGTTCTGCATCGTCCATCAACCTTTCAAAATCGTAGGTAACTGTCTTTGCAGAGATTGCCCCTTCCATGCCTGTTACAATTAGGTCAGCGGCGTCTCCCCAGCCCATGTGGCGCAACATCATCTCAGCAGATAGAATTAGTGAACCAGGGTTCACCTTGTTCATTCCAGCATATTTTGGAGCAGTTCCATGTGTCGCTTCAAAGATTGAAATTCCAGTATCGTAGTTGATATTAGCACCAGGTGCGATACCAATTCCACCGACTTGGGCCGCTAAAGCGTCAGAAATATAGTCGCCATTGAGATTCATTGTTGTCAATACCCCATATTCAGCAGGGCGGGTGAGAATCTGTTGTAGCATAGCATCAGCGATTACATCTTTTACAGTAATTGTATTGCCAGTGTTTGGATTTGTGAAAGTGCACCATGGTCCACCATCTATTTCGGTCGCTCCAAATTCATCTTTAGCCAGTTGATATCCCCAATCACGGAATCCACCTTCTGTGAATTTCATGATATTCCCTTTGTGAACCAGAGTAACACTGTCTTTGTCGTTGTCAACTGCATATTTCATTGCTGCACGTACAATACGAGCAGTTCCTTCTTGGCTAATCGGCTTGATACCGATACCAGATGTGTTCGGGAATCTAATTTTGTCAACACCCATTTCATTGATTAAGAAATCCATAACTTTGGCAACATCAGCAGAGCCTGCTTCCCATTCAATTCCAGCATAGACATCTTCGCTGTTCTCTCTGAAGATGATCATATCTACATTCTCAGGTGACTTTACCGGGGAAGGAGTTCCTTCATACCAGCGGACAGGCCTTACACATGCAAACAAATCTAGTTTCTGTCTTAGTGCAACATTGAGGGAACGAATTCCACCTCCAACCGGGGTAGTGAGTGGGCCTTTGATAGAGACCAATCCGGTACTCATGGCATCAAGTGTTGCTTCTGGCAACCATTCTCCGGTATTCTTGAATGCTTTCTCTCCAGCAAGTGTTTCGACCCATACAATTGTTTTATTACCAGAATAAGCCTTTGAAATTGCAGCATCTACGACCTTGATCATTACCGGAGTAATATCTACTCCGATACCATCTCCTTCGATATAATGGACAATTGGATTATTTGGGACTACAAGAGTTCCGTTCTCCATGGTGATTGGGGTGCCTGACATAGTGCTCATGCCGGCCCAACTTGAGCCCCTTCATCAACACAGCGGTCAACGGTGGTTTCATCTCTAAGCACCTATTGGGGCAAATATGCAAGGTAGTGTTGAGTGGACTGGAGCCAAAAACATGGTTGGAATAACCGCCAACGGCCAAAGAACAGAGATGGAATGGGACGATGGCCCGGGGCCAATGCAAATCACATTACAAATGGTCGGAGCATGTTCTCTTGTCGATGTAATTCTTGGTCTCAAAGACCGTGAATTTAGCAAAGCTTGGGTCGAAATAGATGCAACCCGTTCAGAAGAATCTACCCGGCACTTTACTTCCATGCATTTGGTGTACCATGTCACGGGAAACGTTCCTCAAAAACTCGTTGAAAGAGTTGTAGATAAATCTCATGAGAAATATTGTGGTGTATCTAACAGTATTCGTAAGGATTGTAAAATTACAACCGGAGTTGTAATTCACTCTGAATAATTACAATTATGCTATGTCGTGAACGACCCATTCACCATCGAGTTCAGGTGCTTGAATACTAACTTCACATCCACCCGCTAGCAATAATTGCCTAGGTAATGTCTCTAGTCCAGTGATTAGCAAACCAGCAAGAGCGTCATGGATCATGACCCAGTTATCGGAGATACCTGCAGGTGCAGGCACAATGCTAGGATTGCCATCTACTGTGACCGAAGCCCATGGGCGAACCAATCCAGCACCACCTAAATCTACAATCATGGATAGAGTCATTGTTTTTCCATCGTTAACCAATTCACTAGAGGAAGGCATCAAACGACAGCTGTCTGGTAATCCCACCAGCCCGTCTTCCCCTCTATCTTTCCTCATAGCCACCAATCTTCTAATCCAGGCCAAGAGGACGGATTTGGAATAAACCATTGAACGAGATGGCATCTCAGAATCGGGTTCGTCTTCATCTTCCCATCCCCACTCGCATCCTTCAGAATCGATTGGAAGGAGATTGGGCATCCAAGAAAGATGCGTCGGCTTGGCATCGGGATGTGTTATCGAAACAAATGCGGACCCATCACTAAATTTGGGTATTTTTTCAGTAGTTATACTTGGCATTGATATGACCAAACCTAGAATAATTGCAAGGGGGTCTAATGCCGGAGGCCAACCCTTCAAAGGTTCGGCTTCCTTTTCCAACCAGACGCCCTCTGCCAACTCATCCCCAAGGCCGAGACCTTCTGCAAATCGAATTGCTTCTTTCCAACCAACTTTCGAGAGGCCAACATCTAATGCTGCTCTACCCAATGAACGAACTGCAGGCGCAAGACTTTCATGGTCGTTTAGACCTTCAAGCCATTCGCGTAAAATCTTGTCACCATCCCCGAAAGACCTTCTTTCAGGTTTTGAAATATCAACTAACCAAGCTTGTTCTTGCTCAGCTCTTTCACTATCACTTATGCCCAACTGCGTTTGCAGGGTTTCGAGCATGATCGCGCCATCACGAGATAAAGCGCCATCAGACCAAGCCAAGGCGAGGCCATGTTCGAAGGGCGTTGGAGACATTAGGTCAGCCTCCGATAATTGCTCGGACCAGTTGCAGATGTCTTTCAAAAGACAGCCCGAGTTCACTTCTCTTACGGGCCAACAATTCAACTTCAGAAGGATCCAATATATCGTCCACCCAAACCGTTTCCAGAAGAAGTTTGTAGGTTGCTTCAGCAGTATTGGTTGTAGAAGCAGTGGAGTCACCTAGTGCAGGGAGGTCATCGTCATCGAAGGAGATAACCACTTCATCCATGATTGTTTCATCGTCATCAGTAAATGCCGACAACGGGTCATCATCAGCGAAGGCAGTAAGGATTTCATCCTCGGTCTTAGAAGGGGTGCTAGAGCCAACTTCTAGTTCAGCGAAAGGGTCGATATCCTCTTCATCTACTTCCGGTAATTCATTTGTTTCAAACGGTAACATTCAGTTCACCTATATTCTCGAAACCTGCAATAGTTATTGAAATCATGTATTGATGCATCTATGGTCAAAGCCATTTACCATGAATACCTAATGCCAGTATGAGGGCGAAGTAACATGTTTGGACGTGAGGTTTGGGGCTGGCGCCTACTGGCATTGATGCTAGTGCTCTTACTCATTCCAATAATTCCTCAAATCGAAACCATAGAGAATGAATGGCGGGAGTCGATTGAATCAACCCCTATTGAGGAAAATGAGCCATCTGCAGAAGAGGACGACTCTACAGTTGAAGAAACGGTGACACAGGAGCCAGAAGAGGATTCAGCAGAGGGTTCAGCAGCGGAGGATTCTGATGTTCAAGACTCGGCAGCGCCACCCGAATCATCAGAGGATGAACTTGCAAGCGACAATGAGAACGGACCACAAACCAATAATCAGCAGGAATGGATTCTACCGGCAACTCAAGTTATAGTTTTGACAATGATGGCGATAATGGCAGTTGGTCTAATCACATCGACAGCAACTGCATTATTGGCTAGCGAAGCAGCCCGATTTACTATTCTATTAGCGGTATTCGGCCCACTGATCGCTATAACACAAAGAGGCGAAGGGGGTATTTTTACCAGGGGCCGAATTCTTGGTTTTGTAGAAGCACATCCCGGGATTCATTTTTCTGCACTTAGGGATGCATTGCAATTAGGAAATGGAGTGACAGCACATCACATTCAAGTCTTAGAAAAAGAAGGTAGAATCATTTCGTGGATGGATGGCAAAGTACGAAGATTCGCCTCATCTGGTGTAAATCAAAAGCGGTTAAAGGAAATCAAAAGTCCAGTTACAGGTATGCAAATTGCGATTTTACAAGTACTTTCAGAGAGCGGAAAACTAGGGATTCAATCTGGGGAACTTAGAGTAAAACTTGAGACGAGCAGACAATTATTGTCATACCACATGAAGCAATTAACGGAGCGAAATTTTGTCGTATCAACCGGCAAAGGTCGTGCGTTGAAATGGTCATTGTTGGAAGAAGGCAAGAAACAACTCGATAATTCAACACATCTTGCTGAAATTTCATGATTAACATTGAAGGTGAGTGGCTTACAGGATTAATTGTGAGACGATTCTTGCCATTCTTGCTTTTATTTGCCTTGGTTAGTCAAAGCCAAGCCTTTCCAACAGGTGTTGATAGTAGAGCCGATGATGGATGTCTATGCCATGGCGGTGCAGATGAAACCACAGTAGTAACTCTTTCAGGACTACCCGAGCAATATAATTCATCTCAAGAGTACAATATTACATTGGCGATTGACTCCCCTGTTGGGACAGATGTGATTCAAGGGGGTTTTAGAATAATAATTTCAGATGGAGAAATCGTTGGTGATGATTGGCAATTACTCGATAATGGATACACTCACACCTCCGAAATCAATGATCGACGAGTATGGAAT
>Ga0209035_10000737_pt1 | contig 12966 bp, 15 predicted proteins | sample MarorgKNORR_S2LV_6_FD_188220 | JGI IMG/M metagenome (GOLD analysis project Ga0209035, IMG submission 188220) | Marine microbial communities from the Southern Atlantic Ocean, analyzing organic carbon cycling - AAIW_A/KNORR_S2/LV (SPAdes) (version 2) | ecosystem: Environmental > Aquatic > Marine...
ATTTGGCGAGACTTTCTTCTATTATTTTGATCTTGGAAACTCACTGCATTTTCCTGAAGGCAATACTACACAACTTACGTTATTTTCCCTATTAGAAGACTCTAATAAATCTATAACTATTCCATTAAATATTAAATTAGCATTTTTAGCATTACCCACAATAACTTTAAATGGTCCTTTTGACCTAACTTCCAGAGAAGTCTCCTCTCCAGCTAATTTATAAACTAATTTTTCAAATTCATTCTCTACTGATACCCAACATTCTTTTAAAAAATAGAATTCCAATATGTCTTCCGTAACAAAGGCTTCCTCTGCAGTTTGGGCTTCAATTTTTTTATTTATTAGTTCAATTGAGGGGGCAATGTCTTCTTCATTTTTTAATGAATCAATTTCTTCTAGCTCCATTCCAGTTTCTATAATTAATGTTTCAACAAATTTCTCTTCAACGCGATCTTCAACCGGAGTCTCAACCGGAGTCTCAACTAACACTTCTTCTGAGCATGAAGGAGAAAGGTAGATAAACAATGAAAATAATAAGAAAAGAGCAACTACTAGAATGTACTTCTTGGATATAACAAAGATGTCTTTTCCTCTTGCAGGCTTAATGCTTGGAGTTACTTTTTTATTTATTAGATTTTCTGAATATCGCTCTACTATGAAGTCAGGGTCAATTCCTAATTTTTTTGCATATGCTCTCAAATAACCTTTTATGTATGGATCTCCTCCCGGCATCACGCCGTAGTCCTCTTCTTCTAAGGCTTGAAGGTATTTTTCTGGAATATTTAACTCGGTAGAGAGTCTTTTGTAGCGTAACCTTCTTTTTTTTCTTGCCTCACTTAGGAGTTGGCCTGAAAATTTTTCTTCTTGCGGTTCAGCCATTCAATTAAAAACTAGTCAGAAAAGAAATAAGCGATCTCTCTTGCAGCAGATTCTGGTGAATCAGAACCATGAACGGCATTTGCGTCTATTGATTCTGCGAAATCAGCTCTTAGAGTTCCTGGAGCTGCTTCTTGAGGGTTAGTACTGCCCATTATTTCTCGGTAACTTAAAATAGCATTTTCACCTTCTAAGACTTGAACTTGTATTGGCCCTGAAGTCATGAATTCGACTAAAGCAGGAAAGAAAGGCCTTTCCTTGTGCTCAATATAGAAACCTTCAGCTTGCTCTTGCGAAAGATGGAGCTCTTTTTTTTGAGTAATATTGAGACCTTGAGCTTCCAATCTTGAGCAAATCTCTTCTACATGCCCTTTACCATAAGCATCCGGTTTGATAATTGATAGAGTTGTTTCTAATGACATATTATTCCTATAGTTTTAAAGGCGCGCATTATACTTATTCATACAAAAAAAGGTTAATTCATCTCTTCCATCCACAACATTTGTATGGCTTCTAATATCTTTTCATTAGACCTGTCAGCATCATCTTCAAAGCCTTCCAAATCTAGCACCCACTTTCTCAAGTCAGTAAACAAAACATACTGAGGGTCAACTTCAGGGAATTTTTCATAAAGTTCAATGGCTATATCATTAACGTCAGTCCAAAGCATGTTCTAGTGACTCTCGGATACCATGTTAATGGTGTATCTAGGCAGCTCTATTTCTAGATCCTCTTCACCAACTATTATTTGACAACTTAACCTTGATTGAGATTCAAGACCCCATGCTTTATCTAGCATATCTTCTTCAGCTTCAGATGCTTCATCTAATCCAGAAAAACCTTTCCTCACTACCACGTGGCATGTAGTACAAGCACAAGATAATTCACAGGCGTGTTCAATTGAAATACCGTTATCTAAAAGCGTTTCGCAAAGACTTTCGCCGGGAGTAACTTCTAATTCAATGCCATCTGGGCAAATCTCCGGATGAGAACCTACCTTTATCTTTGTCATTCTTTAAATAATCTTTATCTAGATTAAATTTCTACTTCAAAGCTTTCACCACAGCCACAAATTGCTTTCACATTTGGGTTGTGGAATTTGATTCCTTCATTGACTCCATCTCTTTCAAAATCAACTTTCGTTCCTTTAAGGTACAAAAAAGAGTCGGAATCAATAAACACAGATATCTCATCAAATTTAAATACTAGATCATCCGGGCTCTTAGAATCTACATAATCCAAAGAGTAGGTATATCCAGAGCAACCTGTAGATTCTGATACTGAGAATCTAATCCCTAAACTTGAATTTTTATTATTCAAATTTTGCTTAAAGTGTTTTATAGCACTAGGACTTAATTCAAAACTATTCGGATCAAAGGAACTAGGCTGAGAAAGACTTGTCATTGTTGTGGCTTATATTTTTGATTCGTAATCTTTGATGGCTTGATGAATACTATCTTCAGCAAGAACAGAACAATGAATCTTTATGGCCGGAAGTTCAAGAGCATCAACAATATCTTGATTCTTGATTTCTTTTGCTTCTTCTAGGGTTTTTCCTTTCAACATATCAACTAATTCACTAGAAGAAGCTATTGCTGAGCCGCAACCGTACGTTTTGAATTTCACGTCACTAATAACATGTGAATTATTTCTTGGTTCACACTTGATTTGTAGCCTCATCACATCACCACAAGCCGGCGCTCCTACCATCCCTGTTCCAATATCAGATTCAGAAGGGTCCCACCTTCCAACACTATGCTTTTCTGGCTCCTGTAGAGTTTTTTCAAACTTATCTATTACTTTCTTGCTATATGCCATTTTTTTTCCTCAGTTCATTAACTAGTTGACCATTCAATCGTATCTAAATCTACTCCATCCTTATACATGTCCCATAAAGGAGATAATTCTCGTAGTTTCTCTACCGCATTCCTTACCAGACCAATCGTATATTCAATTTCTTCTTCTGTTGTAAACCTTCCTATGGCAAATCTAATTGAACTGTGGGCTAACTCATCCTTCAATCCAATAGCTCTAAGCACATATGACGGTTCTAAACTTGCAGAAGTACAGGCTGAGCCTGAAGAAACTGCTATGTCTTTCAAGGCCATTATAAGTGATTCACCCTCAACGTAGTTAAAACTTACGTTAAGAAACCCTGCCGCCCTATGCTCTGGATCTCCGTTTAGATAAACCTCTTCCATGTCTTTTAGTCCTTCCCAGAATTTATCTCTCAACGATTTTATGCGTATATTATCTTCAAACATGTCTTCTTTTGCTATCCTGAAAGCCTCGCCCATTCCAACAATTTGATGGGTAGCTAAAGTGCCAGATCTCATGCCTCTTTCATGGCCACCTCCATGTATTTGAGCCTCAAGTCTAACTCTAGGTTTTCTTCTTGCGTACATAGCTCCTATTCCCTTAGGACCATAGGTTTTATGAGCAGAAAAAGACATTAAGTCTATTTCAAGTTTAGACAAATCGATAGGGAGTTTTCCTGTGCTCTGGGCTGCATCTACATGAAAAATAATACCTTTTTCTCTTGTTATTTTTCCTATAGATTCAATATCATTTATAACTCCAATTTCATTGTTAATATGCATCAAAGAAACCAGAATTGTTTTGTCTGTAATTGAGTTAAGAACCATCTCTGGAGTAATTATTCCATTAGAATTGGGGTCCAAATAGCTTATTTCGAACCCTTCTCTTTCTAATTGTCTACAACTATCAAGTACAGCCTTATGTTCGACTTTTGAAGTAATGATATGGTTCCCTTTAGATTTATTAAATCTTGCAGAGCCTTTAATAGCTAAGTTATCAGATTCAGTAGCACCCGAGGTCCACACTATTTCTCTAGGGTCACAATTAACCAGACTGGCAACATTAGATCGTGCTTCTTCTGTTGCTTCTTCAGCTTTCCATCCAAAAGAATGAGATCTTGAAGCTGGGTTACCAAAATTACCATCCAGAGAAAGGCATTCTTGCATCTTTTTTACAACCCTAGGGTCAGCTGGAGTTGTTGAAGCATAATCGAAATAAATTGGTAATTGCATTGATTTATCCTGCAGCTATTAGTAGCTTTTTATTGTTGTTTAAAGTCAAACTCTTGTTATTGGAATCTCTTAAGACATCTTCTAAAGATCTGTCCATTAAAAAAGATTGAACTTGATTATTTAAATCCGTCCATAAATTATGTGCTAAACATTTCGATCCAGCACTACAATTACCTTCTCCTGAACATTGAGTAGCATCCATTCTATCTTCCACAGCTGAAATTATTTGTCCTATCTTAATCTCATTGCTTGGTCTAGATAGTTTATATCCTCCACCTGGGCCTCTATGAGAAGTAAGAATACCTGCTTTTCTTAAGTTCCTAAATAATTGTTCTAGATATGGTCCAGGAATTGATTGCCTCAATGATAGATCTGCAATAGAAATAAAGTCGTTATTTTCATGCATGGCAAGATCTAACGCCGCAGTAACAGCGTATTTACCTTTTGTAGTTAAATGCATGTGGGGTATTTTATATTCTTGACAAGATTTGTCAAGAATAGGTACACATAGTCAATTAAAAAAGGTACATGTACCTGTATTATTAGCAGTAATTGATATTTATTTCCAATTATTTATACAAAGTGCTTTCAAATATGGTTATATTGTGTACCATATGTTGGGGATTCAAACTTTGAATAAACTAAATTAAGAAAATAGTATGGATACTAGATATCTTTTTAAAAGGTACAACACTTGGTGGGTTAAGTTAGCTGTACCTAGAACTTTAAGAGAACAACTTGGTTACGATTTAAGAGAATCTCTTAAAACTCACGATCTAGAAAAGGCTAAAGAGCTTAGATGGGAAGTTGTAGATAATCTCAAAAATAAGATTGAGATTGCGAAGCATCAATTAGATCCTGCACCTGTAGAAGGTCTACCTAAAACTCCTGTGGAGAAATTCTTGCCTCCAACAGATGTAAAAGACCCTCAGTACTATCATAAAGTAGTTGATTGTCAGCATGCCTGCCCTGCTCATACCCCTGTACCAGAGTACATAAGACAGATTGCTCAAGGAAATTACAACGAAGCTTATATGATGAATTGGGAATCGAATGTTTTTCCTGGTATTTTAGGAAGAACTTGTGACAGGCCTTGCGAGCCTGCTTGCAGAAGAGTAAGAACTCATGATAAGGCAGTTGCTATTTGCAGACTCAAAAGAGTTACTTATGATTATAAAGATGAAATATCTAGTTTATTGCCTACAGCCCCTGAATCAAATGGTAAAAGAATTGCACTAATAGGAGGAGGTCCTGCCTCACTGACTGTAGCCAGAGACCTCGTCCTTATGGGCTATCAGTGCGTTTTATTTGAAAGAGATAAAAGAGCTGGTGGTCTTATGCGAACAAATATCCCCTCTTTTAGATTGCCTGAAGAAGTCCTTAATGAAGAAGTAGATCAAATAATTAATCTTGGTATAGAAACTCGCTTCAACACAGAGATAACGAGTATGAAAGAGCTTCTTAATGAAGACTTTGATGCAATATTTGTCGGAACCGGAGCTCCTAAAGGGAGAGATATCAATATAGAAGGAAGAGAAGAAGCTAAAAAAAGTATACACATTGGAATTGATTGGCTTACTAGCATTGCCTTTGAACATACAAAATCTATAGGTAAGAAAGTTATTGTTCTCGGAGGAGGAAATACAGCTATGGACTGCTGTAGAACCTCTATAAGACTTGGAGCTGATGATGTAAAGGTGACTGTAAGGAGTCCTTTTGATCAAATGAAAGCGTCTGAATGGGAAATTGAAGATGCAATGAATGAAGACATACCAATCTATGATAATCATGTACCAAAGAAATTTATTATCCAAAATAATAAATTAGTTGGTATGGAATTTGAGAAAGTTGAAGCTAAATTTGATGACAACGGAAAACGGTCTCTAGTACCAACAGGAGAGGATCCTGTAATTTTTGAATGTGATGATGTTCTTGTTGCTATTGGACAAGATAATGCATTTGAGTGGATTGAAAGAGACATTGGAATAGAATTTGGTGAATGGGATATGCCAATTGTCGATAAAATTACCTTTCAATCAACAAATCCAAAAATATTCTTTGGAGGTGATGCTGCTTGGGGACCTGAGAATATTATCTGGGCTGCTGCACATGGACATCAAGCTGCTATATCAATAGATAAATTCTGTAATGAGAACGATCTCTATGAAAGACCAGAACCCGGAACTACTCTTGTTAGCCAAAAAATGGGGGTGCATGAATGGTCCTATGATAATGACATATCGCAAGCAAGTAGGTTATTAGTACCTCATGCAGATAAGACAATTGCCCTAAAAGATTTAAAGATGGAAGTTGAATTAGGTTTTGACGAACAAATGGCTTTGGACGAAGCTAATAGGTGCCTCAATTGTGATGTACAGACTGTATTCTCAGAAGAGTTATGTATTGAGTGTGATGCTTGCGTAGACATATGCCCTACAGACTGTATTAATTTTATATCCAATGGAACAGAAGAAGAAGTAAGGAATAGTTTAAGAATACCTGCCTTAAACTTAAACCAAGATATTCTTGTTTCAGATAATCTCCTTCAAACAGCAAGAGTTATGATTAAAGATGAAGATGTCTGTCTCCACTGCGGTTTATGTGCTGAAAGATGTCCGACAGGGGCATGGGATATGCAAAATTTCTTATATGAGGAGGCTAAAGCTTATTCATGAAGAAAATAGAATCAGTAAATGACTTTGTAATTAAATTTGCTAATGTAAATGGGTCGGGTTCAGCTAGCGCAAACCAAATGTTTGCGAAAGGAGTTTTTCGTTCAGGGATACCAGTTAGTCCAAAAAATATTTTTCCTTCTAACATTCAAGGTCTACCAACTTGGTTCGAAGTGAGAGTCAATGAAAAAGGATATCTTGGCAGAAGAGAGGGTATAGATATTTCTGTTGCCATGAACCCTCAATCCTACGGCGAGGATATTAAAGAACTAAGATCGGGTGGATATTTAATTTATGACTCTTCTTGGAAACGAGATTTTGGAAGAGAAGATATAAATGTTCTTGGAATTCCTCTAACAGAACTTTGCGTCAATGAATTCTCCAACCCTAAACAAAGATTACTCTTTAAAAATCTAGGTTATGTAGGTGTTCTTGCTTCAATACTTGAGATGGATAAAGATATTTATATAACTCTTATCAATGAACAGTTTAAAGGTAAAGAGAAATTAATAGAACCAAACGTTAAAGCCTTAGAAATAGGTTATTCTTATGCAGAAGAGAACTTCAAAGGTTTATGTGATATCAAAGTCAATAAATCAGATAAAACAGAAGGGCTAATATTAACAAGTGGTAATGATGCAGCTGGTTTAGGCTGTGTTTATGGCGGAGCTACCTTTTGCGCTTGGTATCCTATAACACCTTCTACATCACTTGCAGAGTCTTATAGTAATTACAGCGAGAAATTACGAATAGAAATAGGAACTGATAAAAATAAATTTGCATTTATTCAAGCTGAAGATGAGCTGGCAGCAATTGGAATGACCATTGGAGCAAATTGGAATGGGGCTAGAGGGTTTACAGCAACTAGCGGCCCAGGAATATCTCTTATGAGTGAATTTATTGGACTGGCTTATTTTGCAGAAGTGCCTTCAGTAATTTTTGATGTACAACGAGGAGGTCCATCAACTGGAATGCCAACAAGAACACAGCAATCAGATCTCCTGGCATGCGCTTATGCTTCTCACGGAGATACCAAGCATGTTCTGTTAATTCCTTCGGATCCTAAAGAGTGCTTTGATTTCTCTATAGAGGCCTTTGATTTAGCCGATAGACTGCAAACTCCTGTAATGGTCTTATTAGATTTAGATTTAGGAATGAATGACTGGTCAACTAAAGAATTTGATTGGGATGATTCTAAAGAATATGACAGAGGGAAAGTATTATCTAAGGAAGATCTGGATGGTATGGAAAAATTTGGTCGATACCTTGATGTTGATGGAGATGGTATACCCTATAGAACTTATCCTGGAACCCATCCAGACAAAGGGGCCTACTTCACTAGAGGGACATCTCATGATGAGTACGCAAGATATACAGAGGACGGAGATAAAAATGCTGAAGTCTTGTCTAGGTTACTAAAGAAATACCAAACAGCTTCTGAGCTTGTACCTAAGCCAGTTTTTAATCAAGAAGAAAGCACTAGCTCAATAGGAATAATATATTTCGGAAGTACTGATTGCTCTATGCAAGAAACACTTGATCAACTTGATGAAGAAAACCTGAATGTAGATGCCATGAGGCTGCGTGCTTTCCCTTTTAATTTAGAAGTATGGGAATTTATAGAAGATCATGACCTATTGTTCATCGTAGAACAAAATAGAGATGGTCAAATGAGAACCTTAATTATGGCCGAAGGTGGAATTATTCCAGATAAATTAGTATCCATCTTGTGTTTTGATGGCCAACCTATAACCGCCTCCTACATAAAGAATAAAATCAATGCTCACCTGTCAGGTGTTCCAGCAAAAATAGCTTAATAGAGAAAAAGATGACTTATATTACCAAACCAATAAACCATCATCCCAGATTAGAAACTAACAAGTTGGGTTTAACAAGAAGAGACTATGAAGGTGCAGTCTCTACTTTATGTGCAGGATGTGGGCATGATTCTATCAGCGCAGCAATTGTTGAAGCTTGTTTTCAATTAAGCATAGAAGCTTATCGCGTTGCTAAACTATCAGGTATAGGCTGCTCCTCTAAAGCTCCTGCTTATTTTTTAAACCAATCTCATGGTTTTAATTCAGTTCACGGAAGGATGCCTTCAATTGCTACTGGAGCAGCTATGGCTAATCATGAATTACTGTATTTAGGAGTATCGGGCGATGGAGACAGTGCCTCAATAGGAATAGGTCAATTTATTCATTGCGCCAGAAGGCAATTAAATATGACTTACTTTGTTGAAAATAACGGAACATACGGCCTTACTAAAGGCCAATTCTCAGCTACCAATGATCTAGAATCAAAGAGTAAATATGGAGATGAAAACCTATTTCCTGCCATCGACTTGCCTAGTATGGCAATACAGCTTGGAGCTAGTTTCGTAGCCAGAAGCTTTTCCGGAGACAGAGATCAATTAGTTCCTTTGATTAAAGCTGCAATGTGTCACAAAGGTTTTTCTCTATTAGATATTATCTCTCCTTGTGTAACTTTTAATAATCATAACACTTCAACAAAGAGCTATGATTACATAAGGGAACATAACGAAGCTTTATCTAAGCCAGATTTTGTCCCTTTAGGTAAAGAAATAACAACTAGTTACGAACCGGGAGAAAGTTCTGAAGTTTCTTTGCATGACGGTTCAACTTTATCTTTAACTAAGCTTGCTCTAGATTACGACCCCACTGATAAAATAATAGCCATAAAAAATATCCAAGAATCACAAAGGGATGGAAAGGTACTTACCGGGCTTCTTTATGCAGATCCAAGTGCTAAAGACTTAAAAGAGATATTGAATATTACCGATCAGCCTTTAAATACACTAACTCAAGAACAATTGTGTCCTGGTAAATCAGCTCTAAAAGACATAAACGACAACCTGAAATAAAAGAATAACTAAATAACTCCTAATTTCTTGGCTATAATTTCATAGGATTCAACTACATCACCTAAATTTTGTCTAAAACGATCTTTATCGAGCTTTTCTCTAGTCTCAGAATCCCACACCCTACATCCGTCTGGGGTAAATTCATCACCCAACAATAAGTCTCCTTTGTAAGATCCAAATTCTAATTTGTAGTCAACCAATATCATTCCAGAATCAGAAAAGAGTTTCTGCAACGACCTGTTAACTGCAAATGTTAACTCTTGCATTTTATCAATTTGATCCTGAGTAGCCCAACCAAAAGATCTTATATGGTAATCATTGATCATAGGGTCTCCCAATTCATCATCTTTATAAAAAAATTCAAATGTAGAAGGGTCTAAATCCTTGCCTTCTTCTAAACCCAATCTCTTACATATACTTCCTGCAGTTACGTTTCTAATTACACACTCTACAGGGACCATTTCCAGTTTCTTTACCAAACTATCTGTATTAGATAGCAACCTTTCGAAATGCGTTGGTATGCCCTCTTTCTCAAGAAATTCCATGATAAATGCATTAAACCTATTATTGATACTTCCCTTGCCTTCAAGACTTTCAACCTTCTTACCATCAAAGGCAGAAGTGTCATCTCGATAATGAAGAATTAAATAATCAGAATCATTAGTTTCATATAATGATTTAGCTTTCCCAGTGGTGATTAAAGTTCCTTTATCCATATTTTTATTTATTTAATTACGATAGTGATTGATTAATTTCAGACAAGAGGTCACGTTCAAATAATTTTGAATCCTCGCTATCTCCTCCAACAGTAACAATACATTTATTAGTACCAACCTTCTCAACTGATATTTTAAAACTTCCTCCAGAAGATTTACTCCTAGTAAACATATTCCTAACAAAACCTTTTTCTTCTTCGTTAGAGAAATCAACAAAGAAAACTCCTGCCTCTCTATCTAAGTCAACAACTGTTATAAGGGCCTCTTTGAGCGCCCGGTCTACAGCAGCCCATGCTCTAGCATACTCAAGATTTAATTCAATAAAGCTGGAAGAGTCTTCGTTTTGTTTAAGTATAGCTTTTTGTCCTACGTTAAGATTTAAGGCAACTAAAGAAGTTCCTCCGGACGAGGAGGATTCTGATAAAAAATCTAGGGCAGATAACAAGACCTTTTCTTCAAGGTTATTTTCTCCTGCTATTCTTATCCATTCATCACTGTCATTTAAAGAAACATGCGAGATGAAGATTTCAGAGCTAGCTTGTCTTATTCCATGCTCTATTTTCATAACCAGCTTAGTCTGAAGACCGTTTAAGTTGACAAGCTTACTTTCTATTACACCTGTGTTGGGATCTTCTTCTGACAAGCCATACTTATTACCACTCCAGAAATCTTTCATAATTGGCCAAGCGCTACTAGGGAGAGTCTCAACGTATATCCATCTGATCTCGCCTAACTTATGCAACCTAACTTCATTGGTAGTTCCTGAAGAAAAGACTTGTTGTGGCAAGGGAACTTCATAAAGATCTTCTACACCACTGGATGCCCCTTGAGGTAAGGGATAAAAATCAACAACTGGTTTTGAATTAACCGGAACCACCAGAGATTTTGACTCAGATTCCTTAAGATAATCATCAATCCCATCATCAAACATTAAACTACAACCTGAAATATTAAACAGAAGAATTACTGATATTAGTGTTCTTGTTGAAATCATAGTGTTCATTAATTTAATAGACTTAATTCGCTTAAAAGAAGTTCCATTTGGTCATAATATTTTTCGTCTAAAGTTGTTAGTGGAAGCCGCAACCCTTCAGGTACTCTTCCCAACCTATTTAATATCCATTTTACAGGTATTGGGTTAGATTCAATAAATAACAATGCATTTAATTTTTCTAATCTAGAATTTAATAATATAGCTTTTTCCCTATCGCCCAGAAGTGCAAGGGTACAAATTTCTGAAATCAAACTTGGAACTACATTTGCAGTTACAGATATAGTCCCCGAACCCCCCTTCAGTATAAATTCAGTGGAAGTGGGATCGTCTCCTGAATACAATAAGAATGATTCATCGGCAATTTGTTCCTTCAAACCTTCTTTTAAAATGTCCAATCTACCTAAATCCCCCGTCGCTTCTTTTAGACCAATAATATTCTCATGAGTAGAAAGCTTAAAAACAGTCTCGGGTAGTAAATCGCAACCTGTTCTAGAAGGCACATTGTAGAGAATTTGTGGTATTTCTACTTCGTTGGCAATTTCTAAATAGTGGGCTATCAATCCTGATTGAGTCGGCTTGTTGTAGTAAGGAGTGACTAAGAGAGTAGCATCAGCCCCAGCTTTCTTCGCCGCAGAAGTTAAATAAATAGCTTCTTTAGTAGAATTTGCTCCTGTTCCAGCAATGATAGGAATTCTTTCTTTGGCGTGCTTAGAAGACTGTTCTATTATTTGCACATGCTCAGCGACATCTATGGTGGCTGACTCACCTGTAGTACCAACCAAAACTAGGCCCGATGTTCCTGACTCTACATGCCAATCTATTAGATCAAAAAGGCTTTGCCAAGCAATGCTTCCATCCGATTCCATGGGTGTTACTAAGGCAACAATTGATCCTTTAAGTTTATACATTTATATAAATGTTAATCAGTGGTTTAAAAAGTATTATCAAGACTTTATTATAAGCGGATTGTATAGGAGGATATATGCCAGCACCGAAAATAAATTCAAGAGCTCCCATTTTTAAAGGGGAATGCACCGGAGGAAAAATTGCTCATCTTTCAAAGTTAAAAGGGAAAAAAGTTGTGCTCTATTTTTATCCAAAAGACAGCACCCCTGGATGCACGACTGAAGGCCAAGACTTTAGAGACTTAAAAAAGAAATTTGATAAAGAAAATACTGTCATATTTGGTTTATCACGTGAGTCCATAAAATCACATGAAAATTTTAAAGAGAAACAAAGTTTTAATTTTGAATTAATCAGTGACCCTGATGAAAAAATATGTAAACAATACGATGTGATAAAGGAAAAAAGCATGTATGGAAGAAAGTACATGGGCATAGACAGAAGTACTTTTTTGATAGACGAAAAAGGAAAGCTAGTAAAAGAATGGAGAAAAGTGAAAGTTACCGGGCACGCCGAGGAAGTTCTATTAGCAGCGATGGAGATCTAATCATTCAAAGTTGAATTAATTTTTTTTGGTTCTGGCCATGAGTTAAAAATAGCCTTTATAAAAGTTGCTAATGGGATTGCAAAGAATAAACCCCAAAACCCCCATATCCCGCCAAAGAATAGTATCGTTATAATTATCACAACCGGATGTAAGTTGTTCCTAGTAGAAAATAAAAAAGGAACTAAAACATTCCCATCCAGGACTTGTATCAAAAGATAAGAGCTCATGAACCATAAGAACTGGCTGTTTAACCCCCATTCATACAGGCCTAGAAAAGCAACAGGTATAGTTACCAGGATGGGCCCAAAGAAAGGTATTACGACC
>Ga0209035_10000741_pt1 | contig 12941 bp, 10 predicted proteins | sample MarorgKNORR_S2LV_6_FD_188220 | JGI IMG/M metagenome (GOLD analysis project Ga0209035, IMG submission 188220) | Marine microbial communities from the Southern Atlantic Ocean, analyzing organic carbon cycling - AAIW_A/KNORR_S2/LV (SPAdes) (version 2) | ecosystem: Environmental > Aquatic > Marine...
CACCGAGAACAACGGGACCGTACTCATCAACGAAGCAACGGTCGTCGCAGCCGACATCGAAGCATCCAATGGCGTCATCCACGTAATCGACCAGGTGCTGCTCCCCTAAGGCACCGGTAAACAGGTCTCCCCCCGGGGCATACCTCTACCCCCCTAGTACCAGGGTGAGGTCAGCCCCCGCTAGCCCCGGGGGGACCCCTCTACAAGAACTTGGCTACGCCAATAGCATTGTCGGCCAGCAGGAACGAAATATTCTATGAACATAGACAGCTCCTCAGAAACTGTGATCAATGTTTCGGATGCCGGCGCGCTGCCATTCGTTGACCTGCAACCAAGGGATTTTGGCGACCTGATCGCCACTACCCGACGAGTTGCCAGCAAGCACGGGTGGATCGTCTCAAGCCCCGCCGGACCGGTGGTGCTCGGCTACCAGCAAGCGCGCCAGATACTTCGTAATCCTGACTGGTTCTCTGTCCTTGCCGGCGTTTCAATGCTGGACCGCATGGAGTCCATTGCCGGAGATCTGGACAGCCTTTTGGCTAGAGCACAAAGATCGTTTCCTGAGGCACCTACTACGTTGAAGATGAGGCCCAACGTGCTCTCAGTCGAAGGGGAAGACCACCGGCGACTTAGGCGTTTGGTAAACAGTTCCTTTACTTCTGGTGGGGCCGATCGACTTAGGCCGTTCATGAAAGAACACGCCTCCAACCTCATAGATCAACTGGTTTCAGATCGCGGAGGAGAACTAGTCAATGGCCTTTGCAGGCCTTATCCAATTCCAATAATCTGTCGCTTGCTAGGCGCCAATGACGAAGACTGGGAACTCTTCGATTCTTGGGCTGACACCATATTCTCGGCCCTCGATGCTGATGCAGAAGCTGTCATTTCTCGATTAGGAGAGGTGACAACCGCCCAACGCGAACTGGACACGTACGTCAACCATCTGATTGATGAACGTTCCAAACAGCCCCAGGCCGGGCTGATAGACGACCTCATCAGCAATCACGAAAAGGACGATCGTCTAAACCGAGACGAACTGGTGGCGATGGTCGAAGCAGTTCTTCTAGCGGGGACCGACACGACCCGGAACCAGTTGGGCGCCATGCTTGCCGTGCTGGCCGATCACCCTGAGCAATACCAAGAACTTCGGGATGACCCGTCCCTCATCCCTGCCGCAGTCGAGGAAGCTCTGAGGTTTATCGGCGCCGTCCGTTCTACGGCTCGCCTCGCTTCTCGTGACCTGATAGTTGACGGCGTCCTATTCCCCGCAGGGACCACCGTCATTATTGGACTACACGCCGCTGGGCTCAGCGAGGGGGATGCAAGCGATAGTTACAGTTTCAAAATCACCAGAGAGCGGAGTTGTCCCCATCTCGCTTTCGGCAGCGGAGCCCATCATTGCCTAGGTGCTTTTCTTGCCCGCGCCGAGCTTCAAGAAGCACTAGCAGCCTTCGTTGAGAAGGTCCCCGCCTTCAAACTTGCATCACCTGTTTCCTGGAAGCCGCTTTCAATGGGTATATGGGGACCATCAAAACTGGAAATCGAGATCCACGAGGATCTGAGGCAGCACCAACTTCTCGCACCCACACTCGTTGAAACCGTCGAAGAACCAGACGACGCGAATATGTCCCTAGCCACCTCTGCCGCGCGAAACACGTGGATCCGCGCATCGGCGGCCAAGAGAAAGACTGTCCGAGCGACTATCCCAAAATTGATTCGGAAGCCAACGTTGCCGCCGATCCTGAGACTCGGAGCAACAATCTGGGCCTTTGGAAGTTGTCTCATGTTATGGAAGCTTCTTGACCACCGGGGGCCACAAACTGAGCGGCGCCCGGCCCTGTACAAACGTTTACGTAAAGCCGCTGAACGACTAGGACCAACCTACGTCAAGCTCGCCCAACTCATATCCGCTGCCGAAGGGGTGTTTCCTGAAGCGCTTGTAGAGGAGTGTGCAAAGTGTAGAGATCGAGTTAAGCCTGAATCTTGGCGAGCTGTAGAAAAGGTTCTCACCCACGAACTCGGTCCGATTGAGGAATCCTTCAAATCCATTACTGAGCGGCCACTCGCCGCCGCCTCAATCGCGCAGGTTCACACAGCCGAGCTCTTGGACGGAACGCAAGTAGTAGTCAAGGTCCAGCGACCCGGCATCCGAAGAACAGTGATGGCTGATCTGCGCGTCATGGCGTGGCTCGCACCCAAACTCATCGGTCGAATCCCAATTGCGGCCCTGTCGAACCCCCCGGCACTGGTCGAACTCTTTGGAGAAACAATTTGTGAGGAACTTGACTTCAAACTCGAAGTGGCAAATCTATTTGAAGTCGATCGCGCGCTTAGGTCCAACCCCCGCCACCAGTGGGAAGTGCCAACTCCTTATCTTGATCTGGTGACCGAAAAAGTGATCGTGATGAGCCGAATCGGCGGAAGACCACTAAGTGAAGTCCAGGACCTCGTCAACAGCCCGGGCCAGGTGGCGGCAGTATTTCGGCAGATGGTTGAAAGCCTCCTAGAAGGGGCGGTTATCCATGGGATCTTCCACGGCGACTTCCACGCGGGAAACGTCTTCCTCGGCCAAGGAAGCAATATAGGTCTCGTCGATTTCGGCATTACCGGGCGGCTCGACGGTCACAGGAGGACAGCTTTTCTCCGGTACGTGGTCGGGCTGATGACTGGTGATCTCGAAGCCCAAGTCATAGGAATTCGTGACTTGGGTGCTTTTCCACCAGACGCCGATGTACGTGATTTGATCAAAAACCTCCAACTCGACCGTGTCGACTTTGACCCACTCGATTTATCCGAAGAAGAGTTTGTCGAGCAATTTCAGGACCTCCTTAGAGAACTCCTGGGCAGTGGGGCTCGGATTCCCAAGGAGTTGATGCTGTTTGTAAAGAACTTCGCCTATCTCTCCTCAGTTGTTCAAATCCTTGACCCAGACATGGACCTGCTTGACGCCTTTGCCGATATCGCAGGCGGCTTCCTTGCCCGCAACGGGGTAAGGGTTGCGACAGAAATAGGATTCTCCGTGAGCCCGGATGATGCCTCTGATCACTCCATCAAGCAGGTGTTTGGGTTAAAGAAAGAAACTGCAACACTTACCTGGCGGCAGTTAGGTGAACGACGAGAATCAGTATTTGGAAGATTGCGACCTCTAACTCCGTTGGCAAATTCGGATTCAGACTTGATCGGGTCGGCAAATGAAACCCAATGACTTAACCATCAACGAGGCTGCTGAAAAACTTGGTGTTCATTACATGACGGCCTACCGCTACGTCCGCACTGGACTACTCCCTGGAGTCAAGGACGGCGGGACCTGGTTCGTAACTGCTGAAGATCTCGAAAAGTTCTCCAATAGGACAGTCGCTGCACCGGGCCGGGGCCAGCGAGACACAGAACGCCAGGTCGAACCTCTGGTCGCTGCGCTAACCAGAGGCGACGAGAGGGGGGCATGGAGGATTGTCGAATCACTTCAGATGGCAGGATGCGGCGTAGAAGAGCTTTGCACGAAACTCTTTGTGCCCACAATGGCCAAAATCGGCTCTGACTGGGCTGACGGAAGCCGCTCAATTGCTGACGAGCACCGTGCAACAGCAATTATCCCGATTCTGCTAGGTCGCCTCCGATCAGCCCCTCTACCACCGGGACGAAAGCGGGGTCTCGTGGTTGTTGGGTGCCCACCCAATGAAGACCATGGGATTCCAGCCTCAATTTTCTCTCTACTGCTGGCAGTCAGAAGGTTCGAAGTAGACAACCTCGGCAGCAACACGCCGCCAGAGACTTTTGCTGAAGTAGCACAGACGGCTAACAAACCTGTCGCAATCGTCTTCTCAGTCACAGTTCCCGAAAATCTCACAAACCTCTCAAAGTGTGTTTCAGCAGTCAGGTCTGTGCGACCAGGAATCCCTCTTTTGGCCGCCGGCTTCGCCACTGCCCATACGACGGCCGAAGACCTCGGGGTCGACGGTGTAATAACGAGTTTTGAAGATGGCCTTGAAACACTGGCCTCGCTCGTCAACTAAGCGCTGACCATGAAAGCGAAGAGACCGTGAGCGAACTAATGCACCAAAAGCCCGTATCCGACAAACCCATCGTCGTAACTGGCGCCACCGGTTACGTAGGGGGCCGACTCGTACCGCGACTCCTCGAGTCCGGCTTATCAGTCCGGTGCGTCGCTCGACAATCAGAGAAGCTTGCCGATCGCCCTTGGCGATCCCAGGTGGAAGTGGTCGAAGCCGACCTATCAAATCCAGCAGAGGTGGCGGGCGCACTTGAGGGTGCTCAAGCGGCGTACTACCTGGTTCACTCGATGAATACTTCCGGGGATTTTGAACATCTTGAATTGCAGATTGCCGAAGTCTTCTCTGAGGTTGCCGATATGGCTGGTTTGGAACAAGTGATCTACCTCGGAGGTCTTGGGCATGACTCCGACAAGCATTCGGCCCACTTAGCCAGCCGCCACCGGGTGGGAAAAGTGCTTGCGGGCGGCCGAACACCCGTTACGGAACTACGTGCTGCGGTCATCATTGGATCAGGCAGTGCCTCATTTGAGATGCTCCGCTCTCTCGTGGAGGTCCTTCCTTTAATGGTTGTGCCACGGTGGGTCACAAAAACTCGCTGTCAGCCCATAGCAATTGACGACGTCCTCGACCACCTAGTCGCTGTTCTTGGACATGAATCTGCGCTGGGTGAAGTTCTGGAGATTGGTGGACCGGAGAACCTGACTTATCGGCAGATGATGCACGTCTACGCTGACGTCGCAGGCCTACGCCGTCGGATCATCCTCCCGGTTCCCGTGCTTACTCCGCGTCTGTCGTCACACTGGGTCAACCTAGTTAGCCCACTCCCAATTCAGTTGGCTAGGTCATTGATCGATTCCCTAACGAGTGACGTCGTGGTTGGGGAACGGTCAATTGAGAGGATCGGCTACCGCCCCGCACATGGGCTTGAGGAAGCAATCGAAATGTCAGTGGCCAGAATTCGTGACTTGGAATTACCGACGAGGTGGACGGACGCCTCAGCAGAGAAAACATCAGGTGGCGCTGCCCTCCCGACCCCAGGAGACCCTTCGTGGTCCGGAGGTGTCGTCCTCAAGGACACCCGGCATCGAGCAACTACTGCAACACGGGAGAACGTGATGGCAGTAATTCGTTCCGTTGGTGGCGACAACGGATGGTTTGCCTTCAACCGGCTTTGGGCGCTACGCGGCTTCATCGACAAGCTCATCGGCGGAGTTGGTCTTCGGAGAGGTCGGCGTCACCCGACGGAGGTACGTGCAGGTGACGCCGTGGATTTCTTTACTGTGGTTGCCATTGACGAAAGCTCGATGCGCCTTCGCGCCGAAATGCTTCTTCCCGGCCACGCCTGGCTGGAATGGGAAGTTGAAGAAGGATCGACTGAAACCACGATTACCCAGAGAGCACTCTTTGCACCACGGGGCCTATTTGGGCGTCTCTACTGGTGGATTCTGGTCCCTGTGCATGTTCCTATATTTAGAAGAATGCTCTCAGGCATCGTCGCCGCAGCCGAAGAACAGGCCACAGTCGTTGACAGCCCACTCGCTTCATGAAGACTTCAAGTTCAATCCTCGCTACCTGTGTTGCCTTGGTCATTGGGTTTGTTGCCACTCTTGCAGGTAGCACCAACAACGTAGAGATCGCAGGTATGCCGATCTTCGCCTGGGCTGCGATTATCGCTTTCTTGACCCAGTGGACAGTTTTTTTACCCTCATGGTTTGCTCACTCTGAGCGCTTTTTCGACCTGACGGGGTCAATCACGTACTTGACCGTTGTTGCCTTTTCGTTATTCTCCGCAACATCGCTGGAGCCTTATTCGCTTCTCATCGCGGCAATGGTTTCCCTCTGGGCATTCCGTCTCGGCTGGTTCCTTTCAGCACGGGTAAGAGCAGCAGGTTCCGACTCTCGCTTCGACCTGATGAAGCACAGGTTCGCTTGGTTCTTCATGACGTGGACACTGCAGGGGCTCTGGGTCCTTCTGACCGCCGGAGCAGCTTTGGCAGCCATTGCAGTTGCTGGAGATAAGGATGTCGGAGCCGCTGCCCTTGCCGGAACTGCACTATGGGCCATTGGCTTCGGAATCGAAGTGACAGCAGACGAGCAGAAACGCAGATTCCGTTCCAAAAGGGAAAATCAGGGCCGATTCATAACCTCTGGCCTGTGGGCGAGGTCACGGCACCCCAACTATCTTGGCGAGATAGTTCTCTGGACAGGAGTAGCTATTGCAGCCCTCCCCGTATTGTCGGGCTGGAACCATCTAACACTGGTCTCACCTCTTTTTGTTTGGGCCCTTCTCACTCGAGTCAGCGGCATTCCACTTCTAGAAGCAGCAGGAGATCGACGCTGGGTGGGCGATCAGGGTTACGAGGATTACAAGGCACAAACACCGGTCCTGATGTTCAAGATTCGCTAGAGAATTCAGACCACCGTCACCGAGTTCGCTTCTACCCAAGAATCAAAGTCTTCCCATCTGGCGTCCAACCAGCCCACCAGCGCATCAGAACTGCGCCCACTAGGTACTTCAGCACGTGAGACGTGGGTAGCTGAGAACCGCAACGGAACGGGAAAAGGAACGTTTCGCCAGAGGTCCCCGACGTTTCTAAAGTCTGCAACACCCACGTGGTTAAGGAAGACCAGATCTGTCGCTGGGGCCGCACCGAGAACAGACAAAAGACCAGCTGTGCGGATTGGGAGAACGTGTCGAAGTCGGGAGGCAGATGCCTCCCGTTCAGGAGCCGTTCTACTGAGCACCTCAATTGCCCGATCTCGTTTTGCCGCCGAGAACCGTGTTCCTTCAGGGAAGATAACTAACGCTTCATCAGCCTCCAAGTCCGCTGCCAGGAGTCCAATGTTCTCCAACTCCTTCTGGTTGTTGGCTGAATCACGATCGACGAAGTAGTTGGGGATGCGGTGTCCCACAAGGTCTAGGCATGGATCCCAAAGAAGTTGTCGCTTCACCACGAACCGTGGCCGAACGCGGGAACTAGCAAGAATCGCAGCTACAAGGAGTGCATCACCCTGACTTCCATGTCGGGCGAGAACAATGAACGGTCCCTCACGCTCGAAGGCTCTGTTGTCTTCGATGTAGTACTCCATCCCAAGAAGGACACGTGCACCTCGGACGAGATTCGTGGACCACCATCGCTGCAGGCCACTATGTGCCTTCAGCGAAACCTGATGGCGCAATTTTCCAACCGGCGCATATATAACCCACAGAAGGCCTGCCACTAGGACTCCCACCGATTCGAGTCCGGCCCACCAGACGGCGTATACCGCGACCCTGACCGTCGACCAGCGTCGTCGACCAGTTACGTCGATTAGTCCTCCTACAACTAGAGCAGGTAGGAGAAGCGTGCTAAACAACAAAAAGCCCAGCAACACCGCTGGGACAGTGATGCTGCGACGTCGAAGACGCGCTCCCAGACTTGAATCGTTTGACGACGAAGTCCTAGGCATTGGGGAAATCTCCAGGCTCCGATCCGGCTTTCTTAGCCAAGGTTTGCACTCGCCAATAGACGAGTCGCCTCCAGCAGTATTACCCGTCGTTCGTCACCTCGATCCTTCGGTGGCCGATAACGATCCGCATAAGCGGAAATCGCGTCTCTGCACACCTTCAGGTCATCAGTGACCGTCGCTACGCCCTCGACAGTCAGCCACCGGCCACCATCCACTTGGCTGATCGTTGCAAGAAGCGGCCCTTCCTCAAGAAGTTTCACCTTGGTGCTTCCCGACCATGTAATGACACGTGCAATACCTTTCTCACTGGACCATGTGAAGCCGACAGGAGTGCTGTGTGGTCGGCCGTTGGATCGCACGAGCGTGAGTATGGCGAGGTGACGTTCGGCGACGAATTCAGAGAAACGGCCCCCCGGTTCTGTCAGTGAGAGTGTGGCCATGCGAAAGATCTCAGTTGGTCCGCATGGCCTGGTGGTGAGCAATCGCCTCGTGGTGATCAACGATCTGGTCGGGGTATCCGAACCTCTGCCTTAGCTCTGGCGATGGGTCATGGATCTCAGGGGAATTGACCTCGGCAAGTTCGGGAATCCAACGACGGACATAGGCGCCCTTGGGGTCGAAACGCTCAGATTGCCGGATCGGATTGAGGGTCCGGTGTGGATTGCTGTCGGTACCGGTGCCCGCCACCCACTGCCATCCCAACTGGTTGCTTGCCACATCTCCGTCTATTAGGTGCCGCATGAAGTGCTCCGCTCCTAGCCGCCAGTCGTGATTTAAATCCTTTACGAGAAACGAGGCGGTCACCATCCGGCAACGATTATGCATGAAGCCCTCATGTTCCAACTGGCGCATACCTGCGTCTACGAGCGGGAAGCCTGTCATCCCTGTCGCCCACGCCTGAAGGGATTCGGAGTCTTGATTCCATTGGTTTCCTCGTTCTCGGAAGTTGCTAAAAGACGCGTCAGGCCTATGTGCTAGGACCTGAAGGAAGAAATCTCTCCATGCCAGCTGCCGAAGGAACTCCTCGCCATCTGGTTGTTCTGAAACTGCCACTGCTACCTCGAGAGGGGACAGACAACCAAAGTGCAGGTATGCCGAGAACCTGGATGTCGCGTCTAATTCAGGGCGGTCCCGGACTAGCGCATAGTTTTCTATGCCGGTGTCAAGCCAGTCGGACAGTCGTTCTTGACCAGCCGTTTCCCCACCAGTCATGGAGCCTTTACTTGATTGCCCTGCAAGGGCTTCAAGAAACTGGATGTTCTCAACAACATTGATCTCATCAGGTGTTTGGGTGCAACCATCTTTTGTGTGCAGCGGTAACTCGACAGAGCGCCACTGGGTGCTGCACCAACGACGGAAGTAGGGGGTGAATACTTTGTAGCCACCACCACCTGCTGGTTGCAAAAGATCGGGTGGGACCACTGAAACACCTGGGTGTCGATGCACCCGGACGCCCCGAATGGCCGCTTCAGATTCGAGCCTTTGGAATCTCGACGTTGCGTAGGAGCTGTGGTCGTCAGAAACGTGAATATCTGATGCTCCAGCAGCTTCGGCTTCGGCCAACACCTCGGCCCCCCATTCACCCCTCCTGACTATAAGACTCGCTCCAAGCAGGCTGAGGGAACGATCTAGGTCCTGAAGTGCCTCCGACAAAAACCACAGGCGTTTAGAAGAAAGGTTTGGCCTCCCAAGTAACTGCTCGTCAAGGACGAACAGCATCGTTGGTTGACCCACGCCCTTCCAGGCTTGAGCCAAGGCCGGGTTGTCGCGCGTTCGGAGGTCCCGTGTAAAAACCATTATTGAATGTGTCGGGCCATCCGGTGACGACCTCGAGGTGGCATCGAGAGAACCGTAAGACTGAGAACTGGGCTGAGTGTCGATCAAAGGACCGTAAACGACGCGAAGCGCGGTTCATGAATCCAAGAGAGACGGTTGCCCATTTTCTCCGTGTTCCCCTCTAACAGTTCAGTTGACGTCCGCCGGATCCCTTGGTAGTTGAAACGCGTAGTGCTCCACACTGAACCGACCAGACTGCGTTTCAAGGCTTGTCAGTGCTACAAGCTCGAGTTGGCACGACGACAGTTGTCGACGATGGCTTCACATACCTCCGTCCAGCGCGACTCAGGCAGGTCGTGTCCCATGTCAGGTATTCCCAAGAACCGAGATCCCGGCACTGCCTTGGCTGTCATTAGACCACCGCTGGGCTTAACTAACGGGTCAACTAGGCCATGAATGACGAGCGTCGGTACCGTTACTGATGCGAGAAGCTTCGTGCGATCCCGGGTGCTGGAAATAGCAGCCATCTGCCGTTCCATCCCTTCAGGTTGAAAGCTTCGGGCCACATTAAGTTTGACGTGTTCCCGGTACTCCTCAGCATCAAAGTGGGGTCCAGAAATGAGCCGGAAGACCTCTACGTTGTCCTCGACAGCATTTTCTATGGTGGGCTTTGACCGCCAAGCGAACTTGGGGATTAGTGAAGCCGCTATTGACCCATTTCGTCGGTCACCAGTGTTCGACATAATCGAGCACACCGTCCGAACTCTTGTCGGGTGATTGATTGCTATCTCCTGCACAATCATCCCACCCATCGACATGCCGACAATGTGAGCGGATTCAATACCGAGGTGATCCAGAAGACCAACGGCATCGGCCGCCATGTCGACCATGGAGTAAGCCACTCCCTTAACCGGTTGCCTGGTGAGAATTGACCGAATGATTCTCGCTTGATTGGGTGGCTTCCAGGTGCCCTGCGATGACAAACCGCTATCACGGTTGTCAAAACGAATAACTTTAAATCCCTTCTCCACGAACAGGCCAACAAAGTCTTCGCGCCAGTCTGTTAATTGGCCTCCCAGACCCATGACAAACAGCAGTGGCTCGCCATCACCTTGGACGTCGTACTCGATAGTGATTCCGTTGACTTCAGCGGTGGGCATTCGATAACCGTAGTTGCGGTTGGGTTTTCTTGGCTAATAGTCACCATCTTCAAGCCATTTTCGTTCCTCTCCGGTGAGTTTCATTGCCACTGCCTCGAGGTTCGCTGCAACTTCCAGGCCGCCACGCGCCGCGCAGACAACATGGGTCCGAAATGGAGCGGTCACCACGTAAGTAATCGCAAGCTGCTCTGGGCTGCAATTTCGAGCGGAGGCGAGTTGCCTGCATCGTTCACGGCGGGCTCGATTTTCTGATGAGTCGTAACAGCGGGACGTCTCAGAATCGTGGACCGGCTCAGACTCCCGCGCCATGGTCAGGAAGCCCCCTGCCAGTGGTGACCAAGTAATTACCGAGATCTCCGCATCGGCAAGTTGGGCCCGATCTTCAACGTGTGCAGGTCCGGTGATAGTGCTTATCCCGGGCCAAGGTTTGGCGATTTGATCGACCAGTGAAAACTGTGGACTGGTGACGGCAGGTGGAGAAGTACTGGCGGCATCCCGGGCCTCCAAAAACCGTTCAGTTGACCAGTTAGATACTCCCCAAGCGTCAATGGCGCCTGAGGCAACCTGACGTTGGGCTGCATCGACTAACTCTCCAACTGGAATGGCGGAGTTGTCCCGATGGAATAGCCAAAGATCAAGCCTGTCGGTGCCCATCCGATCGAGGGTTACCGCTATGTCCTCGGCTACCAATTCAGGAGAAACCCTAGATGCCGTCCAGTCGGGTGGTCCCGGGTGGCATCCCTTCCCGATGAGGGTGACTGACTCTCGGAGGCCTCGATCGGCTACCCAGTCGCCGAGGCGTCCATCGCAGGTGCCTCCTTCGTCGGCGTAGACAAGGCCCGAGTCGAACGCGTCGACCCCGAATCCGTACACCTCATCAAGGAGCCGCTTCGGCTCAGCGACCAAAGTCGCTCCGAATAAAGGAGTTGCCCCTTGGATCAAGGTCGGGAGGCGGCGAGGTGAACCGGTCATAAGGGGGTCGCTTTGTCGCATGGATAGACGACACCAATCTGAGATCGGATCTCGTCCATCAACTCTGTCATAGCCAAGGACCAGGCCCAACGGACTACGGGACTTTCTGCCAATCCGGCCTTCAGGCACTGGGCCACCTCAATTATCTGGTATTCAAGTCCGTTGATCTGGTGAGGTTCGTAAACCTCATCGAGTTTCTTGCCGCTCAGAGAGCTGAGCGTCATCTGTTCGGCTCTCCAGAACTGTGGAATGTCGATCCTCCCCTCAGATCCGACGATTCGGCCGTCGAGTGCCAGATCACTATTGATTGCCGAAGCGAGCTTCGCAGACTGACCAGTGGAATAACTAGCAGATAGATACAGGGCAGCATCCACGCCATCGGGTGAGAGCTCTGCTTGGGCCTCGAAGGTCACGGGCTGTGCTTGGAAGACCCACTCAGCCAGGGTGAGGGGATAGATCCCAATATCAAGCAAGCTACCCCCAGCCAAATCTGGTGACCAGAGACGACTGGCCGGGTCGTATGGGGTGTTGAACCCGAAGCTGGCTTCAACCATTTGAACCTCACCTATGGCCCCTTCGTTTATCCACCTCCTGCAAGCCGAGTAGACGGGGAGGTGTCGGGTCCACATGGCCTCCATTAGAAATGTCCCAGATAACTGTGCGGCCTCAATCATTTTTTGGACTTGCTGACTGTTAACGGCCATCGGCTTCTCACATAGAACAGGCAACCCGTCTCTCAAGAGATTTATTGCGACATCGCTATGGCTGCTATGTGGGGTGGCGACGTAAACAGCGTCTACCTCGCCTACAAGGTCGCCCAAGTCGCAACTCGACGCGCCAATATCGTGATCGTCTGCGAAAGCCGCGACCTTGGGGGCGTCACGGCCTACGACAGCGATGACCTCATGGCCGACTCCTCGGGCCGCTCGAAGGAACGTGGAGACAATGCCCCCATGCCCAACAATCCCCCACCGCATTAGATCAGCATCGCACCTTGACTCAGAGTTGGGTCTCCACTTCATCCAAGAGGATGCCGCTGACGAGATAGGAGCGGCGCTGGCTGACTGGTACGCGCACCTGTAGGCAGCAGGACCCGGTACCCCCGCTCCTGAACGGTGGTGCTGCGGTTCTCTCCGGACCGTTCATTCAGCGGTGACTTCCGGGGGTAGCTCGCTACCCGGATAGTGGTCCCCTTAGTTGCCATGATCTCCCCTGCCGGACGGGACTTGCCTCTCGTTGTGTCGGGTTCCATAAATTCTAGGCCTCGGGCTACGCCGTTGACGGCTCGTATACATGCATGGCAAAGGCCTTCCGGGCCGAGTATGTGATTGGCCGGTTCGAAGGCGTGATGATGCCCAACAATGACAAGGCGTTAGTCGCTGACTTGATCTAGGTGTCTGGCGAACAATCTGAGATGACGGCCCTTCGAGGCCGTTTTTGTCGTTTAGGGGTGACCCCTCAGGTGTGGGGGTCACGGACACACAGATGGTCTGGATACCGGAAAAGGCCTCGTCCGTACCTTCATATACATGAACAACACAACGACCCCAAACGGACGTTTTCACCAGTT
>Ga0209035_10000743_pt1 | contig 12912 bp, 13 predicted proteins | sample MarorgKNORR_S2LV_6_FD_188220 | JGI IMG/M metagenome (GOLD analysis project Ga0209035, IMG submission 188220) | Marine microbial communities from the Southern Atlantic Ocean, analyzing organic carbon cycling - AAIW_A/KNORR_S2/LV (SPAdes) (version 2) | ecosystem: Environmental > Aquatic > Marine...
ATTAAATTTTGTATCAAGAACACCAACTTCCAAATCTGTTTCTTTTTTCAAATAATCATATTCATTTTGATATGCAGTAGTTGGTAACAAAATTCCTTTATTGTTCATTACAGATAATGCTCCAATTAATCTTGTATTAGAAATTGCAGTAAAATGGATTTCAATATCTAGATATTCAGCAAGTTTATCTGCTTTAGTTTTTGCAAATCCCATTGGGACTAATCCTATGGAATCATTAACTGCTAGATATACTCCTAAATTTGGACCTCTATACACATCAAATTTGATAATATCCATATCCAGAAAATTGGTTGTACAACATTATGAACGTAAGGGATCGTAATTCATTATTACTGACTATGAATCCCTAGTTTTATCTTCCCTAGCTTTAAATAATAATTAAATTAGTTTTTTAATCATGCCAATAGCAGAAAATTTCCCTGAAGGCTTAAAACCACTTGGAAAAATTTCAGATCCTGATGGAAATTTTCATATCATGTGGGGTCCAGGAAAAGAAAAAAACATTGATGGTTCACAAGCTGAAGTATTTGCCGATAAAGATGTAATTGCAGCATATCAAGCAAGAGGCGAAGAACAAGTTCCTTTAGGTGTTAGCGGAACCTTTGTTGCAGTAGATTGGGATTCTTGTGTTGCAGATGGTGCATGTATTGAAGCATGTCCAGTTCAGGTATTCCAATGGTACAGAACTGAAAAAGATATTCCCGCAAAGGATGTAATTGGTCAAACTTTTGAGGGAATTGGAAGTGTTGTCAAAGATGAACGTAAAGATCTGACTGATAAAGCAGATCCAATAAGAGAGCATGATTGTATATGGTGTATGGCATGTGTCTCAGTTTGCCCTCCACAGGCAATCATAGTTGATCAGTCAAATGTAGAAAAACATGATAATGCTGCAAAATCTTTGTAGAAAAACAAAATTTTTGAGCCAAAAACTACTTATTGAAAATTTAGTCGTGACTAATTTTGTTTAGATTTAAATAATAATTAAAAATAGCTATTATATGGCAGATTTAGTAATATCTGAAGATTTTTGTCACGATGATGTTAAGCCAAAAGGTTCAACAAAACACGCAGATGGTGAAAACCAACATTTCATCTGGGGTGATGGAAATTCTGAAGGTGCAGCTTTCTCAAATGAAGATGTAAAAGCAGCTTATGCAGAACACGGTGATAAACAAGTTCCTTTAGGAATTCACGGTACAACAGTTGCAGTAGATTGGGATTCTTGTACAGCACAAGGTTCATGCTTTAGTGTATGTCCTGTTCAAACATTTCAATGGTACAGAACTGAAAAAGATATCCCTGCAGCAGATTGTATGGGTGAAACTTTTGAAGGTACTGGTCTAACAGAAATGGATGAGCGTTTAGACGCCTCTGATAAATCACAACCAATCAGAGAACATGATTGTACAATTTGTATGGCATGTCAAGAAGCTTGTCCTGAAGGCGCAATCTTAATTGAAGCATCTAATTTAGAATGGCACGAAAAAGCAGCTGGAACGTATGTAAAAATGCCTTCCAGTGGCGGTGGACCTCACTCAGGTCATTAAAAGAATTTATTTTCTTTTTATTATTTTTTATAATACTCAACAAATTTTAATCGCTATTATCCAACAATTTTTGCAGAGGTCGCCTAGCTCGGTAGGGCGCGGGCCTTGAGAGCCTGTGTGCGCAAGCATACGGGGGTTCAAATCCCTCTCTCTGCGTTTTATTATTTTAGATCAGCAAGTTCAGCAAGCATTGCTGATAATTGGATCTCATAGTTAGAACCTACTAAAATCCTGTAATCGTACTTTGCAATTATTTGTAAAATATCTGACAGTTTTTCATGTTTTGATTTAAAAACTGCTGAATTGATATATTTCAAAAAGTCTGATTCAGACATTCCATAAACTTTGATTAACTCAATCATTTTTTCCCTTGCTTCTTGTACTTTTCCAGATAATGCTATTTTTAAAACATCATCAACATCACTAATTTTTGTAAGACCTGCTGATGATTTTACATTAGCTTCAGTAATTGCTCCTAAACTTGCAGTTGCTTGCATCAAATTAATTGCATGTCTTAAATCCCCTTCTGAATAATCAAAAACTGCCTTTAGCCCTTTTTTATCTGACTCTACTTTTTCTTTTTTTGCAATCGTCTCTAATCTATTAATAATATCTTCTTCAGAAATTGATGTAAACTTGAATGTTGCACATCTACTTTGAATAGGTTCTATGATTTTAGAAATATTATTTGCAATAAAGATGAATCTACAAATTTTTGATGTATCTTCTATTATTCGTCTAAGTGCAGTCTGAGCATCAGAGGTCATTTCATCTGCTTCATCTAGAATAATTATTTTAAATGGAACTTCAACCATTCCAGCAAATCTTGAAAACTTTTTTACTTTCTCTCTTACCATTCCAATTCCTCTTTCATCAGACGCATTTAGCTCAAGCGTGCAGTCCTTGGCATATTCCCCCAAAATTTGTTTACTAATACATAATGCTGTAGTAGTTTTACCAACTCCTGCAGAACCTGAAAACATCAAATGAGGCATATCTGTTGGATCTTTGATTAATTTATCAAGACTACCAATAATCTCAGTCTGATTTACAATTTCTGAAAGTTTTGTAGGTCGATATTTTTCTACCCACATTCCACTTGAAGCCATATGGTATTTTATTGAGATTCCCATTAATAAATCCGAATTGGTTATTATAATATGCAATTAATTAAAATTAAAATTGCAATAATTTACATTGCGATCAGCCTGAGGTTAATTAGGATCAATTGATCTAACCAATTTGTGAACAGAATTGATCGATCCTATACTTAGGATCTGAATCATCATAAGTGATCTCACATGAAAATTGATAAAATAGAAAAAGTACATTCGATTGGATATCGCCTAAAGGATGCTAAAGTTACAGTTAATCAGGATTTTAAATTCAATGTTGCAGGAATTCAGACTGAAGGAAAACAAGGTGAAATAAACAACATGCCTCAGTGGATTGGGAAAATTCTATCAGAAAATAATCTTGGAACTCTTGAATCTCCAGATATGATTACAGAATTAAAACAAGCATTATCAAAAGAAAAGATGGTTGGAGAATACCAAATATCTACACTTGAACCACATTTTTACATTAAATTAAAAGAATCCATGAGAGAGTTGAGTCGTGATGATTTTGACAAAGTTGAAAGTATGATGTTAGAATTATTTAGAATGAGACGAGGAAAATTAGTAAAGATAGCAGATTCTATTAAACTAAATTCTGAATTATACAATAAACTAACAGTTGAGGAAAATATTTTTTATCAAACAATCTATGAAAACAGTAAAGAATTTGAAAAACAAATTACCGGGGATCTAAATGAGTAAAACTCAAACTAGTACATTTACAGATTCTGCATTATCTGATAAAGTAAAAGAATTTCTAACTAGATTCAAAGATAAACATGGCATCTACAAGTATGTTGAAGCAATTGATGAAATGATGCCCAAAAATGCAAAATATATTATTATTGATTATAATGATTTAGTAACTGAACCAGAAATTGAAGTAATTTTTTCTGAAAATCCAGATAGACTCTTTGATGCATTTTCAAGAGCAATCAAAGAAGCATTACAAACAAGATTTCCTGATTATGCAGAAAAAATCAAAGATGAAGTTCGTGCAAGATTAATCAATTTCCCATTAGAACGAAGTTTAAGACAAATCAATGCTGAAACAATTGGACACCTTACAAGTGTTTCAGGAATGGTAGTTAGAGCATCAGAAGTTAAACCCTTAGCAAAAGAACTAGTTTTTGTATGTCCTGATGAACATCAAACTAAAGTTATTCAACTAAAGGGAATGGATGTAAAGATGCCAGTAGTATGTGATAATCCAAGTTGTAAACATAGAGATTTTGATCTAAAACCTGAAGCAAGCAAATTCATTGATTTCCAAATTCTTAGATTACAAGAACTCCCTGAGGATTTACCTCCTGGACAACTTCCTCATTACATTGATGTAACAATTAGGCAGGATTTGGTAGATAATTCGAGGCCAGGTGATAGAATTATCCTCACTGGAGTAGTTAGAATTGAACAAGAATCCGTTGCTGGTGTACAGAGAGGACATAGTGGATTATACAGATTAAGAATTGAAGGAAATAACATTGAATTTTTGGGTGGACGTGGAGTAAAGACTGATAGAAAAATTGCAAGAGAAGAAGTCTCACCTGAAGATGAGAAGCTGATCAAAGCGTTAAGCCGAAGTCCTGATGTATATCAAAGGTTAGTTGATTCATTTGCTCCCCATATTATGGGTCAATCATTAATCAAAGAAGCAATTTTGTTACTCATTGTAGGTTCTAATCAACGATTGTTAGGTGACGGCAGTAAAATTAGAGGAGACATTAACGTATTTCTAGTTGGAGATCCTGGTACTGCAAAAAGTGAAATGCTCAAATTTTGTGCAAGAATTGCACCAAGAGGTTTGTATACTTCTGGTAGAGGTTCAACCGCCGCAGGACTTACAGCTGCTGTAGTTAGAGATAAGACAGGAATTATGATGTTAGAAGCTGGTGCTGTTGTATTAGGTGATCAAGGATTAGTAAGTATAGATGAATTTGATAAAATGAAACCAGAAGATAGAAGTGCTTTACACGAAGTTATGGAACAGCAATCTGCAAGTATTGCGAAAGGAGGAATTGTTGCAACATTGAATGCTAGAACTTCTATTTTAGCTGCTGCAAATCCCATGTATGGAAAATATGATCCTTTTAAAAATATTACAGAAAATGTTAACCTTCCAATTCCATTACTTACAAGATTTGATTTAATTTTTGTTGTACGAGATATTCCAACTAAAGAAAAAGATAAAAAAATTGCAAGACATATTTTAGAATTACATACTACTCAAGGAACTGATAAAAAATCTGTTATTGATGTTGATTTGCTTACAAAATATCTCTCATATGCAAAACGTGGAACTCCTGAGCTAACAAAGGAAGCTGAAGAAAAAATTCTAGATTATTATCTCCAGATGAGAAATGTTGAATCTGAAGACATGATTACTGTAACTCCTAGACAATTAGAAGGAATAATTAGATTAGCTACGGCTAGGGCTAGAATACTCATGAAGGATAAAGTAGAAGAAGAAGATGCTGAACGTGCAATTTTCCTAATGCAGAGTATGCTTGCGGATGCAGGTGTTGATGTGAATACTGGTAAAGTTGATCTTGGTGTATTACAAGGAAAACCAAGAAGTGAAGTATCTAAAATGCAATTGTTTATGGATATTCTCAAAGGATTAGAAGGTGACAATAAAGTTTCAGTTGAAGAAAAAATATTTATCCAAGAACTTGAGAAAAGTGAAAAATTCACTGAAGATGAAGCAAGAAACTATATCAAAAGAATGCTAAGAGAAGCATCTATTTATGAATCAAAACCCGGTCATTATAACCGAGTATGAAAATAAGTAAACTTGATCTAGAACCTACAGTAATTGATTTTCTTAAATCTGAAGGATATGAAGAACTTTTTGAACCACAAGAACAATCTGTAAAAGCAGGATTATTTGATGAAAAAAAGAATTTTTTGATCACAATACCCACTGCAAGTGGAAAAACTCTCATTGCAATGTTAGCAATTCTTTCACATCTTTCAAAACATAAAACCAAAATTGTTTATCTTACTCCGTTACGTGCATTAACTAGTGAAAAATTTGAAGAGTTCAAAAAACTAGAGAAATTATCTCTAGGTAGAAAAATCAAAGTAGCTATATCTACTGGAGATTCCAAGGAAAAAAAAGAGAAATTAGAAGATGCAGATGTAATATTTCTTACAAATGAAAGCATGGATGCAAATATGGCATTTCAAAAAGATTGGATTTATGACATAGGATTGGTAGTTTCTGATGAAATTCATCTAATTGGTGATAGTGGAAGAGGTCCTACATTAGAAATTATTCTCACCAGACTTAGATCTGGATTTTTTGGAAAAAATCCTCCTAAAATTATTGGACTTAGTGCAACAATATCAAATAGTGATGAACTTGCAGATTGGTTGAATTGTGAATTAATTGAGAGTACATTTAGACGTGTTCCATTATCTGAAGCCGTTTACAGTCGACATATTATAACAAATCAAGATAGAGAAGAAACCGAGGGAAATCTTACCAAAAATCGTCAAGAATCTAGGCATCAAAAAGATTGGATTGGTTTAGGATTAGATACTGTGGATAATGGGGATCAGTGTTTGATATTTGCAATGACAAGAAAAAATTCAGTAGCATGGGCAAAAGAGGCTGGATTAGATGTTGTAAAGATGCTTACAGAAAATCAGAGAAAGGAACTAGAAAAAATTTCCAAGAAAATTCTCCCAAAACAAAGTTATGATAATACAAAATTAACTACTGAATTAGCAAAAACAGTGAAAAACGGTACGGCATTTCATCATGCAGGACTTGATCAAAGATGTCGTACAATAATTGAAAATGAATTTAAAAACAGACACATAAAATTATTAACTGCAACTCCAACTTTAGCTGCTGGTGTAAATTTACCTGCACGTAGAGTTGTAATTCCAAGTTTTATGAGATATACTACAAATGGTTTACAAAAAATTAGTATTTTAGAATATAAACAAATGTGTGGAAGAGCTGGGAGACCTCAATATGACAATATGGGTGAATCAATAATTATTGCAAAAGGATATCCTGATGAGGTATTAGAATATTACATTGATGGTAAACCAGAACCGTTAGAATCAAAAACATTAGATGAAGATAGTTCTTTAAGAATTAATTTACTTGGGTTTATCTATACTGCATCTAAATTCAATGCAACATCTTATGAAAAAATAATAAAATTCTTTTCACAAACTTTTGCTGCATATCAACTTTCTGATGATTCTATATTGGAAAGAAAAATATCAGAACAACTAGAAAAATTAAAAAAATTTGGTATGATCACTGATGAAAATGGTTTCAAACCTACAAAACTTGGTATTCGAGTTTTTTATTTAAGAATTGATCCTGAAACTGCATCTGATATGACTAACTACATTGAAAATTATGTAAGAGGAACAAAACATACATTTGGAATATTATATATGATTACCAATCTTCCTGAATTCTATTCGCAATATCCAATACCTGATAAATATTTAGAATATGTGGATGATCTTGTAAATAAAAATGAAAAATTATACACTCAACAAAAATTTTCAAGTGAAGATTATTTCAAGAGCCTGTTAATTCTTTACAAGTGGATTGATGCTATGACTTTTCAAAATATGTCAGAACATTTTGATGCCGAACCTGGTGATATATTCTATATAAAAGAAAATGCAAAAAATTTAGTCTATATTTTTACAGAAATTATTAAATTTTGGAGAGATTACGCCAAAGAAAATAAACAAAAAAAGATTGTATCTGAATATCAGAGTCTTATTGATGAATCAGATTTACTAAAATTACAAATTCAACATGGTGTTCCCGAAAAATATCTTGAATTAGTAAAAATTAAACAAATTGGACGAGTTCGTGCTCAAATTTTGTACAAAAATGGTTACAAAAATCGCCTTGATTTGAAAAAGGTGAAAATAGAGAAATTAGCAGCAATAGATAAAATTGGTATGGTTATTGCAAAAAGTATCAAATTGCAAGTAGGAAAAGAAGAATAATTATTTCATATATTGTTTTTTGTTTATATTTTGACTCAATATCTAAATCATTATTTTACAAATGCCATGGATTTGCCTTTGTGATAATTTTTTCAGGTAATTTGTCTTTGTTTGTTTTTAGAAATTCCATTTCTTGTTTTTTATCTCTTAATTCATCAGGAAGCATTATTGGAATTTCTTCAATAATTGGGAAGAATCTATCACATTTAGGACAAAATAATGCTCCTTCAGATATAATGTCTCCTTTTTGATTTATTTCAAACAATTCTAAAGGATGATTTTTATCAATCGGACATGCTAAAATATTCATCATTGTTTTGTTCATTTTAGATCCAGATAGATTGGTATTCCTTTTTGACTAGATAAAAGTGCAGCTTCGGCTATTTTTATAACATTAACTGCTTCATTTGATTTTATAATGTGCTCATTTTTACCTTCAATTGCTCCAAGAAAATTTTGAATCTCTAATTGTAATAACTCTTGTTTTTTATTTTGAATAATTTCTGTTTCATCTTGTTTTTCTATAATAGTTTCTTGAGTGATAGAGTCTGATGAAATAATTGCATCCGTACACACTGCATTGAATTTTCTAAGTTTTTTTGGTGTAATCCAATTTGATGAAATTATTGCTACTCTGTCATTTTTGTATCCTAGCATTATACTTACAAAATCCTCATGCTCATGTTTTATTTTTTTAGCTTTTGCAAAAACTACTATTGGCATTTCATCAAAAATCCAGTTTGCAGTATCAATATCATGAACTGAAGAATCAAAAATTATTCCAATATCTTTGATATGGCGCGGCATTCTATTTTGACGATGAAATTCTAACATTACTAAATCTCCAAATTTCTTTTCTCTAACAATATTTTTTACTATATCTACTGCAGGATTGAATCTCTCAATATACCCACATGTCAAAATTACTTTCTTTTTTTCTGCTAGTTTGACTAGTTTTTCACCATCTTCAGATTTGTATATCATTGGTTTTTCTACAAATACATGTTTTTTTGCTTCAAGTAATTTTGTAATAATTTCAGTATCTGTAAATGTAGATGTTGCAACAAATGCTCCTTCAAATTTTTCAGAATCAAGTAATTTTTCTAAAGTATCGTAATGATTAACAGAATACTTTTCTCCATATTCTTTTGCTTTTGAATAATCAATATCACAAATGGCAGATAATACGCCTAATTCTGATAAAATTCTAGAATGATTTTTACCTTCTTCCTCAGTTCCAATTTGAACAATTTTCATCTAATACACCGGTGTTAACCAATGAGAATAATCCTCATTTTTGTCCATTACTATATCTGTATATTCTTGCATCATTTTCTTTGTAATATCTCCAGGTTTTCCATTACCAATCTTTTTTGAATCCATTGAAATAATTGGAGTTATTTCAGCTGCAGTTCCTGTAAGAAAAATCTCATCAGAAATTATTAATTCACTTCTTGTAACGTCTCTTTCAAGAAAATCAATATCTAAATCATTTGCGATTTTAATTATTGCATCACGAGTAATCCCCTCTAGTGCTGATGATGCTAATGTCGGTGTTGCTAATTTACCATCTCTAACAATGAAGATATTTTCCCCTGGTGCTTCACTGACATTTCCATTATGATCAAGTAAAATTGCTTCATCTACACCATTTCTTTTTGCTTCTTGAGTAGCTATGATGGAATTAAGATAATTTCCACCCATTTTTGCTTGTGTTGGAGTAGACATACCTGAAAATTTTCTCCAAGATACAACTCCTGCAGTAATACCGTTTTTGTTAAATAAATCCCCAAAAGGAAATGTAAAGATTGCAACATTTGTTGGAGCTTTTTCAGTTACATGTAGATTAATCCCATAATCTCCTACAAAATAAAATGGTCTTATGTAACATGATTTTTTAATATTGTTTTTTTTACAAATTCCAACTACTGCATCAATAATTTCATTATCTGAATAATTAAGTGAAATATTGTAAAATTGTCCTGATCTTCTAAACCGTTTCACATGTTCATCTAATCTAAAAATATTAAGATTTTTCCCATTCCAATATCCTCTAATCCCTTCAAAAATAGATGTTCCATAATGAATTGCATGTGTGGTAATTGGTATCTGAGCTTTTTCAGTTAGAATGTATTTTTTATCAAACCAGACATATTTTGAAAGTGGAAGTTTCATAGGCAAATTTTATTACATGTGTATTAATCTCTATTTATTTTGAATATCCTTCTTTAGGAAATTTCATTCCTACAATTTTTGTAGTCTGATCTTCTATACTTGCAAATTTCTCTACTGTTTCCCATTCTTCTTCAATAATTTTGACTATGCTTTCTGGAACGTCATCTTTCCATGATGATTTTTTACCTAATACTTCACCATACAATTTTTCTTTTACTGATGATGCAGAAAGTAATCGCCTCTCACCAATTCTTGGATTTAATCTGTAAATTTTTAGCATGTATCCTTCAGCTTTATCTCCAGTATATGAAAAGAAATCCCCTTTTACCCCACTAAGAATTTGCTTTCTTAATTTCCATGATCTTCTTCTTACTAATGGTGGCAAATATTTTTTGAATGGCGCAAAAAATGCATAATCATCTGTTATTTGAATTGAATTTCCAAAAACAGATTCTAGCATTTTTTTCCTTGATTCAAAATTAAATGGAAAACTTTTACTGTTCACTTCTCTATCATCATATTTGAAAACTACAGGCATAACCTTAACAATATCAGCTTCTTTTTTCAAATCTGAGATTATTTCTATGTGAGCTTTCGTAACCGGATTAAGATGTGCTAGATATAGTGCAGTAATCAACTAGAATTACTAAATAATTCTCATATTTCAATGATTGATTTTTTCAAAAATTCTATCCGTATGATTCGTATTTAACTTCAAAACTTCCGTCTCCACGTTTGGCATTTTCTGTAATGAACCCTTTTGGATTCAAAAAGTCCATAACACCATCAATTGTTCCTTGCCAACCACAAACATAGAAAATTGTATTTTCTTTGGTAATTTTTTCTCCGACTAATTCTTCTAATGATGATATTCCTTCGTCTCTTGGTCTTAGAAATGTCTCAACTCTTCCAATTTGACCTGCCCATGATCTGTTAAACCATTCTTGAGGTCTACTGATTGCAGCCCTATATTTGAAATTCCATACATCTTTCCCTTTTTCAATACTCTCATTTTCAAGATCACTTAACAAATCTTTGTAACTTAACTCATCAAGGTAACTAGCACCATGCAAAACAATAATTTCTCTTTTATCCCCTGTATCATGAAAATGCTGTGCGAAACTGACAAATGGTGCAAGACCTGTACCTCCTCCGATACAAATTATTCGTCTGTTATCTTTCTCACCGTTTGGTAATTCTTCATTAATTAATAATGCTCTACCTGTTGGTTTTAACCAAAGAATTTCATCACCTTCTTTTGCATTAAATAATTGAGTAGTTAATCTTCCTGGAAGTGGTTTTCTTACCCATCTAATTACGAGTTCAATATAATCTCTATTTTCTGGATGAGATGCAATAGAATAAGCACGTCTTACTATCTTTCCCGCTTCTGCAGGATTTGGTAGTCCTAATGTGATAAACTGACCTGCCTTGTAATCTGGAACAGGACCTTCATTTGGAACAAATCTAATTATTGCAAGATCTTCTTTTAGTAATTGAATATAGGTAATGGTTCCTTTATTGTCTACTACCATAACGATTGAATCAAGATTATCAAGGTTAAATATATTGTGTTAATTTCATAGACTTGTTTTCATTTAAACCGCTAAACGTTAATAACCAATTTGAAAAATATTATTCAATCAGATTTCTGATATGGGCCGGTCGTCTAGTCTGGTAGGATAGGTGCATGGCATGCATCGGATCAAGGGTTCAAATCCCTTCCGGTCCACTCATCTTTTTAATTTTGATACTAGTTTTTCTATTTTATAATCACTCTCTTTGGAAATCTCAATCATCATCTCATTTGAAATCTTGATATCTAGATCAATTATTGCCTTAAGAGCACTTTTTTTTACTTCTAAATTTGAATCTAAAAGTGATTGAATAAAAATTTCTTTAGCTTCATAAGCTTTTAAAAATCCTAATGATCCAATTACACATGATCTTACACTTGAATGTTCATCTTTTGCAAGTTTGATAATTTCTGGAATAGTAGACGTTTCATTTCTATTTGCCAATATTAGTGATGTAAAACCCCTGATGTTTTTACTTGTAGAACTCAAATTTTTAATCAAAAAATTTGATATTTTATTTTCATTTAATACTAATGAACTGTATGCCTCTCCTCTAACTTGAATATCATCATCATCTAATTTCATAATTATTTTTTCTAAAATTTTTGGTTCATCAATTTTTTCCAAAGTTTCTAAAATTTTGATCTTTTCTTTACTACTTCCTGATTCTAAAATTTCTAAAATTTTTTCCAAGTTCTTATCATTTTCTTCAATTCTAGTTAATAATGCTTAAAATTTTTCAATTTTATTTTATAAAATTCAGAAAAATGCTTCTAGCTTTAAATTATCCTTAAATACTAAAAGTATTATGTCAACCGAAATAAGAGACACTGTATTCATTGGTAAGAAACCCTTGATGGCATATGTTACATCAACGCTAATTCAATTAGCAAACTTATCATCCGTCAACATCAAAGCTAGAGGTATGAGCATAGGTCGTGCTGTAGATGTAGCTCAAATCATTGCAAGAAAAACAGAAAATGCAGGATACGCTATCGGAGATATTAAAATTGGCTCAGAATCTTTAGAGTCCCAAGACGGAAGAATTAGAAATGTTTCAACAATAGAAATACAAGTAAAGAGAAAAGTTTAGGCGATCCTTACTTCAAATTCTTTCTTTTCCTTTTTGAAAATTTATACTTCTTCTCCATGTTTCTAAATTTTGAAAGTTCCACTAAATCATTAAACTGATCAAAATTCACTACTTTTTGTTTGTATTTTTTAGTATTTCCTGATTTTTTTAATTCTTTTAGAATGTTCATAGTTGCAAATGTATTGGCATACAATACAGATAATGGGTAAAGAATTATTTTAAATCCAATTTTATTTAGAATATCTGCTGAATTCAATGGTGTAGCACCACCTTCAATCATATTTGCTACTAATGGTGCATTGATTTCTTTTCCAATCATTTTCATTTCTTCAAATGATCTTGGAGCTTCTACAAATACTGCATCTGCACCTGTTTTTCTATTT
>Ga0209035_10000744_pt1 | contig 12909 bp, 22 predicted proteins | sample MarorgKNORR_S2LV_6_FD_188220 | JGI IMG/M metagenome (GOLD analysis project Ga0209035, IMG submission 188220) | Marine microbial communities from the Southern Atlantic Ocean, analyzing organic carbon cycling - AAIW_A/KNORR_S2/LV (SPAdes) (version 2) | ecosystem: Environmental > Aquatic > Marine...
TGCCTAGATTAACATGAATTCCAGTTCGGTTCAAATCCCCTTTCTTTTCATGTTCCTTTGTAATCTTGGCTTGATTTCTATTCCCAAATTTCCATAAATAAAAAAAACAATGAAAAAATTGATTAGCAGATCAAAATTTATCATAAATTTCAGCAATCAGAATTTTCCATTTCAGTACCTAATGCATCTGCGATAATATTTGCCCAATTAAATGCCGCAACAACTGCGGTAATTTCCACAACTTGTTTATCATCATATCCGGAATCTTTTAAAATTTTATGATCATCTGATGTAGTTTTATTTTTAGAATCATTAATTTTTAATGCATAGTTTAATGCAGCTTTTTCCTTATCTGAAAAACTTTCAAAATTACCTTTAAGATCAATAATTTGTTCCTCTGTAAATCCCATTAATTGCAATAACATACCATGAGCTTTTGTACAATACTTACATGAATTTGCATTTGAAACTACCAGTGCAATGGATTCTTTTAGTATTCTTGGAATGGATGATTCCCGAAGTAAGATGATCTTTACTCCGTCCCAAAACCATCTGGCAATTTGTGGATCAATGCTAGTTGTTTTTAAAATATTTGGTATTTTACCAATTTTTAATTCATCGTTAATTTCTTCATACAATGATGAAATTTCAGGATTTGATTCATCACCCTCTTTTACAAATGGCATGCATTGCTAAAATTTGAATCCAATATATGCATATTATCTATGGAACGGATCATAGTATAGTTTAGTTACAAAACTAGTATGAGAAATTCTGGTTTTAAAAAAGTGTATTTCCTAGTTTGTAACAAACTGTATGGCTGAGTGTCTTTTTTACAATAGTACATGACTCAAAAGCCTCACCTATTGAAATTACATCACTGCTGGTCGTTAATTGACACTTTTGATGTTAAAACAAGTATCTCAAGATTAGAATTTCTAATTTGAGATGGTGAAAGTGTCATCAGGAATACAACTTGCAGTATGGCATGTGTTCTGGTAACCATCATCAGTTTCACCTTTATCATAAGTTATTGCACAGCACACATGATACACATGATCATTCCTAATTGTGGCTTCTTGATTCAATTCAATTTCTTTCTTGCATAGGTTACAATTCATGAATATAATAGCTCTCGATAGTATTAATGGCATTCTTTTATTTTTTAATTTTAAAAGTATCGCACAACAATTTCTCATAACTTTCTATGTGTCATAATTAAGAAGTCATAATTGTTATTGGGATAATCTATTCTCTTTCTTCTATTTGTTTGGCTTTAGCAACACATTGTTCTGCTTCTTCATGCCTTCCTAATTTTTTTAATGCAAAACTTTTCCAAGTCCAAAATTCAGGATTTGTACTGTCTATACTAATTGCTTCATTAAAACACTCAAAGGTTTCTTCATATCTTCCGAGGTGTGATAATACCTGACCCTTACAAAACCATGCCTCCCAACGTGTTTTCCAAGAGTCTAAAACAGTTGCTTCGTTAAAACACTGAAGGGCTTCTTCAAATCTCTCTAGTTCAGATAACGCAGAACCTTTGCTGAACCAAAAATCCCAAACTTCAGGTTCAATGCTAATTGCTTCGTTAAAACACTGAAGGGCTTCTTCAAATTTTTCCTTTTTGATAAGATTAACTCCTTTATGATGTAGATGAGATGCCTTTTCTTCATTAGATTTACCAAACAAACCCATAACACAAACTCATGAATGGGATTTAGATAAGCATTTTTATGACTATTTTATACAGTAACTTTTTCGAGCTTCTAATGTGCATCTTATTGATGGAATAACCATAGTACAGTTTAGTTACAAAACAGTATCAATTTTGATACGCTTTCTTCATCTAAAGTTTAAAAGATCGTTTTACAATCATAGTCTGTGAAATCAATAATTCCATTACAATACTATCGTGATCAAATTCCTGAAGTTCAAATTAAAAATATGAAAAATGATGGAGTCAAGTTTCAATCAATATTTAACAAATTTGTAGAACTTGGAATCAAAGGAGCTAGAAGAAAAAATAAAGTAAGAGAGGATTTGGATTATTACGTTGAATTAGGATTTTTCATTAAATTTCAAAATGAAAACCAACAACCACTATACTACCAAACACACATCGGAGGGGATCTAAAAACTGACATGTATCTAGCTGAGGGAATTAAATTTGTTAAAGCATTGCTTGGTACAAAATTTAAAAAAATAGATGATGAATGGCAAAAATTAGATAAGGAAAAACTATTCTATAAGCAGAAAACTTTTGGCAAGGGAAAATATCCAAAACCAACTAAAAAATTAGAAAGATGGATCATGCTATTTGATCCTGTCATAGTGATTACTCAAAATTTAATGTGGACTAGAGAAACCATGGACTATGATATGCTGAAAGACGATTATTCTAAACTCATTGCAAACACAATCAAAGAGTTAAACCAATTTGCAAAATTAGTGCATTCAACAAGCGAGGATAATGAAAGAGCAGTAGAAGTGATATTTTCTAGAATGCCTTTTAGAATGACTTTCTAATTTGTTAAAAGACCCTCATTTTAGGCAAAAATGTAAATCCAGAAACATTTTCTTTGTAAATCATGGAACGTGAACAGGTAGTATCTGTTGCAAAATTAGTTGCATATTTGCTAATTATTGCTGGAATTACAATGTTATTTGCAGCAATTATGTACTTGGCAACAGGTCCCGTAAATTTTATTGTTGTAGTGTGGGTCATAGCCGGAGCATTGATGCTAGGAATTGGAGCTACAGGACTAAGATATATCAAAAAATTAAAACTTGATATAAAATAATTACAGATTTGAACCCATAATTGATTCAGTACTGTGTATCAAAACGGGGTAGTAAAAATAAATTTTAACAAAATAAAATATACTGCAAATCCCGACAAGAATAAAATTCCAGATATGCTCAGAATTTTCAACCATATCGCAGGTTGGTGAGATTTTTCCAAATATTTTCCAGTTACCAGCCTATAATTGAAAATTGCAATCACAGGAGCTATGACAAATGAAAGAATTGTTGCAAAATCAATCAACTCCTTTAGATTATCCCCAAATTGAAGTACAGTTACCAGTGATCCTGAGGCTAAAACAATAAGAAAAACAGTGTACAATTTTCGTGAACTTTTAACCTGATTTGTATTATTTTTTGTAAATAGTAACTCTACAGTTCTATTAAGAGCCCTGGAATACCCGTCAAATACAGCAAGAATAGTTCCAAACATCACAGTAAATGCTGATGCAGCGATTACAATGTAGCTCCAATTCCCCATTACACTGGAATACATTGTAATAATTGCATGGGCAAACTGGGAATTATTGTTGGGAAGTTCTTCACCTGAACCATAAAAGATGAAAGTACCTAGGGTAACAAACATTATTGCCAAAATTCCTGTTAACAAATAAGAAATTCTAAATTCCAAAAGGGTTTCTTTTAATTTCGGTTTGTACTTTGATTGTTTTATTTTCTCCAATGTCCACAAACTGTTCCAACTTGACAAATCAATTGCAGTAGGCATCCAACCCATCAATGCAAGTAAAAAGAAAATTCCGGTTGTTGTCCATAGTTCCTTTGGAATGAAATCTTTTACGGGTTCTATTGGCCCATTAATCACAGTAAGTGAAAATGCAAGTACGGTAGATACAACTAGAACAGTTACAATAATTTTGATTAGATTATCTAGTAGATTGAATTTGCCTATTGACAAAATTAACACACATGAAACAAATAACAGTATGATTGACCATTCTCCTAAAAATTCTAAATTAAATAAATTCTCAAAAAATCCGGCAGCTACAAACCCTACGGCACCCGTCACAAAAAACATAGAGCATACCGTGATTATCAGGTACAAAGCTAGGATGGGGGTTCCCAATTTTTTATACCCGTCAATTATGCTAGTTTGAGTTGAATTTGCATATCTGGAACCGTACTCAAAAAACGGATATTTTAGCACACTGACCAGTACCACAAATCCGATTATCATCAATCCAAAATCGGCACCTGCTCTAGTGGATTGAATTAGGTGTGACACGCCTATCGCAGTACTGGCAAATAGCAGTCCAGGACCACTAATTTTAACAATTTTTGACACGGCCTCAATCATGAGTATGAATTAAAAAAATATTTTGAGGTATTAAAATTAAAACATTATTCCAGTGATTTGTTATCAGAATTCTTCTGATGATTTTCTGTAAACCCTAAGACAATTGAATTGATACTTGCCAATTCCCCATAAAGTTCGCCAATGCTCAATGATAGTTCCGTTCCATCAGGTTCCTCGTATGTGAATTCAAAGTTATTATTTATCCACCAAGAATCATTTTTTAAAACATTTCTCAAATCTACATTGAAAAAAGTTCTAAGACCTGCTTTGTGAAATACAGATATCCCGTTATCTTTGTAATTTCCCAAATGATCAATCATTTCATTATACCCTGGTTCATCTTTTACTATTCCAAGTTTTTCAAAATTTAAAGAGAATTTTAAACATGATTTGTATATCTCAAAATAAGACAACGTTCCCTGAGCAAACATGCTGATTAAATCAAACATTGTGGATTTATCAAAATCTTCTACTTTATTTCCTTCTGACATGTGTTGTTTTAAAAGAAATACCTTGCTTTCGATTGATTTTTTTTGTAATTCTATTCTATCGATTCTCTTTTGAAAAGAATGATAGACCAGCCCGGTTTTTTTATGAATTAGTTCATGCGATACAAGTAACGGAAAAATTTCTTTGTCGAATTTTTCTCGATATTCCTGCAAAAGATCAACATATGCACTCATTACAAATGTTAGTTACTCATCCTGATAAAAAAATTGCTTAATTCTATGGGGTTGAGTGGCATGATACACGATTGGTTATCGTGTTGAATCACACACGTTGTTACAAATTAGATGTATTTCTGTCTCAAGCCTAAGATATTTGTAAAATTGTAATAATTTTTAAAAAATGATGTTTTATTTTGTGATATGTTAACCCGTGCCATAGTGTCTTTTTTTAGTAGTTATGACATATTGTAGGTATGGAAAAAGATTGGCGTCAAGATGGTGAAAGTGGAAAAAGTAGATGGTGTAACCACACAGAAAAAGATCCAAAAGATGAAAACGATCACGACTGTTAGGACCTAGATTAGGTTTAGTTGCATCCAGATACAAAAAATCTTTTGAACATAGCCCATATTTTCTGTCCTCAGGCGGTCAAGATTGAATTCGATAAAGCCTGAGTTATTTATCCACTCCAAATCCACTAACCCTAATTTTACAAATTTTAAATGAATTTTTTAGTTATGAACAGATATGGAATGTCTTTTTTACTGTGAGATTTATTGAACTGTCATGGGATTACTTGGAAAGAAGAAAGAAAAATGTGAAGCTTGTAACAAGGCATTTGAGGTTCATGATGAGTTTGAAGAACATAAAAAAATACACCCACCGACAAAACCATGTACAAAATGTTCAGGACTAATGCAGTGGGAAAGACAACAAGCTCCTCTTTTTTGGAATCTGATCTACGTCTGTCGAGAATGTGATTTTATTGGCGAAATGTGGAAATATCATCACTAGAATTTTTTTCTACTAACATATCCGCATTGTTTACATTCGTAACGAATATCTCCATCTTCCAAATCATTTTTTCGTATCATAACAACCACGGCCTCATGACATTGTTTGCAAACGCCGTTAGGAAAATTACTATCATCCATGAATTTATTTTTTATTCATTAAATATAACCAAAACTAGTATTGTCTTTTTTAGATCCTTTTTCTAATTCCAACTACGACCATAGCTGGAACCCCTAGATACATTCCAATGTTTAGCATGATTACAGATAGTCCAAGTGATATGACTTCTGACTCAGAGTTTGCATTCTCCATTAATGATAGTGAACTGATCATTGGAGTGATTGCAATCTTGATTACTTCCTTGAATAGTGGATTTTCACGCTCATAATCAGCTATAATTGGTGAGAATGAATAGTAAACATCGTTAAACATTCCCATGAATTGTGTACCTGATGCTGTTTGTAGTAATTGGTTATCCCGTAGTTCGCGTAACTGTTGGACTTGAGGTGACATTTCAGAACCGTATGTAGCTGTTGCAATTAGGCAGCCTCCGCCCCTAGGGATTCCAGGATTGGTAGAAGCAGCAGGGTCAGAGCTTGATATACAATCACCCTTGAGAAACACTTCACCAAAGTTTGTTTCAGTTGATCCCTGAGATACTATTTGTTGATTTTGAATTACATACATTTCCAAGTAACCCTCGTCTGTTAATTTTTGAATTTTTGTACCAAACATGCCCTGACTTCCCATGGTAGAATTACATTCAAAAATAACCTCGTCATCATTTTGACCAATTATTTCAGTAAAATCAACATTTGAAGTCTGGTATGCACCAGACCAGTTAGTATTAGAAAATATCAATAATTTTGCTTTTCCATCAGGCATTTCCATATCTAATTCGGATTGAACAATTTGTTCTATTGATTGTGGCCCACTATTTTGCACGATGGCAGGTTGTGAAAAAACATGCGTTCCCACAATAGATAGTTCATCATTTGATCTTTTGAAAGGAATTGTTATGGTTCTATCATAAGGTGTAACGGTCTCATCATACGAAGCAAGCTGCATTCCGCGAATAAACACATCAAAGTCAATATCCTCAAATTGTTATGGTTCTATCATAAGGTGTAACGGTCTCATCATACGAAGCAAGTTGCATTCCGCGAATAAACACATCAAAGTCAATATCCTCAGAATCCACTTTTGCATCGATTATGGATCTTGGCAATGTGATGATTAATTCCCCCCTTGCCCTGGCATCAATGGAAATAAGTAAAGATGCGTTCTCAGAATCCATTTCAAAGTTTAAAACTTCACCACCACGAATATTATAATCAAAATCCTCAAATTGCTGTGCTGTAACACTTGGCATCATAACTCCAACTAGGGCAACAATTCCCACCACAATAACGAACACAGGTTTCAATAATATCCTCAAATAGTTCGCATATTTATGAAATTAGTTAATTTTGGTGACTGGTTTTAAGAAATTACCCCGATTTTAGGAAAAGAGTTTTTCTTCCACAATTTTGCACTTTACGGCGCAGTCTATTTTTTATCGTGGTAAATTTGTAACATAGAAAAACTAAGATTGGAGATTTTAACAAAACCAATAAAATCAGATAGTCAGTTGATTCCAACACATCTGCTACTACGTTACAACATAAAAAAGAAAAAAAGTTGTGATAACATGGGATACACAGGTGCATCTGTGAGTAAAATGGGTTTACATCCCCCTAGTCATTGACGTTTGTTTTGATGCTTAACCAAAGTTAATGAAGAACAATATTATCTGTAAATCATGACAGAACAAAACAAAGAAGATAACTCTGAATTGTTACTTGAATTGGTTGACAAAGGTATTGCATTGCAAAGATCAGAAAAACACAAAGAAGCCATTGCATGCTTTGATGAAGCAATTAGCATCGACAAAAACATGGGCGGTGAAGCAGATTCAAATTTATTGCTTCTCAAAGACAATTCATTGAGAAAAGTAGGTAAATCTGAGTAAACAAAATAATTTAATTAAATTTTAAACTCTTCAAATTTCATTGAATGCTGTTTGAAGTATGTTTGAATTGCTTTGATGGTTATATCATCTTTATTTTTGCGCGTTACGGCATTCATGATTTTTTCAACATACCCGTCTAGTTTTTTGATTCTTTCATCTGCAATGCTAGTAGAAATTAGTGATGATTTCTTTTGATACTCTAATTTGGCCTTAACCATGTAGGCCCGTTTTACTTCTTCGTTGACATGTTCTAACATGTCCAGACATTTTTGTCTTAAACCCTTGCCATCATTTCTCATTATGCCAGATAATTGACTTAGATTGTGCAATTCAGTTTTCTGGTTCCTTTCAAAGATGTCCATCAACATTGTAAAATCATATTCACTTTGTGCTTTGTCCTCTTTTCTATAGAATAATTTGTTTTGTTTTGGATTAGTTTTAAGATAGCCCATCGCAAGCAGTGTTTTACAACTTTCAATCATTTGTGACTTATCTGTTCCAATCTTTTTGTGCAGATCATTGGTAGATATCCAGTTGGAAGTTTCTTTTAAGATTGAATCATAGTTTTTAGTAGTCAACGTTGATTGGATATTTTTCCAATAGATTAGTATTATTTTTAGACACACTTTTTGAAATCCATGATTTTCTATTACTGTATCCAGAATTTTCGTTGCTTTATTTTCTCAGCATACCACTATCGCTTATGTTGTTACGCAATTACCATGTCCAATGGACAAAATTATGACTATGGCAAAATTTTAGAAATATGTTGGATTCAACTGTAAATTCAAAGTTAAAATTATAATAAAATTAGAGGACAAATTTTCGAATTAATTCAATTGCGCTATCCTTCAATTTTATTGAATAACAGTGTGAATTTACATCATTAATTGCAGCCAAATCATTAGCAAATACTTTTTTGCTGTGACCGCCATAACGTGCATTGTCTGATTCATCAAAACAAATGGTCATTTGTTTCAGGCTCAGTTCATTTTTTAAAAGAAATGCAATAAACTTTTGATAATTATCAGTGTTAACCCAGTCTATTTTTTTCTCCTCACTTACCCCAATCCAGATCTCAATAGAGTTTTGGTATAGGGCTTTTTTTCTCAATTCTTCTAATATCAATAATATCCTGAATTGTATCGGGTATTTATGAAATTACTTTTATGAGACATGTTAATCCACACCAGATATCCTGTGTGCTTACCATACCCATTAGATAAATTATGACTAAAAGTATTATTCACCTTGAAATGGTCTTTGCAGCAAGTGTGATTAGACGGTGTTTGAGGATTTTAGAAATTGATCAAAAGTCTAGAATTTGTTAATTTTTTACTAGGTTTATTGTATACGTGTCCATTCCAAATAGAATAGTTTTCATGTATGCTTTCATCTTCAGGTAAAAACTCATACACGAATTTTCCATCTTTTAATTTATCAAGCAACATAGATTTGACATCATTAGAGATGTTTCTTGGATAAAAATCATATTCAAATTTTTCATATACGTATTTTTTTATGCGAGATTCATCTTTTCTTGATTTAATCCACCATTCTGGAGAGACATCCATATAGAATTCTAATTGATCCACATTTTGTCAAGTAGTCTATTGTTGATATTGATTTCCTCTACAACATATGATCTTGTTGTTTCAAACATTCAATTTTTTTATCAATCATCTTTTACTTCAATTTTATTTTTACCAAATTTGTTGTATCCCCCTTCATCATACCCCTCATTGTTGTATCCCAGATGATCATATCCGAGTCTATCATACCCGTCTTTGTCATGCCCGTTAACATCATACCCGTCTAAACCATATCCATTACTATCATATCCATTTTCATTAAACCCGTTAACATCATACCCCTCTTCATCATATCCGTCCGTGTTGTATCCGTCCGTGTTGTATCCGTCCTTGTTGTATCCCTCCGTATCGTAACCTTCTTTGTTAAACCCGTTTTTATGGTATCCGTCCTTGTTGTAACCTTCTTTGTTAAACCCGTCCTTGTTGTATCCCTCCGTATTGTATCCTTTTTTGTTGTACCCCTCCCCATCAAAGGTTATTTTTGTATCCATGTACCCCTCCCCATCAAAGGTTATTTTTGTATCCATGTGAATTCCATCAAAAGAGAAACCGCGATTATCATGACCCTCATTGTCATACCCCTTGTTGTCATATCCGTTTTTGTTGTATCCCTCCTTGTCATACCCCTTGTTGTCATGACCGTCTTCGTTGTACCCGTCTTCGTTGTACCTATTTTTGTTGTACCCCTTTTTGTCATACCCATCCTTGTCATACCCGTCCTTGTTGAGTCTCTTTTTGTCATACCCCTTGTAATCAAACCCATTTTCATCATACCCCTTTTTGTCATACCCCTTTTTGTCATACCCATCCTTGTCATACCCGTCTAAATCGTATCCAAACTTGTCAAATGTTTTAGTAAATTTATCAAACAATCCCATAACAGGAATTTATGAATTCAATTTAATTAAGCATTTGGATATCTAGTTTTAAGAAATTATTTCTTTGAATTCTTTTTAGTTTTTAAAAATGATTTTTTCTTTGAAGTACATGGCGTCATGGCATGCAGTCTTTTTTTGTAGGCCACTATTCGTCCTCTTCTGCTTGTTTTGAAATTTTTTCCATGGCAATGAGAATGTCTTCTTCGGACATACCCTGATCTTTCATTCGTTGCATGATTTCCTTTACAATTCCTTCAATCATTTCCTTTTTTTTGACTGCATCTAACATGAAATGTCAACAACGCCCTAGTATTTGAAAATATAGGCATGAAAATAGGCCATCTTTCAAAAATTATTCGGGTTTTGATACTCCGGTTACTTTTATTCTAAAAGATACTCGGGATTTTTCTTGCAAACCTCTTTCATCGTTTCATACGTTTCTTTTTTCCATAAATTGTCCTCTATCCCTCTAAACTCTTTCATCATTTTAGGAAACATCTTGGTTAACGCAAGCTCCATTTCTCCAGCATGTCTTTGATAGTCCGTTTTTGTAGGTCTGCTCATTCGCGGCATAACGTCTAGAGGGTTTGTTTCTCTTTTGTCTTCTTGAATATTTTGCAATAATTTTGTTTTAACCTGATTTGAGAATTTAGCAGAATTGAGATTGTTTTCAAATGCCATGGCATTTCTTAACCATACTTCTTGGTTTTTTGGATCATTTCTTCTTCTGTAACTTGCAAGAATTGTCTGTAAAGAGATTAAACCAAACTTGAATATCATTTCAGAAATGTCATTTTCAGGTTTAGTAAAATATTTTTTTATTTTAGACAATTCTGATTTCTCAACGTACAATTGTTGAATCATAAAAGAAGTAAAATCTTTGTAAGCATACGCTTCAAATTGTGCAGTAAATTTTTCTACATCCGCAACAATGTATCTAGGATCTTTTGGTTTAACAGTTACATTCTTGATATTGCCATCTTTTTCTAATTGTTTTAGAATTCCATTGATTCCTTCTTTGGAATAGTTTGTTTCAACACTTCTATGAATTTCTGCCAAACCTACTTCTTTGGTTTTATCTTTCAACATGAATAAAATTATTTTAGATTTTACAGATTCGTTACTTTCATCTTTTTGTGCATCTTGATTTGCTACTCTTTTAGATGACATGTCCAAATATGTCAGGTACTGTTGTTATATTAACCAATTTTCATGCCCAGATTAAAGAGATTATCCAAAAAACAACACAAAAGATCATGTTTATTTTATTGAAACACCATACTGAGTAGTGCAAAAAACTGAACCAGACATGACGCTAATTGATAGGGCTACTTCAGCAAAAAAGACATTGATTAGAATATCCAAAATCATCAAAAACTCCACGACACATGATCCTGAAAGTAGAAGGTCAGAAACAATGAGAAATATAGCACAAATTATTGAGGAATCCAGCAATTCAATTGAGATTGAAGAAATTGTCAATCAAGTTTATTCATATCCAGAATGGTTCAAATCATATTATGAAATTTCAAAGCCAGTTGGAACTATCATGATTAACAAATGCTGTCAGAAACAAGAAAAGTTCATTATAACTTATGATGTAATGTTCGGAGACGAAGAAAAATGGCTAGTTTGCGAGGAACATGAGAAAGTAGAATCCTTTTCCAAATATGTCCTTGATAAAAAAAGAATCTGAGTTTTTTGACACCACTAAATTTTTCATACAGCTTGTTATTTACAATGATTATTTTTCAACAACTAAAGTTACAACAATTTCAGTTTGATCATTTTCCATATTATCATCCAAGGTGATTTTTTTATCCACAAGTTTGTATTCTTCAATTAAAGAACCGTCCTCGTTAAATGTTTTAACCAGTTTACTTTTTGGAAGAACAGATACATCACTTGCGTCATGGTATGTCTCCACGGATTCGCCATATTTTATTATAATTTTCAATGTACTTTCTAATGTAAAATTGCATATAAAAAGAAGATTATGTCAACATACACAAAATTTTACAATTGTGTACAGATTGTCTTATTACAATGACGTTGTTTTATGGGTAAGTCTATCCATATCCCCCACTTTCTACACGTTTACCATACCATTGGAAATTTTATGCCTAGAATATGATAATTTAAAATTAAATTTGCAATATCTCATTAAAGTAAAAATTATTTTTGATCTCAATTTCTATTCGATATAACGTCGTTTAATGGATATGGTGTTACTGAAATACTATCTTTTCTAAATTGTGACGATGAAAAACACCTTTGATTGTAATTGTGACACGCATGATAAGGAAATTGTTGGTCTATACCTTCCAAAATCAAATAGATTTGTAAAGGTTAATGTCTGCGCAAATGATCTTAGATCAATCATTTCAGAACCATGTATTTTTGTCAAAGAAGAACTTGAATATATTGTAGAAAAATAATCCACATTAATTCAAGTTATAATATTTTTTTAAAATATATTTCAAAATAACTTTATACTTATTTACAAATTGTTTTAAAATTTTACAACTTATTTACTATTTTTAAAAATTAATTTATTCTAAATTAATAGAATAAAAACTAAGAATTAAGAATTAATTTAATTGACTCTCTAAAAATAGACTTTTCATGAGTCAAGTAGAAAAAACTGAAAAAGATTATGAGCCAGAGTTTCAAATTAGTATCTGTGAAACAGATGAACATATGTTAGATCCACTAGAGACAATAAAATATTCTCTAAATGAGATTCAAGTAACTTATGGTTCAGTTGTAAAAATCAGAGATGCACCATAATTATGAAAACAAAAAACCCAATTCCAGAAAATAAAGTTGATGAATTGAAGGCACT
>Ga0209035_10000745_pt1 | contig 12906 bp, 8 predicted proteins | sample MarorgKNORR_S2LV_6_FD_188220 | JGI IMG/M metagenome (GOLD analysis project Ga0209035, IMG submission 188220) | Marine microbial communities from the Southern Atlantic Ocean, analyzing organic carbon cycling - AAIW_A/KNORR_S2/LV (SPAdes) (version 2) | ecosystem: Environmental > Aquatic > Marine >...
AATAATGAAGGAAACCCACTAACTTTTTTTAATTATACATTTTCGACAGGAGAGACTATTGATTCATTATATGTAAAAGGAAATATATCTGATGCCTATGATTTCGAAACTGATAATTATGTTTCTCTTCATCTATATAGAATTGATTCTATTTTTAAAGATTCTTTAATCTTTAATGATCGTCCAACATATATTGCTAATTCATTAGATTCAACCTCATATCAATTTCAAAATATTAAAGAAGGTAAATATTTAATTATAGCCCTAAAAGATGTTGACAATAATTACTTTTTTGATCCATTTTATGATAAGATTGGATTCATTGACTCATTAATTACTCTTCCAAGAGATTCAATTATTGATTTTAGATTATTCAAAGAAGAGACAGCTTTAATATGGGATAAACCTCATTTTATAAATAGTGAAAAAATTGGATTTGGGTATTATGGAAAATTTGATCTAAAAAATATCAAGATTGAGTCATCTATACCTGACAGTGTTCAGTATACGTTTACAAAAGAATTTGAAAAAGACACACTTAATTTTTGGCTTTCGAGAAATAGCTTTGATTCTTTAAATTTTAATTTGATAGAAAAAGATACTATTAAGCTTGTAACAATTAAATTTGACAGAGCCAGAGATACATTAATCGATTCCTTAAGTATAAGTCCTAAAACAACTAATGTAATTCACCTCAAGGAAACATTTAAACTTTCATCAAACATACCAATAAAAAATATTAAAGATTCTTTAATTACTATAAGGGATATTGATTCTTTAGTAGTTCCTTTTATAACTTCAATTAATGATAATTTAGATGAAATAGATATAAAATTTGAAGTTTCTCCTTCAGATAATTATAGGATTTTTATTTTGCCTGAATCTATAAAAGATATAAGAGGTGTAGTTAATGACACCTTAGAATATAGTGTTGTTAGCCAATCGATAGAAGACTATGGAAATGTATATTTAGATATAATTAGAAATAATGAGTCTAAGTTTATTCTTCACATGATAAATAATAATGGTGACATAATTAGAGAGTTTAATAATGTATCTGAAAATTCCACATATAACTTTGAATATATAAGGCCTGGAAAATATACCTTTAGATTAATTGAAGATTCAAATAATAATAATATCTGGGATACTGGGAATTACCTTAGAAAAGTTAAACCTGAACCTGTTTATTATTTTTCAGATGAAATTGAAGTAAGAGCAAACTGGGATCTAAATGAAATTTTTGATCTTAATCAAACTCAAATAATTAAAGATTCTATAAATTAAAAAAAATGAAAAAATTTTTATCACTCTTAACTATTATATTCTTTATAAATGTTAATGCACAAAACTCATACTTTCCAACTAAAGGAAATTGGGAGACTAAATCTCCTGAATTTTTTAAATATGACTCAAAAAAACTAAGTAAGGCAATTGATTTTGTAATTAAAACTCAAAATAATGGAGATAAGGATTTAAGAGTTGAAATATTAAAGGGGTTTTCATCCGAACCTTACCACAGTATTAAAGGCCCTACTAAAAAAAGGGGTGCAACAAACGGGCTAATTATTAAAGATGGATATATAATAGCGTCATGGGGTGACACCAAAAGAGTTGATATGACTTTTAGCGTTACAAAAAGCTATCTTTCAGCAGTTGCTGGAGTTGCAATTGATAAAAAATTAATTAAATCAGAAAACGATTTAGTGTCTGATTATTTATGGGATAAAACTTTTGATGGTAATATGAATAGTAAAATTTCGTGGGAACATCTTCTAAACCAATCATCTGATTGGTTTGGAAATCTTTTTGGTATTAATCACTGGGAGGATAGGCCAGATACTAGTAAGACTTTAGATGATTGGAGATCGGAAGCTCAAAGAAAGCCAGGAACTTATTATAAATATAACGACGTAAGAGTTAATGTTTTATCATACTCTCTTCTTAATATATATAGAAAACCCTTACCAAAAGTTCTTAAAAACTATATAATGGATCCAATTGGAGCATCTGATAGTTGGAGATGGTATGGATATGAAAAATCTTGGATAAATCTTGATGGTTTAATGGTACAATCTGTTTCAGGAGGAGGACATAACGGTGGAGGAGTATTCATTAATTCTGAAGACCATGCTAGGTTTGGACTCTTATATTTAAATAATGGAATGTGGGGTGATAAAAGAATTATATCTGAAGACTGGATAAAAAAATCAATTACTCCATCAGAAACTAATCCTGAATATGGATATATGTGGTGGATTAATTCTGAACAAGGTGAAGACTATTTAAGAACAGATTGGAAAAATGTACCAACTAACATATACTATGGAGCTGGATTTGGTGGAAATTATATAGTTGTAATTCCTGATGAAAATATAGTTGTAGTTGGAAGATGGCTAGGAAGAGATAAGATTGGTACTTTTATTCAGATGATTCTAGAATCTAAATAAATTATAGCTTAGCTTTTAGAAATTCTTTATTCATCCTTGCAATATTTTCAATTGATATACCTTTTGGACATTCAACCTCACATGCACCTGTATTTGTACAGTTTCCAAACCCTTCTTCATCCATTTGCTTTACCATATTTAGAACCCTGTCTTTAGCTTCAACTTGTCCTTGAGGTAAATATGATAATTGGGAAACCTTAGCAGACACAAATAGCATAGCAGATGCATTTTTACAAGTAGCTACGCAGGCTCCACAGCCAATACATGTTGCGGCATCAAAAGCACTGTCAGCATCAGATTTTCTAATTGGAATTGTATTTGCATCTTGAGTATTACCTGAGGTATTAATACTTATATACCCTCCAGAATGTTGAATTCTATCAAAAGCTGATCTATCTACTACTAGATCTTTAATTACAGGAAATGAGCTTGCTCTAAATGGTTCAATTACTATAGAATCTCCATCTTTAAATTTTCGCATGTGAAGCTGACAAGTGGTAATCCCTGTGTCTGGTCCATGCGCTCTTCCATTAATAAATAATGAACAACTACCACATATACCTTCCCTACAATCATGATCAAAAGCTATAGGATCAACTCCTTCTAAAATAAGTTTTTCATTCAAGACATCCATCATTTCAAGAAATGACATATCTGGGGTTATTTCATCAATTTCATAATTGTGAAGGCTTCCGTCAGATTCCGAGTTAGATTGTCTCCAAATTTTTAGATCTAATTTCATCTTAATACTTTGCTGATTTATTATTTGTTACTGTATTTAATATAAAATCTCTTAAATCTTGATTTGATTTTTTTAAGTCCTCTCTTCTCAAATACATCATATGACCACTTTCATATCCTTTAAATGTAAATCGATCTTTAAGTTTACCCGAAGGGTCTACTTGTTGCATAGTATACTTTGCAGCAGAAAAAGTTGTAGCACCATCATAGTATCCCGACTGTATTAAGACATTTAAAAATGGGTTTTCTGCAATTGCCTCTCTAAAATTTCTTCTAATATTTATATTATCTGAATCCCAGGGTCTAACTGATAACTCATTTCTAGCCCAAGTATTATATTTTATATCCGTTTCAAATTTTAAAACTTCTTTGATGTATGAATTTATTGCAGGTGTAAAAGCATGATCCCAAGCACTCATTTCTGGTGCATATTCAAAATAATTTCCAGAATCTTTACTATCTATTCCTTTGTATCTAGAATCAAGTCTACCTATTGTAAACCCTTCATCTCTTAAAAGTTCTTTCCAGAAAAAACTAGTTGAAATATTTAAATTATTCTTTATTATTTCATCATACTCTATGCCAGTAAGTGTTTCAATTTTTTTAGCAATTTCATCCTTTTTATCCTCACTTATATACCCTCCCTTCGCAAGAGCTGGAAGTAATTCATTATATGCAAAATCTTCAGAAGTTTCAATAATCTCTTCCAAAGATTTCTCTTGAAGATTTTTATTTAACTTATTGTGGTACCATGCAGTAGCAGAAAAATATGGAAAGTCCACGGTAGGAAGAATTATACCTCCTGATTCATACCTTAGTTCATAATCAGCAGGAGAAACTAGAACTACTCCATTTAAATAAAGCCACTGATTTTGTTGAAGCTCATGTGCAAGACCCATTACTCTGACACCCCCATAACTCTCACCTATAATATACTTTGGAGACTTCCATCTACTAGATCTAGATACGAATGTACTCATCCACTCTGCTAGATACTTTGCATCTTGATTGACACCAAAGAATTTATCTGTTGCTTCTTGTTTTGTCATCTCTTTCAAGATTCTGGAATAACCAATATTAATTGGATTTACAAAGACAATATCTGCAACATCTAATATTGAATAAGGATTAGATTTATATCCATACGGTTGAATAGGATATCCTTCATCATCAATTATTAAATTGTAGGGGCCTGTATATCCCATATGCATCCATATTGAAGCTGAACCAGGACCTCCATTAAATGAAAACGCTAATGGTCTATTAGAGTCATCTTCAATATCAGTTCTTTTATAATAAGTATAATGAAGAGTTGCAATTACTTCTCCCTTTACATCCCAAATGGGTTGAGTTCCAATTTGAGCGGAATAGTTTACTTTTTCTCCAAGGATTGTAGTAGAATGATTTGTTATTACTTTTTGGTCAGCTGAAATCTGCCTATCAAAAATACTTCCTTGTGAATACGTATTTATTGATACTAAAAGTAAAAATATGCTGAATAAATTTCTCATGATTTTTTATATTATTTATAGGATCTAGTTTTGATTTCTATTTCTTCATACTTTAAATCTTCTTTATGTAAAATTGGCTTTGTTGGATCACTATTAAATTCCCACGCTGAAACAAATTTAAAGTTTTCATCATCTCTTATTGCTTCTCCATCAGTAGTTTGGAACTCCTCTCTAAAGTGTCCACCACAAGATTCTCTTCTTTGTAATGCATCTATTGCAAATAATTCACCTAGTTCTAAGAAGTCTGAAACTCTCGTAGCCTTTGCTAATTGCTCATTAAATTCTGATTTAGTTCCAGGAATTTTCACATTTTTATGAAAATCTTTTCTTAGATCTTGAATTTCTCTAATGGCTTTTTTTAAGTCTATTTCATTCCTAGACATTCCACACTTCTCCCACATTATTTTTCCAAGTTTTTTATGATAATAATCAACAGAATTTACTCCATCATTGTTAATTAACTTATCAATTTGGTCTTCTATTTTTTTCTCACTCTTTTCGAACTCTTCTGAATCAGTAGAAATTTTACCAGTACTTATTTCATCAGATAGATAATCTCCAATAGTATATGGAAGAACAAAATATCCATCAGCTAGACCTTGCATTAGTGCTGATGCTCCAAGCCTATTTGCACCATGATCAGAAAAATTAGCCTCTCCTATTGCAAAACATCCTTGAATAGAAGTCATTAGATTATAGTCAACCCAAACCCCACCCATTGTGTAATGAACTGCTGGATATATTTTCATGGGTATTTTATAAGGATCTTCATCTACAATTTTTTCATACATCTGAAAAAGATTCCCATATTTTTGTTTAACAACATCTCTTCCTAGTTTATAAACTAATTCTGAATCAGAAGAATCCTGACCACTTATTTTTACTTTTTCTTCACCATATCTAATAATTGCATGAGAGAAATCCAGGAAAACAGCTTCTCCTGTTTGATTAACTCCATATCCATTATCACATCTTTCTTTTGCAGCTCTAGAGGCAATATCTCTTGGAACTAGGTTTCCAAATGCTGGATATCTTCTTTCCAAATAATAATCTCTTTTTTCTTCAGGTAGATTTACAGGAGATAATTTTCCATTTCTTATCGACTCTGCATCAGATTTTTCTTTAGGGACCCAAATCCTTCCATCATTTCTTAAAGACTCAGACATTAGGGTCAATTTAGATTGATAATCACCCGAAACTGGTATACATGTAGGGTGAATCTGCGTGAAACATGGGTTAGCAAAATAGGCACCTTTTTTGTGTATTTTCCATGCTGCAGAAACATTACTTCCCATTGCATTAGTTGATAAAAAGAATACATTTCCATAACCACCAGATGCAATAACTACTGCGTGAGCGGAATGTCTTTCTAATTTACCTGTAACTAAATCTCTTGCAATTATTCCTCTGGCTTTACCGTTAACTTTTACTATATCCATCATCTCATGTCTACTAAACATTTCAATTTTTCCTCTAGCAATTTGTCTGTTCATTGCTGAATATGCTCCTAATAGTAATTGTTGTCCAGTTTGTCCTTTAGCATAAAAAGTTCTTGAAACTTGTACCCCTCCAAAAGATCTATTATCGAGAAGACCTCCATAATCTCTAGCAAAAGGAACACCTTGAGCAACACATTGATCAATTATATTTCCTGATACTTCTGCTAATCTATGAACGTTTGCTTCCCTTGATCTATAATCTCCACCCTTAATTGTATCATAAAAAAGTCTATAATTTGAATCTCCATCTCCTTGATAATTTTTAGAAGCATTAATACCTCCTTGAGCAGCTATTGAGTGAGCACGTCTAGGAGAATCTTGAAAACAAAATGCTTTTACATTATAACCTAACTCTGCGAGAGAAGCTGAAGCTGAGGATCCTGCTAGACCTGTTCCTACAACAATCACGTCGATATTTCTTTTATTTGAAGGACTAACTAGGTTTATCTTACTTTTATGATTTCCCCATTTAAGTGCTAGGGAGCCTAAGGGAATTTTAGAGTTTAGAATGTTCTCCAATTTAACTGAAGTAGAATCATCCTTAATTTTTAAAGTCTCAAGTTCAACTTTTAATTTTTCAGGAGTAAGAACTTTGTCATTAGTTTTATAAGAATGGATAATATCTTCTAGTTCAGTTTTAACAGAATCAATTTTTTGATTTTTAGACTTATATTCTTTATCTCCCGCCTTAACTTTTTTATTAGTAAAATCCCAGTGCTTATTATTAATTTTTAGACTACAGAAAACTTTTGTTCTCTTACTATCATTATGGTAAATAAAAAAAGGCGAGACATATTCGTCAGAGCTTTTCTTTTTATACTTGACATGTTTTTCTGTTAGATACAATCCCATTATGCAAATATATATATTTTTTATTCATTGTACCCCGTTTTGTGCCCCAAATTAATGCATCATATTATGAAAGATTGCAATAAAAATAAAACCAAAAGGGATAACAATAGAAAAGATTAAAGTAAAAGATTTAAGTAAATTATAATATCGAGAATTTATACCAACAGTTTTAAGTGAGGAACTAAATCCATGGAGTAAGTGTAACGCTAAAAAAATAAACGATAATGAATAAAACGAAGTTCTTACAGGACTCTCAAATTTATGAATTAACTCCTCATAATACCTATCAGGATCATTAGGTAAAAACTCAATATATTTATAATTTATTTCTGGAACCCAAAAATCATAGAAATGAAGAAATAAGAAAGACAATACTACTCCTCCACTAATAATCATATTTCTTGATATCCATGATGAATTATCTTTCCCTACATATCTTGAATAATTTTTACCTCTCGATTTTCTGTTAATAATCTCAAGATAAAAACCCATTATAAAGTGAAATATAACTCCAAAAATTAAAATTGGTTGAAGAATAAATTGAACGATAGGGTTTGTCCCCATAAAGTGAGATATCATATTAAATATGCTTTCACTAAAGACAGATGTTATATTTATTAAAAAGTGTTGTGTTAAAAACACAACAAGGAAAAGACCAGATAAGGCCATTAGTATTTTTCTCCCAATCGAGGAATCTATAAGCTTCATTGCAATCAATTATTATTCAAAATTAATGCATAAACACTTAAATAACTACTTTATTTGAAATTCCTTTTCTAAATTATCTTTATCAGTCATAATCAAAACCTTGTATGATCCCTTAGTAAGATAATCCATTACAGAGCTTTCATTTGATTTAAGATTATAACTTATAAAGTTGAAACCATTATCAAGCTTTCCCTGACTTGTATAAAGAGTTTTATTATCAGAGTCAACAATTGATAATTCATAATCTTTTATAGAAGATGAAAAAAGAGTAAGATCCATATTTGGCTCAAAGGATTCACTCCAAATGCTTCTTTTAGATCCCCAGGAATTTGAATATTTCACATCTTTTAGTGGATATATATACAGAGAAGAGTTTTGAATTTCACTAGATAAATTCTGAATTTTTTCAATATTAGATAGGTATATTGACCTACCATGAGTTCCAACTAATAGATGGTTTTCGTCTTTTTGAATCACTAAATCATGAACAGCTGCAGATGTTAATCCACTACTAAATGGCTCCCATGAACTACCTTGATTTAAAGAGGCGTATACACCATGATCATTCCCTATATATAAAACATCCCCATTAACATTATCTTCTATAACAACATTGATGGGAGAATCTGGCAGGTTTGAGCTAATTGACTCCCAAGTTTTTCCATAGTTACTACTTTTAAATAAATATGGAGAAAAATTATCCCATCTATATCCATCAAGTGATACATAAATAATATTTTCTTCATGAGATGAGGCATAAAGCTTACTAACCCAAAGATCTTGTGGTAAATCTTTGGAAATATTTTTCCATGTCTTACCACCATTCTTCGTTACATATACCATACCATCATCACTCCCAGTATATATAACATCCTTATTTAATGGAGATTCTGAAATTGTTGTTAAAGTTCCGTATGGTACATTTCCCATTTTACCACCATTAGTTAAATCGTCTGAAATAGTTTTCCATGATTCACCTTTGTCAGTTGACTTATGAAGAAAATTTGATCCATAATATAATACATCTTGATTATGTGATGAAAGACGAATTGGAGTCTGCCAATTAAATCTAAAAGGTGATTGTCCTAACTCGTGAACAGGTTTAATAGATCTTCTTTTGCCTGTTTCTAAATCCAAACGAGAATAAAATCCAAATTGAGATCCCGTGTAAACTATATTTGGGTTTCTATTATCAATTTGAACTTCCATTCCATCTCCACCAAGAATACTCTTCCAGGGATATTTTCCAGTCATATTCCATCTTTTACTTTCAATAGAATTATGTGGCCCCATCCAAACACCATTATCTTGAAGCCCTCCATATACATTATATGGTTTTTGATAATCTACATTGATAGAATAAAATTGACCTACTTCAGTTGAATTATTCTTTATCCAATTTTTACCATCATCATAAGTTATATTTACCCCACCATCATTTCCATTAATTAAATGTCCTGGTTTATTTGGATTAATCCATAAATCGTGGTGATCTGCATGCACATTCTCTTTACCAATACTATAAAAAGTTTTTCCTCCGTCATCAGAAGTTATTAGCGGTACACCATATGTATATATTTTATCACTATTATTTGGGTCCACATGAATTTTACCAAAATAATAACCGTATGAATAATAAAGACCTTCTAGATAAGTTTCATGAGTCTTTTTCCAGGTTTGCCCCCCATCAATACTTTTATATACTTCAGCTCCAATAACAGGAGTATCAAATAACTCCGAGTTAGCATTTACTAGGTAATTATATAAATCATTTGGTTCTATTTTACCTGAGTTAATATCTGAATTAACTGATTCTGCATTGTACTTTCTAGGAAATCTGTTTGATCGAAGAAAGCGATTTAAATCCTCACTCTTTATTTTTTTAAAATCATCAACTGAAATATCTTTAAAAGATTCTTTAGTTAGACTTTCATTTTCACTTTGAGTCTTTAATTCTCTTCTATACTGGTTATCTAATACAGCATAAGCTATATTTTCATCATAGACAGCAATTCCAATTCGCCCAACACCTTCTCCAACAGGAAAACCACTATTCTCTTCTGAAATTTTATTCCAATTCTCTCCCCCATCTAGACTTTTATATATGGCTGATGATTTTCCATCTTCATCTAGATTCCATGCTTTTCTATCCTTTTCCCATGTTGATGCATAAATGATATTAAAGCTATTTGGTGCTGATGCCATATCTATAATTCCAGTTATATCATTTACATAAAGTGTTTTTTTCCATGAATCCCCTCCATCTTTAGTAATATAGACACCTCTGTTTTCGTTTTTTGAGTATAAATGACCAGTTACTCCAACTACTACATGGTCTTTATTATTTGGATTAATTATGATTTTCCCTATGTGATGACTATCAATTAGTCCAACATTTACCCAATTTGATCCACTTGGGTCTGTTTTTAAGATACCTATCCCAGAATATGAAGATCTAGATGAATTGTTTTCTCCTGTTCCAACCCATAGTACTTTGTTTTTCCAGTCCATAGTGATTTCACCAATATTTTGAGTAGGCCAATCCTCTGAAATAGAAGTAAAAGAAGTACCATTATTTTTTGTATGCCAAACACCCCCTGAAGCATATGCTACATAAAATTCTGAAGAATCCTCTGGATTTACCTCTAGTGCAACAACACGACCACTCATTATAGTTGGACCTATATTTCTGAAATGAATATTTTTAACCCTAGATGACTTTATTAATTGTGCCTTTTTTTGATATGCATCAATTAATTGAGATGCATCTGAAGGCTGAGGTTGAGAATAGCTTACTGAACAAGCTAATAACAGAAAGAAAATTATTTTATAGTTCTTCATAATACCAATTTTTACTTAAATTATAAACATTATATTAATTTTCTAGATATTTGATAAAAAATAAATGAGATATATTCCTTTAAATAATTCAATTTATAAGAGAAATCGCTTGAATTTCATGGATCAAATGAAGGGGAATTGTATGGCTATATTCAATTCAAATGATATTTATCCAGTTAGTGCTGATAGTGAATTACCTTTTGCACAACATAGAGATATGTTTCATTTAGCAGGTATTGATCAAGAAGAAACAATTTTAATTCTATATCCTTCATCAAAAGACAGTAAAACAAGGGAAATTCTATTTATAAGAAGATCTGATGAGCATACAAAGATTTGGGAAGGAGAGAAATTAAGCAAAGATTTAGCGTCTAAATTATCTGGTATTGAGAGTATTCACTTTGTAGAAGATTTTAAAAATATTCTTCATTTAATTACAAGTAAAGTAGACACCTTCTATATTAATAAAAATGAACACTACAGGGCTAATTCTCCAGTAGAAACTAGAGAAGATAGATTCATAAGCTGGTTATTAAAGAAATATCCTGCTCATAATGTTGCAAAAAGCAATCCAATACTACAGAGATTAAGATCTATTAAACATATAGATGAGATTGATCAAATCAGAAAAGCATGTCAGGTCACTAAAAAGGGTTTTAATCGAGTATTAAAATTTATTAAGCCAGATGTTTGGGAATATCAAATTGAAGCTGAATTTATTCATGAATTTATAAATAACTCATCTAAAGGATTTGCATACTCTCCTATTATTGCAAGTGGACAAGACAATAATGTTCTTCACTATGTGAAAAATAATAAACAATGTAAAGATGGAGAACTAATTTTAATGGATGTTGGAGCTGAATATGGTAATTATTCTAGCGATATGACTAGAACTATTCCTGTTTCTGGACATTTTTCAAAAAGGCAAAAAGAAATTTATAATACTGTGCTGAGAGTAAAAAATGAAGCGACCAAACTTTTAACCGTAGGTAATAACTGGAAAAATTTTCATGATCAAGTAGGTGAAATTATGACTAAAGAATTATTAGATATTAATCTTTTGGATAAAGCTGATATAAAAAATCAGACCAAAAAAAATCCAGCTTATAAGAAATATTTTATGCATGGAACGTCTCATCACTTAGGACTTGATACTCATGATTATGGTTTACTTGATGATCTATTTCAAGAGAATATGGTGTTTACAGTTGAACCTGGTATCTATATTCCAGAAGAAGGTTTTGGAGTTAGACTTGAGGATGATGTTGTAATCCAAACTAAGGGGGAGCCTATAAACCTGATGGAAGATATCCCTATTGAAACAGATCATATTGAGGAGTTAATGAATTAATTATCTCCTTTTGAGTGAAGCAATTTCGGTGAAACTTACATTTTCATATTTAAAATCTTGATCAGATATAAGTGATTCAGAGAAATTATCTTTCCAATCTTTATGAAAAGATAGATCATACTGACTAGGATTATTTATAAAAAACTCGACAGTATAATTATCATCAACATTACCCGGAAGAGACATATTTCTTGCGTAATGAAAATTATCAATTAAGTTAATATGAGGCACTAAGTCTATAAAAGATTTTACTCCTGTTTTTTCATTAGTAACTAGAGCATTGATTTTAAGGTAAGGGACGAATCCATTAGGCGGTGTTCCCTCTGGAATATTTACTTTATCCCAGTTAACTCTTGCTTCTATATGAATATCACTTTTACCTTCTGATAAGTGAAATTTATCTGGATACACTATGTCTTTTATTGCACCCTCAAAAATAAATACGATACCAGGCTCAACTCTCTCCTGTCCAATTATTAATTCTTGTGAAATTAAAAGATTAGAGCAAAACAAACATATAATTATATTTCTGATGAAAAATTTCATATTTAGATTTTTAGTTAGATTCTTCTTTTTTGAGAATTTTAATATCTTGAATTAGATTATCCATTACATCACTATCTGTTCCATCATAAAAACCTCTTATTCTTCTCTGAGAATCCACTAGCACAAAATTTTCAGTATGGATCATATCATAAAAATCTGAACCTTCTATGTCCTCTGCAACTAAGTAAGACTTTCTGGCTAGATTATATATTTGTTTCTTATCACCTGTAACCATATTCCATTTAGAGTCAACAACACCTTTTTCTTGAGAATATTTTTTTAGAACACTAACTGAATCAATTTCTGGAGTTACAGTATGTGAGAGAAGAAGCACTTCATCATCATCAATAAATTCATTCTGAAGGATAATCATATTATCTTTCATTATTGGGCAAATTCCTGGA
>Ga0209035_10000747_pt1 | contig 12876 bp, 13 predicted proteins | sample MarorgKNORR_S2LV_6_FD_188220 | JGI IMG/M metagenome (GOLD analysis project Ga0209035, IMG submission 188220) | Marine microbial communities from the Southern Atlantic Ocean, analyzing organic carbon cycling - AAIW_A/KNORR_S2/LV (SPAdes) (version 2) | ecosystem: Environmental > Aquatic > Marine...
TTTATTAATCTTTTAAGCCAGAATAATTTTAATATAGAAGAGAGAGAAGTCTCAATAAATGAAATAGAAGAAGCGGATGAGATTTGGTTCACCAGTTCTGGAAAAGTTTTACAAATGGTTCATAAAATTAACAATAAGATTGTCTTGGAAGAAGATTTTAAAAACACTATCGGCCATAAGGCAATAGAATTATTCAGACAAGACGTTCTTGGTTAAAAAGTTAAAGTTAACTCTCTAATGGCCTGCCAAGAATCTTGATGACCACTACCTTTAATGGATGCATCTATCTTTGCTACCTGTTGTAATGCATGTTTCAAATCCGATATAGCCACCTTCTTAGCTAAATCTTCAAGATTATTTAAATAGTGTCTAGGACCCCATATGCCTTTAGTTGTTTTTTGATTCATTACCTTAAAAAGGTTTGTCAGTTCTCTTGATAAGGACCATAAAATCAGTGTCTCAGGAGCTCCTTCAGCTTTTAAAGATTCTAGAACATTAGATGTTCTTTCTTTATTCCCACTTATGAAGGCATTAGACAGATCAAAAATATCGTATTTAGAAGAATCAGATATTGAAGAAGCCATTTGGCTTATATTAATACCTTGATCGGGGAATAATAAAGCAAGCTTTTTAATTTCTTGTAAAGTTGCAAGCAAGTTGCCTTCTGTTTTTTCTGCAAGTAAATTACTTGCCTCAGAGTTAATATTTAGTTGGTATTTATTACCAGTTTCGACAATCCATTTTGGTAATTGGCTTAAGGTTACAGGGTTGATTGTTAGCAAGCATCCAGCTCCCTCTAAAGCCTTTATCCAAGCTGAAGAATGTGTCTTTCTTTCGAGCCCTTCGGCTGAGACTATTAGTACTTTCGAAGGGTCTGGGTTAATTGCATAGTCCTTTAGGGCTTTAGAGCCTGCCGCCCCGGGGCCTGAGCCTATTAATTTAATTTCTATAATTTTTTTTGCACCAAAAAGATCATAATTTTCTGAGGATGATTTTAGGAAAGTCCAATCAGTTTGTTTAGAAATAATGTAGTTAATTTTTTCCAGGTAGTCTTCTGACTTAGCTTTATTACAAATCTGATCTACTAATTCCTGAATTTGTAGAGATTCTTCACCTACCAGAGTGTAAATTGGTTCCACGCCTTTCTTAAGTGAGTTATTTAGGTCTTGGGGAGATATTCTCATTCTTTTAAAGAGGCTGATAATATTTCCATCCTCTTAATAGCGAATCTGATGAAGTCCTTATTAATATCACTTTCTTCAGCTTGCATGGCTAATATCTGAGAGTCATCGAAAGCAATGTACTTAACGTCTCTTACTTCATAATTTTCTTTTCTAGATAAAACTGGGTTTTCAATACTAAAATTAAGGCTGTAGTCTATTCTGACTTCAACAGTCCTTGCTCCTGCTCCTTGCGCGGATGAAAACCTTTGTATTTGGTGATTATTAATTTTTATGATTAAGTCTAATTCACTAATTTCTTTAGCTTCATAAGCTAAAACACTGTTGGCTGTTTTTCTGAGCTCATCTATGAAGAGTTGATTTAAAGAGCTGGCATTAGAAACAACCGCTATATTTTTTTCCAGAAAGAAAGAGGGACTTTCTCTGAGATTATATCCACAGCTCTGAAAACTTAAGAATAGAAATACAAGAAGCAGGTATTTAAGATTAAAAGTTAATCTATTTTCTTTCATATAACTATGTTGATAAGCCTACCGGGAACAAAAATAATTTTTTTAATTTCTTTATCTTCTAAGTATTTTTGAACATTTATGTCAGCTAATGCTTTATTTTCAAAAGTTTTTTGGTCTGCATTAGGATCTAAATTTACAGTCGCCCTGAGTTTACCATTAATTTGAACTGCAATTTCTACGGTTTCTTCTATTAATAATTCAGGATCAGCTTCAGGCCATATATGGTCAATTATAGGAGTACCTTTGCCCAGTTCCCACCAAAGATGTTGACTTAAGTGAGGTGTAATCGGAGCGAGCATTATGATTATATTCATTATGGCTTCATGAGCAGCCGACCTTTCAGATAACGAAGAATTATCGGTTATAAACTGCTTGGGTATTTTATTTGAAAGTTCCATAACAGAAGCTATTGCTGTATTAAATGCATGCCTTCTTTCGTAGTCATCTTTTACCTTGTTTAGAGTTTGATGAGTTTTTATTCTCAGAGACAAGGCCTCTTTATTGTTGTTATCGAATTCTAGCTTTTCAGGAATCCCTATATCAACATGCTCCTGAGTAAGATTCCAGATTCTATTTAAAAAACGAAAAGAGCCTTGTACGCCCTGGTCTGACCACTCTAAAGATTGATCTGGAGGGGCGGCAAACATCACAAATAACCTAACAGTGTCTGCACCATATTTACTGATCAAGCCTTCTGGGTCGACAGTATTGCCTTTCGATTTAGACATTTTTGATCCATCCTTTAATACCATGCCTTGGCACAGTAAATTATCAAAAGGTTCATCTCCTTCTACTAGTCCTAAATCTCTAAGACATCGAAAAAAGAACCTTGAATAGAGTAAATGCAAAACAGCATGCTCTATTCCTCCAACGTACTGATCCACTGGTAACCAGTATTTTGCCCTTTCATCTAGCATAGAATTTTTACTATCAAACGAAGCAAATCTTGCGTAATACCAGGATGATTCAAAGAACGTATCAAAAGTATCAGTCTCTCTTTCCAGATCTTGACCGTCTTGTTTTGTTTCAATAAAGTCATTTAGTGATGCTAGGGGTGAACTTACCCCGGAAAATTTAACATCTGTAGGTAATTTTACGGGAAGTTCTTTAGCAGGAAAGGTGTCGTTATTCGAATTTTTTAAAATAGGTATGGGTGCTCCCCAATATCGTTGTCTAGAGACGCCCCAGTCTCTTAGTCTGTAGTTAACCTTTCTAAACCCACACCCCAGTTGTTCTGATTTAAGCTCTATAGCTTTAAAGGCTTCAGCAAAATCTAGACCATCAAATTCTTTAGAATTAATTAAAGTATTTTTTTCAAGAATGGCAGCTTCATTAATATCATCATTTTTTGAATCTTTAATGACTTGTTTTATTGACAGATTATATTTTTTAGCGAACTCATAATCTCTCTGATCATGAGCGGGTACTGCCATTAAAGCTCCAGACCCATATTCAGATAAAACAAAATTACCAATCCAAACAGGAAGCTCTTCTCCACTAAATGGATGTATTGCATAAAGACCAGTGTCGATCCCTAGCTTTTCTTGTTTTGCTAAATCTGCTTCAGCAACTTTAGTTTTCTTTTGGTCCTCGATGAACTTTTTAATGCTTGAATCTGATTCAGAAGCATTGATTGCCAGAGTATGATTAGTGGACAAGGCAAGAAATGAAACACCCATAATTGTATCTGGCCTAGTTGTGTAAACTTCAACTGATTCTTTCGTGTCTTTGAGCTTGAATGTAAACTCCATTCCTTCTGACTTTCCAATCCAGTTTTTTTGCATGGTTTTTACTTGCTCTGGCCAGCCATCAAGTTTTTCAGTTCCTTCCAATAGCTCCTCAGCATAATCTGTAATTTTTAGGAACCACTGCTTCAGTCTTCTTTTTTCTACTTCAGCTCCAGACCTCCAACCCCTTCCATCTATGACTTGTTCATTTGCTAAGACCGTTTCATCAACAGGGTCCCAATTAACCTCTGCTTCCTCTTGATAAACCAAACCCCTTTCAAGCAATTGTAAAAAAAACCACTGCTCCCATTGGTAGTAATCAGGGCTGCATGTGGCAAATTCTCTTTTCCAATCATAAGCAAAGCCCATTCTTTGGAGTTGTAGTTTCATGGAAGAGATATTCTGTTCTGTCCAATCAGATGGCGATACCTTATTCTTTATCGCAGCATTTTCAGCCGGTAAACCAAACGCATCCCAACCCATCGGCTGCATAACATTCTTTCCCAGCATTCTTTGAAATCTACTTATAGTGTCACCAATTGTATAATTCCTTACATGACCCATATGTATGGAACCACTGGGGTAGGGGAACATGCTTAAACAAAAGAATTTTTCTTTTTCTGGATCTTCGGTCACTGAGAACATTTCATTCTCATTCCAGAATTGTTGGATTTCTTTCTCTAGCTTTTCTGGCTCGTAAGTCTTGTCCTTATTAGACATGCTATTCTTCTTTAAATTTATTTTCGAGGTAGTTAATATCAACTCCGCCTTTAATAAAGTTAGGATCTTTAATGAGTCTTCTGTGCATATCTAGATTTGTATCTATACCCGAGACATACATTTCTTCGAGTGCTCTTTCAAGCCTTGCTCTGGCATCCTCTCTATCGTTTGCTCTGCAAATTACTTTAGCTATAAGTGAATCATAATGAGGAGGAACGATATAATCATTATAAAGGTGTGAGTCTATTCTGACACCAATTCCTCCAGGGGCGTGATAATCAATTACTTTTCCAGGCGAAGGCATAAAAGTATCTGAATTTTCAGCATTGATTCTGCATTCAATAGCATGACCTTGGATGACCACATCATCTTGTTTTATTTTTAATTCTTCTCCTCTTGCAATCCTTAGTTGTAGTTTCACAAGATCTAGGCCAGTGACACTTTCAGTAACAGGATGTTCAACTTGAATTCTTGTATTCATTTCAATGAAATAGAAGTTGCCATCTTCATACAAGAATTCAAATGTCCCAGCACTCACGTAATTAAGCTCTTTGCATGCTGATATGCATTTATCAAATATATCTTTTCTTTCATTTTCAGGAATACCAAAAGCGGGAGCCTCCTCTATAACCTTTTGATGTCTTCTTTGCATAGAACAGTCTCTATCTCCTAGGTGCAAAATATTATTATGCTTATCTCCAAGAACTTGAACTTCAATGTGTCTTGGTGTTAATAAAAATTTTTCCATATACACAGTTGAATCACCAAAGGCTGCTCCTGCTTCTTGTTGCGTTAATTCTATAGAGTGCTCCAAATCTTCTTTTGCATGAACTACTCTCATTCCCCTTCCGCCACCTCCAGAAGCAGCTTTTATTATGATGGGATAACCTAACTTATCTGCCTGTTCATGAGGGTTGCTGTTAACAGCACCATCTGACCCAGGGACTATAGGGAGTCCTGATTCGAGGGCAAATTTCTTAGCAGAAACTTTGTTGCCCATCATCCTGATAACGGATGCCTTAGGCCCAACAAATTCAAACCCACTCTTTTCTACTTTTTCTGCAAAATCCGGATTCTCAGATAGAAAGCCGTAACCAGGATGAACACCATCAGCTCCTGATAACTCCATAGCACTTATAATTGCTGGTATATTCATATAACTCAAAGCGGAATTAGATGGACCTATGCATATTGACTCATCCGCCATTTTTACATGCATAAGGTCTTTATCCGCTTCTGAGTAAACAGCTACTGTTGGAATTTGTAGTTCTTTCGCAGCTCTTAAGATACGTAAAGCTATTTCACCTCTGTTGGCGATTAAAAGTTTATTCAACATTTATTTACTTATCTCAAAAAGTGTTTGCCCATATTCTACGGGCTGAGAATTTTCTACATTAATGGATAGAACTTCTCCAGAAAATTCAGATTTAATTTCATTCATCATTTTCATAGCCTCAACTATGCAAACAACATCACCTTCATTCACATGATCGCCAACTGAAATAAATGGTTTCGAACCAGGGGATGCAGAAGCATAGAAGGTCCCAACCATAGGAGAATTAATTAGATCTCCAGAGTCTTCGCTTTCAATAGGCTCCTCTGACACTTGATCACCTCTTTCAGGAGTGCCATCTTCAATAGCTTGAATTGATTCTGTGTAAACAGGTTGGTTTGCTATTAAGTTATTGGACTTATTTTTAACAAGCCTAACCGATTCTTCTCCTTCTTGAATTTCAATCTCCTCAAGGTTTGATTGCTCCAACATCTCTATTAATTTCTTTACTTTACGTATATCCATTTTTGTTCCTAATTAGCTAAATCTTTTTAATGCAACCGTAAGAGCCAATTCATAACCTTCTATCCCTAGGCCAGAAATGACTCCTTCTGCTATGTCCGATAAATATGACTTTTGCCTGAAATCTTCTCGACTATAGATATTTGAAATATGCACTTCTATGAAAGGGATGTTTATTCCAGACAGGGCATCTCTTAAGGCTATGCTGCTGTGGGTAAAGGCCCCAGGATTAAAAATAATACAATTTACATTTGCATCTTTTGCTTCATGTATTTTATTCACAAGGTCGTGTTCAGCATTGCTTTGAAATGAATCTAACGAATGGTTAGCTTCAAGACATATTCTTAATAATTTATTTTCAATATCAGCAAGAGAAGTGCTTCCATATATTTCTGGTTCTCTTGAACCCAATAGATTGAGGTTGGGTCCATTTAGTAATAAGAAGTTTGACATAATTATAGATGTCCAGATTTTACACGTAATTTAAAGAATTTGAGAGAATTTACAAACAAAAGTAGAACCAAAACTTATTTATTAAATGAAATATACTTTTTTGATTTATTAAATAATATTTGCTTTTGTATTGGAGGGTAACAGAAACCTTTTTCATTACAGCCCTGATAAACTAAATCTATTATTGTTTCTTGATTAAAATCACCAATCAAAAGATATTTTAATTCTTGATAATAGACCTCAACATTTCCAAAATACTCATCATCTTGGCGCACGGCAGTATTGTCAGTCTTGATAGAATAAGATTGCTTAGGAGAAATATAAAACTCTAATTTCTCTTTATAAAGAAAACACTGCTCATCTATTAGCCAATTTAGTTCTATCTGATTCTGGTCATTAAAAACAGCCTCAAATTTAAAAGCTTGGTCTGGTGCTTTGATTTCATCGGTGACTTTTATAAGTTTATTTAGTGATGGATTAAGTGTATCTTCAGCATCACCCAAGATTGGACAACTAAGAAAAAGAATCATAAACGACGATACATGAAACAAATCCCTGAGGAGTTTTTTAAAGCTCATTATTATATTTATTTATTATTTTTAATTATTTCTCTTGTTTCCTGCTCTTCCGAGACCAATGGAAATACAGATGTAATTATAGATGACCCATATATTAATTTACCACTTAAAGGGCAAAAGATAGCTGTTGGTTATTTTAAACTATCTAATCTTTTAAATAATACTATCGTCTTAAGTGATGTATTTTGTAGTGATATGGAAGTTTCTCTTCATACCAGCCTTTCTAATGAAGACGGGATTATGACAATGCAGCCTCTTCAAAAAATTGAGATAGAAAGTGGTTCTTCTGTCACCTTTGAGCCAGGTTCTAACCATTTAATGATTGCTGGTTTAGACACTCTCATGAATACTGATAAATTAGAATGCACTCTAGTTGTAGATGAGACTTGGAATTTACCTATAACTTTTGAATTAAAGTAATAGCACAAGATTATGAATAACATCCTAGAAGTAGACAACTTATCGGTTAAGTTTAAATCTAAAAAAGACACGTTTTATGCTGTAAAAGATATTTCTTTTAATATAGAAAAAGGTAAGACCTTGGCTTTAGTAGGAGAGTCAGGTTCTGGAAAGTCTGTCACAGCTCTTTCTGTGCTTCAACTCCTTCCTTATCCAATTGCATCTCATGGCAAACAATCTTCAATAAAGCTTAATAAAGAAGAGTTATTAGGAGCAAAGAAATCATTTCTTACTTCTATTCGCGGAAGCTCTGTTTCAATGATTTTTCAAGAACCTATGACTTCTTTGAATCCTTACCAGACCATTGGCGTTCAAATTGACGAAACTTTAATTGTTCATAAGAAACTTGATAAAAAAGAAGCTAGGAAGAAAACTATTTCTCTTTTAGAGCAAGTAAAAATTATCGAACCTGAGATTAAAGTTCATTCTTATCCTCATGAGTTATCTGGAGGTCAAAGGCAAAGAGTTATGATTGCAATGGCTTTAGCTAACGAACCGGATTTACTGATAGCCGATGAACCAACTACAGCTCTTGATGTTACGGTAGAAAAGACCCTTTTAGATTTACTATCTGAACTGCAAGAAAACCTTGGTATGTCGATTCTTTTCATCACTCATGACCTTAATATTGTAAAAAGATTTTCAGATGACGTGTGTGTTATGAAAGAAGGAGAGATCGTAGAAAGAGGTACAGTAAAAGAGGTCTTTTCTGATCCTAAGCATAATTACACTAAGCAGTTATTAGACTCAATCCCCTCTCCCAAAGAAGTTCTAAAATCAGGGGGTGTTAATATTCTTGAAGCAACGAACCTAGAGATTGATTACTTGGTTGGGAAATCTTTCTTAACCAGGAAAAAGAAATATTTCAAAGCAGTAAAAGGCGTTGATATAAATATTTATCCAGGATCAACAACAGGTCTGGTTGGAGAATCAGGCTCTGGGAAGTCTTCTTTAGCAAAAGGGTTGTTGGGCTTAGAGAGATCGCAAGGATCTATAATCTTTGACGGAAAAGACATTAATCAATTAACAAAGAAAGAAAAAAGATCGCTGAAAAAAGATTTTCAGATAGTTTTTCAGGATCCATTTGGATCGCTATCACCAAGAATGACTGTTGGAGATATTATTGGAGAAGGTCTTCTCGTCCATGAACCAAATTTATCTTTCACTGATAGAAAAACAAAAATTTTTGAATCGCTAATGCAGGTAGAGCTTGAAGCGGATGCATTTAGTAAATTTCCTCATGAGTTCTCAGGAGGGCAGAGACAAAGAATTGCTATCGCAAGAGCCATTATATTAAGACCCAAGTTAATTTTGCTTGATGAGCCAACCTCGGCACTAGATGTTTCTATACAGATGCAAATAATTAAGTTGCTGACTCAATTGCAAGATGATCTAGGGTTGGCCTATTTATGCATAAGTCATGACCTCAGAGTGATAAGAGCACTTTCAGATTTGGTGTATGTTATGAAAGATGGCGAAGTAGTAGAATCAGGCAGCACTGATAAGATATTTGATTCACCTAGTCATCCTTACACCCAGGAGTTGTTACAAGCAGCAATGGCTTAGAATACTCCTAGAGCTATTTCTCGCCTATAATTAGCGCACATGTCGAACGATAAAAGAAAGCATTCTTCAATTATAGTTGATGGAGTCGAGCAAGCTCCTTCAAGAGCTATGTTGCGCGCTGTTGGATTTGAGGACGAAGATTTTTCTAAACCACAAATCGGAATTGCTTCCACTTGGAGCATGGTTACTCCTTGCAACATGCACATAAACACTTTGGCGGATGCCGCCGCTGAAGGCGCTGACTCAACAGGATCCAAAGCTGTTATTTTTAACACCATTACAGTATCAGACGGTATCTCGATGGGCACTCAAGGGATGAGATATTCCTTAGTCTCAAGGGAAGTAATTGCTGACTCAATAGAAACGGTAGTTGGAGGACAAGGGTTTGATGGTCTGGTCGCTCTAGGAGGCTGTGATAAAAATATGCCTGGATGTTTAATGGCTATTGCTCGTTTAAATCGACCTGCAGTTTTTGTTTACGGTGGTAGTATTCGACCTGGAAAAAATAGAACGGATGTAGTCTCAGTTTTTGAAGCTGTCGGTCAACATTCAGAAGGTAAAATTAATGACATTGAATTAACACAAATTGAATCAGAGGCCATACCTGGTCCAGGTTCTTGTGGAGGAATGTATACCGCAAACACAATGGCTTCTGCTATAGAGGCCATGGGTCTTAGTCTTCCTAACAGCTCGGCTCAAGAGGCAGTATCAAGTATCAAATTAGAAGATTCTAAGGCAGCTGGTGAGGCAGTAAGTAATTTAATCAACTTAGGTATTAGGCCTAGAGATATTCTTACAAAACAAGCCTTTGAAAATGCGATAACGGTAGTTATAGCTTTGGGCGGCTCCACAAACGCAGTATTACATCTATTGGCAATTGCTTATGAAGCTGGTGTTGATTTGTCTATGGATGACTTTGAAAGAGTTGGTAAAAGAACGCCCGTATTAGCAGATGTTAGACCTAGCGGTAACTATCTCATGTCGGAACTGATTGAGATCGGAGGAATATTACCTCTGATGCGTACTTTATTAGAGAAGCAGCTTTTGGATGGCAGTCAAATGACTGTTACTGGAAAAACTTTAGAAGAGAACTTATCTTCTGTGGAGAATTATCCGGAAGATCAATCAATAATACATACGTTTGAAAAACCCATTAAAAAGGATAGCCATTTAAGAATGCTCTATGGAAATCTTGCTCCAGAAGGAGCAGTAGCTAAAATTTCTGGAAAGGAAGGCACAACCTTTACAGGAAATGCTCGTGTTTTTGATTCGGAAGAAGACGCAATGAAAGTAATCATGAACGGTGAGATCATTGAGAATGATGTTCTTGTAATAAGGTATGAAGGTCCTAAAGGAGGACCTGGTATGAGAGAAATGCTAAGTCCTACAGCTGCAATTATGGGTAAAGGTCTGGGAGATAAGGTAGCTTTCTTAACAGACGGAAGGTTTTCAGGTGGAACGCACGGCTTTGTGGTTGGACACATAACACCTGAGGCTTTTGACGGCGGCCCTTTAGCTATTGTTCAAGATGGTGATGAGATAACAATTGATGCAGATTCTAATCAAGTAAATTTAAATATCTCTGATGAAGAAATAATCTCTAGACGTAAAGAATGGACATGCCCTAAGAAAACAAAAGAGAAGGGTGTTCTAGGAAAATACAGGGCATTAGTTTCTTCTGCTTCCAAGGGAGCAGTAACTACATAAATATATTAGGCTTAATGGGCTTGAAAAAGTTTAAGATAGCCTCAATAATAAAGAAATAGGTAGAGAAAACTTTACCGTCAATTTATCCAGGGAGGATATATGAACGTTGTCACACTTACAGATGACAATTTTGAGAACGAAGTAGATGCTTCAGAAAAACCAGTGTTGGTAGACTACTGGGCTACTTGGTGCGGCCCTTGCAAAATGGTTGGACCCATAGTTGAAGAAATAGCAATTGAGTATTCAGACAGATTAAAAGTAGGAAAGTTAGATGTAGATTCAAATCAAGCTTCTGCTGCAAAACAAAACGTCATGAGCATTCCTACATTAGCTATTTTTAAAGGCGGTGAATTGATTGCACAACAAGTAGGGGCGTTAAGTAAAACTCAACTAACACAATTTATAGAATCCAATCTCTAAAGAAAAATAAGTAGACGCCCCAGAATAAGGGTGTTAAATTATTTTTAGTTCCTAATCGTTTTTTTCAAAAAAAACCCCTTTTTTCGCAAAATCTAATCGAATTTTATGCAGTTATCAGAATTAAAAACTATGCCAGTAGAAGATCTTATCAAGCTGGGTGAGTCTTGTGGTGTAGAAAATGCTTCCCGAGCAAAAAGACAAGACGTAATCTTTGGAATCCTAAAGAGCAAGGCTAAGAGTGGCGAAGACATAGAGGGAGAAGGTGTACTTGAAATCCTGCAAGATGGTTTTGGTTTCTTGAGATCTCCTGATTCTTCTTATTTATCAGGTCCGGATGATATATATGTTTCACCAAGCCAAGTAAGGCGTTTCGGTTTGCGAACAGGTGACACTGTCCAAGGTAAAATACGCTCCCCTAAAGATGGCGAAAGATACTTCGCAATATTAAAAATTGAACAAATTAATTTTGAAGAACCAGATAAGGCAAAAAATAAGGTTGCTTTTGAAAACTTAACTCCCTTATTCCCAGATCAGAGGATGTTTTTTGAACTGGGTAGTGGAAGCACTGAAGATTTATCTGCAAGAGTAATTGATCTCACTGCACCTACGGGTAAAGGCCAGAGGTCATTAATTGTTTCACCTCCTAAAGCAGGTAAAACACTATTATTGCAGAGTATTGCTCACTCTATAGAAAGAAATAATCCTGAATGTAAGATTATGGTCCTATTGGTGGATGAACGACCTGAAGAAGTTACTGAGATGAAAAGATCTGTTAAAGGCGAAGTAATTGCTAGCACTTTTGATGAGGCGCCGACAAGGCACGTTCAAGTTGCTGAAATGGTTATTAATAAAGCCAGAAGGCTAGTTGAGCACAAGCATGATGTTGTTATATTGTTGGATTCTATAACCAGACTGGCCAGGGCTTATAATTCAACCCAAGCAGCTTCAGGTAAGATTTTAACCGGTGGAGTGGATGCTAATGCCCTCCAAAAACCAAAGCGATTCTTTGGTGCTGCCAGAAATATTGAAGGCGGAGGCAGTTTATCCATCATAGCTACGGCTTTGATTGACACAGGTTCACGTATGGATGAAGTAATTTTTGAAGAGTTTAAAGGAACAGGAAACTCAGAAATTAATTTGGATAGAAAAATTGCAGAGAAAAGAGTATTCCCAGCTATTAATATTCGCAAAACGGGAACAAGAAGAGAAGACCTGTTAACGGAAGATTTAGAGTTAAGAAACATAACAATACTTAGAAAATTACTTAATGAAATGGACGATACTGCTGCCATGGAATGGGTTCTTGATAAGTTGAAAGATTATAAGACCAACGCTGAATTTTTCGACTCAATGAAAAGGAAGTAAACCCTCAATTTTCTTTATTTACATCAATTTCTTTTTTACTTTTAGTTCCAAAGAATAAAACTACTCTATCAAAAATACCTAGAGTTAAAATTAAGCAAAGAGTCAAAGACACTATCAATAATACTATCACCTGACCGGATAGACTGATCTCTTTTCCATTGACCATGATTGCTAGCGGGTCCAATAAAAAATTACTTCCACTGGTGAATAAAACCATTACAGCCGCAGACATTATTGCTAAAAGATAAAGCCTAGCCTTCATTTCTATAAAGGCTATAGCTTGTTTGACCGCCTATTGATTTTTTAATTTCTTTCCAAGACATAAAGTTCTTCTCAAGCCCTACTTCTGATTCAACATAAATTAAAGAACGTTCATGAAGTAGTTTAGTTTTA
>Ga0209035_10000748_pt1 | contig 12853 bp, 14 predicted proteins | sample MarorgKNORR_S2LV_6_FD_188220 | JGI IMG/M metagenome (GOLD analysis project Ga0209035, IMG submission 188220) | Marine microbial communities from the Southern Atlantic Ocean, analyzing organic carbon cycling - AAIW_A/KNORR_S2/LV (SPAdes) (version 2) | ecosystem: Environmental > Aquatic > Marine...
GCATATCTATCAATTGCATTTTTGGGCAATGCGATACGAGAGCTACAAGTATTGGAAATAGTACCATATACAGGAATGATTGGAACCATCCCAAGATTAGACATCAATGTAGCCGCTATGACAGGAATTTATCCAACACTTGAAACAGTGGTTGGGCAAATAATCCTTCTTGGAGTTTATCTTGCTGCTGTAAGTTGGGTCTTGATTTTAAGACCAAACCGAGAGAATAAAATAGCCAAGATGAGAAAATCAAGAAAAAGTGATGAATCAGAAAAATAGAGTTCGTGTAGGCATAGATGTAGGTGGAACTTTTACCAAAGCTGTTGCATTAGATCTTAAATCAGGCGATATATTGGGAAAATCTACAGTATTGACCACACATACGGCTGAAAAAGGAGTTTCAGCAGGAATAGTCACGGTATTGGATAACGTTATGAAATCATCAAACATAACATTTGACGCAATTGAATTAATTTCACACAGCACAACTCAGGCAATTAATGCATTGTTAGAAAGTGACACATTCAAAGTAGGAATTGTTGCCATGGGTGTAGGTCCAACAAAAAAAGATGTCATAAAACGTACTGACTTATCGGATCCAAAAATAAATTCAAAAAAATCTCTGAAAACATCACATCAGTTTTTAGACACATCAGAATTAATTTCAGAAGAGCAAGTAAAAAAAGTAATACAAGAATTAAAAGATGATGGAGCTAAAGTAATAGTTGCTACAGAAGCATTCGGAGTAGATGATCCTTCAAATGAAAAATTTGTAATGAACATGGCATCAAAATTAGATTTGCCATCAACAGCGTCACACGAAATTTCTGGAATATACGGATTAGAAATAAGAACACTGACTGCAGCTATAAATGCAAGTGTGTTGCCTAAAACAGTTCAAGTTGCAAATTATGTTGAAAATGCAATAAAAGATTTCGGAGTGAAGGCACCACTAATGATAATGAAAGGAGATGGGGGCGTTACAAGTATGAAGACGTTTAGAACAAAACCAATTCTAACAGTTCTATCAGGACCTGCTGCCAGTGTAGCAGGAGGTCTCCTTCATCAGAGAGTTACAAATGGAATATTTGTAGAAGTAGGGGGAACAAGTACCAATATTTGTATAATAAAAAACGGCAAACCAGAAATTCGTTATGTTACAATTAATGAACATCCAACATGTATTCGTTCAATGGATGTTCGTATTTTGGGAGTGGCAGGAGGAAGCATGTGTCAAATTAAAAAGAACGGCGTGCACAAGGTGGGTCCGCGCAGTGCACATATTGCAGGTTTACAATATTCGTGTTATGCAGAACCTGAAGAATTAGAAGGTGGAAAAGTCGTCATGATAAAACCAAAAGAGAATGACGACGAATATGTGGCAATTGAAAACAAAGGAAAAACATTCGCAATTACAAACACATGTGCTGCAAATGCAATTGACTCAATTGAAAAAGAGGATTATGCATACGCAAACCAGAAATCAGCAAAGATAGCATTAACGATATTGGGAGAACATTTAGGGGTTTCATTTTTTGAAGCTGCAAATTCAATTATTCAGACAGCATCATTATCAATAATTAAAACAATCAGTAATCTACTAAAAGAATTCAAATTATCCGCAGAGTCTACCCAACTAATTGGCGCAGGAGGAGGAGCATCCGTGTTAGTGCCGTTTGTTTCAAAACAGATGGGAACAAAATATCTAAAATGTCACAATGCAGAAGTGATTTCATCTATTGGGGTTGCATCATCAATGCTACAAGAAGAAACAGAAGTTAGCATGGTAGACCCTACGCCTGAAAAAATATCCCGGGAATGTAAAAAAATTCACAACATACTAACAGAAAGAGGTGCAATGCCTGAATCAATTTTACTAAATACAGAATATTTTCCAGATAAAGCAATTCTCAGAATATCAGCTACAGGTAATGTTGAATTAGATAGTGTTACCACCTCAAAATCAATTTTTTCTACTGAAGAATCAAAAAAGAGATGTTCAGAAATATTAGAAATTGAAGAATCACTAATTGAATTAAATCAAGAAACAGAACATTATTTTGTATTCACTTCAAATATAATTAAAAAAAAGTTATTTCTTAAAAAAACTATAACACATGTGGTAATTTTAGATAAATACGGAAGATTGAAACTTTCAATTAAGAATGGAAAGATATTCCACGGAGAGGAGTCCCAAACAAAAGAAAACGTAAAGCAATTTTTAAAATCCAGAAATAACGATATCGCGCCACAAGTATACCTGTTAACAGATTTGAAATTAGTAGATTATTCTAGTTTAACATCTAATTCCAGCATTATCGATGCAGTAACTCAAGAATTTAAAGAATCTAAAAAAGTCATTGTAATAATGGAAGTATAATTCTAACCACAGAAAATAAAATACTACTGGTTCATGGTCATGGCATAAATAATAATTCCCAACGCAGTTATCATTCCAAGTACGAGGGATTTTGACATTATATTATTTATTTAAATTTAAAATAATTAAGTGTGATCAAAAATTAAGAGTCATATTTTATTAAAATTAGACACTAGTAAAAATATCAAAAAGAAGTAAAATACTACCAAATATTCATTTTAATTGTAAGATAAAATGGATAATGCAAAAATTGCTATGATTAGCGGATTTGGAGTGGTCGTATTATTGTCTGTGATCTTAGTGTTAATCAGATAATTTTTACAAATTTAATAGTTTCAGTACATTTGTTAACTAGAGATAACGAGGGTAATTATGACAAAGTCATTGGGAGATTACAATATTGAAAAATCATCATCGTCAGATGTAAACAATATCAGTTGGTCACAAAAAAAACAAAATGATGGTAATAAACCAAAGAAGAAGAAAATTTTGAAAGAAGGTCAAATGCCTTCAGGCATTAATATTATTTATAAAAAAGATGGCGATGAAGAAAAAACAATTGTTAAGAAAGTTTTCATAATAGAAGACGAACAAAAATCTGAAAAAGCTAAAGAAGAAGTGGGCAGAAGATTTGAAAATACATCTGCAATACTAGGTACAGTTAAAGAAAGAGCCTACAAGAGACCCGCAAGATAAACAAAAACACGAAACAGTATAGGTATTTTTACAATAATAATTTTATTGAGTGAGCTATGCAGAAGCTATACGGCCTTTAGAATCAAGTAAACTGCCACAAACTTGACATTCCCAATTCAGGTTAGAATTTTCTTCAGTTGTACTCTTAGTAGCATTACAAACCTTGCAACGAATTGACATCACTTAGATAAATCCAATCTTCATCCTATAAACCCAAGTAATAGAAAACCAAATAACATCTTAGGGCGTCACCATATGGTTTCATTCAGGAGTATTGTTAGAATAAACAGTTTTTATTTAATGTAAAATTTAACATAATTAGGTTACAAAATGTCTAGAATTAAAGAAAAATTTGAGGAATTAAAAAAGAAAAAAGAAAAAGCACTGATATCATACATTATGCTAGGATTTCCAAATGAAAAAGCTACAATTTCAACAGTAAGAGGTTTAGTAAAAGGCGGGACAGACATCATTGAATTAGGATTTCCATTTTCAGATCCTCTAGCAGATGGACCAGTTATTCAAAATGCCAGTACAGTCTCACTTCAAAAAGGAACTAATATTTCTAAATTTTTTGACATTGTAAAAAAAATTAGAAAAGAAACACAGATCCCACTAGTATTGATGACATATACAAATATCATATATCGCAGGGGATATGAAAAATTTATTTCAGATGCAAAAAAAGCAGGTATAGATGGATTTATTCTTCCAGATATGTCAATCGGAGAATCAAAAGAATATCTTCAAGCAGCAAAAAATAATATGGATACAATATTTCTGATATCACCAAATACAAGTAAAACCAGAATAGAAAAAATATCTAAAATGTCAACAGGGTTTTTGTATCTTGTGGCAGTGTTTGGAACAACAGGAGTAAAAACAGGGATTAAAAATTATACATTAAAAGCAATTAAAAATGTGAAAAAACAAACAAAAGGAAAAATTCCAATAGGCATAGGATTTGGAGTATCCACACCAGATGATGTAAAAAAATACATCAATGCAGGAGCTGATGCGGTAATAGTAGGAAGTGCATACTTGAAATTAATTGAAAAAACAAAGTCTACACAATTGGAATCAAAAATTATATCATTTACAAAAAGTTTGAAAAAAGAAACACGGCAATAGCAATCGTCACACTCGAAATAGACAAAACATACAAAAACTAGATGTTTAATTCATTAATGTGCAGACGAAATTTATTTTTGTTACAGGTGGTGTAATGTCAGGCCTTGGGAAAGGAGTCACGTCATCATCAATTGCAAAATTACTACAATTATCAGATCAAAAAGTATCGTGTATCAAAATAGATCCATATCTAAATTATGATGCAGGAACCATGAATCCAATTGCCCATGGGGAAGTATTTGTCACAGAAGATGGCGGGGAATGCGATATGGATATTGGAAACTATGAGAGGTTTCTTAATCAAGATATTCTAAAAAGCCACAACATTACAACAGCACAAGTATATTCGTCAGTAATAGATGCTGAACGAAAAGGAGAGTATCTTGGAGCATGTGTACAGATAATCCCTCACATTACAGATGAAATAAAAAATAGAATTAGAAAAGTCGCTAAAGATGAAGAGTTAGATTTCTTAATAGTAGAGTGTGGAGGAACAGTAGGAGATATTGAATCACTTCCATTTTTGGAAGCATTAAGGGAAATGAGAGTCGAGGAAGGCCCACAAGGAGTAATTTTTGTACATGTTACATTAGCACCATCTCTAGATGTTGTAGGAGAACAAAAAACTAAACCGACACAGCATAGCGTTCAAGAATTAAGAAGAATAGGAATTCAAGCAGACTTTTTGGCAGTTAGATGTTCAAAACCATTAGAAGAAAAAACTAAGAAAAAAATTGCAATGTTCACCAATGTAACAACAAAGGATGTATTATCTTGTCATGATGCTAAATCAATTTTTGAAGTTCCCCAAATGTTGTATGACCAGGGAATAATGGATTCAATATTTACAAAGTTTGGAAAAGTTGGAATGGTAAATGCATCAGCTAACTGGGATAAATGGAATAAAATTGCAGAAACCATGGTCAACCACGAAGATCAAAAAATAAAAGTTGCAATGGTTGGAAAATATGTTACGCTAGCAGATAGTTATGTTAGTGTAAATCATGCATTAAAACACGCAGGGGCAGAGATTGGAAAATCAATAGATATTGATTGGATTGATTCAGAGTTAATAACAAACTATGAAGAATTATCGAACTATGACGGAATTTTAATTCCAGGAGGATTTGGAACCAGAGGTTCAGAAGGAATAATTAAAACTGCAAATTATGCAAGAGAGAAAAACATACCGTATCTTGGAATATGTTTTGGATTTCAATTAGCAGCAATTGCATTTGGAAGAAGTGTTTTAAATTTGGAAGATGCAAATTCTACAGAAATTAAAGCAGATACAAAAAATCCTGTTGTAGATTTACTTCCAGAGCAAAAAGATATTTCAGATATGGGAGGCTCCCTCAGATTAGGTGCAAATGAAGTAATAATTCAATCACAAACAAATGCTGAAAAAATATACAATTCAACAAAAATTAACAAGCGTCACAGACACAGATATGAAATAAACAAAGAGTATATTCCAGAATTTCAGAAAAATGGATTGATATTTTCAGCTAATAGCGATGATGGAAAAAGAATGGAAATGTTGGAAATTCCATCACATAAATTCTACATAGGCGTACAATTCCACCCTGAATTCAACAGTAGACCAGGATTTCCAGAAAAAGTATTTTCAGCATTCATTAAGGCATCTTCAGAAAAATAATTTAAGAAATATAGAATTTTGTGAATTATTCAATTTTAGAAATTTTGTAAATTTTTTGCCGAGCATCACGAATAGAAACTTTCTTTTTGACATATCCTTTTTTTAATAAATGACTCAAGGCTAAACGAACAGTTCTATCAGGAAGCAATGTTTTGTTTGCTAAATCTTTTTGAGTTAATTCCCCCTCATACTCCAAAGTTTTTAGTAATAATTTAGAGCTAGGAGGCATGCTGAGTAAATCTTCAGCAAGATGAACTTTTTTTGCCAAGGCAGAAATTCCCGTAGTATCTTTTTTTAGACGAATAATTTTTGCAGGTGGGATAAACTTTGAACATTCAACAGTTTTTTTAACCTTATACCTATCCAATCCATCCAAAATAACTTCACAATGTAATCTTGCAGAAATATCATCAATTTCAATAAAGCTAGAATTAGAAACAATAATTGGTCTTCTAGTAACATCAAGAGAATTTACAGAAATTATTTCAAAGACTGCAGAATCTTGAAATAACACGGGCCCTCCAACAGACATAGAATATGCAGAAGATCCAATAGGAGTAGATATAATTATTCCATCACTATTATCATGCCAAACTTCATCGCCATTAACGCGTAACGTATGTTCCATCAACATTGCACTTTTTGATGCAAAAACAGCTACATCATTTAAAATAGGATAGACATTTTTTCCATCAATTTTAACACCGAGTCTAGGAACTTCTTCAACAGTAAAATTTTGTTTTTTTAATACATTAACAAAAGAAGAAAACTCTCGAAGTTCGATTTGAGCCAAAAATCCACTTGCTTCACCTTCATTGATACCAAGTACAGGTGAAGTAGAATCAAAAGTTCTATGGAAATAATTTCTAACTCCTTTATCACCGCCTAAAACAATTATGCAATCAGCGTGTTTGTTTTTGGATTTTGTAATGTTAAAGGATTCAATATGGGAATCATCTAATATTTTTTTAATAGTTTTTGAAGCAGTATCATGTGTTGTAGAACCATAAATTCCTATTTGCATTACGATCTAATCTCTAAATGGGGAATAAAAGAATAATGCATTAAATCGTATCAATTTTGTTAATTATGCATTGGTTGTAGGCATGATTAATTACAAAATTCTTATGTAAATCAAAATAAATGGATGTAGTATGGCAAATCCCACATGGTTAAGATCTATTTTTCACATAATTAGATCTTATACAAAAGGAATTTCTTCAAGAAGAGATTATCTGGGTTATGACGATTAAGTGATATGGCTTTCACTAGATGTGTGAAATGTGGGGAATTAAGATTTGATAAACACGTTAATCGTTGTGGAAGTTGTGGAAGTTCGGGTTATCAAGGTTAAACTAGAAGGTAATCTGGAAGGGCATACAGATTCTACTGCATGACTACCATCTTTTTGTAATCCACTTTTTAATTTAGGAATTGCCTTAAGATAATGCTCTAATAGAATATGATTCATAGCACACTACAATATCCAAGTTGATTTAAACTTTAAAAAAATAAAGTGTATCAAATTTGATACTGTTTATTGTCACCATGTTTATTTAAAAAATTATTTGTAAATATCTATTATTTTAAAATCAAACATTTTTTAATTAAAATCGTCATAAGACAGGTAACTCAAATTGAAATTATTATGGAGTAAAAGTTTATTTCAAGTTTTGTTATCCATCTGATGTTTTCAACATGCAAATGTGTTATCAGATATTAAAATTATTTGTAAATTATAATTAAAATTTGTTTAGTATTTTTTTAAATTGTTAACAAAGTAAAATCAAGCCAACTACTTACATCCTCTACGTAATGTAGCAGGTAGGCTTACACCAGTAACACGATGTGGATTTATGACAATGAATATTGTGTTGGCTTGCAATTATCTTATGGGATTATAAAATAAAAGGTTGATCTTAACATGGGTTAAAATTTGTAAGGTATTGAAATTTATCCGCCTGTCATGGAATCAAATAACACACATTCACATGAATCCCTTTGATCACAGTAATTGCATTTGCAATTACAATTTTCAAATAATGCATCACAAAACATGCAATTGGTAAATTTTAGATTTGTATCCAAAAAAATCACCTTTGGGGAATGTGTTTCTTACAATAACATTTCAAGTCAGAACATTCTTTCATCCCATCAATGTATTCGCTAAGAATCACTTTCTCCAATTCACAGAAACATACATCTGCAGGATCGTAGCATTCCACACAATAGCTCATATCAAACTATAGACATAATCAAACTTAAACTGTATTAGATTATTTCTTAATATTTAATTAATTTTAATATAAAAAATTAAACATATGGATAGATTTTAAAAATTATAATGAACAATTCTTTTATTTTATCTTAGATTATCCTTGCCCGTCTATTCCCATCAGCGTCAGGGTTGAGCGTATTTTTGGAATTTTCCGGATCTTCCAGGTTATGGTTTCGCGCAGTGCCTCAACCTGGCCCGATTCAGCTTTTGCAAGTATGTCATAAGCGCCGAATGTACCGTGAACCTCGACGACTCCGTCGATTGACTTCAGCTCCGCGATTACAAACTCCTCAGAACCAAGTTCGCAATTTATGAGAACATATGCCGTGGCCAACTAAGTTTGAACTCCATTCATGTCTAAAATTTTACTTTAAAATATTTAAGTTATTGTTGATTTTTACTAAATAATTGCAATGATTCTCAATATTTGTATAACATATAGTCTAATTAATCAAATATTTTTAAATATTTGTTTAGCATAATATTTTATGGTTATGGATGATAAAGATATTGAAATTCTGAAACATCTTTCAGTAGACGGTAGGCAATCTGCACGGCAATTATCTCACAGATTGGGCGTATCTACTGTAACAATTTTGTCTAGAATAAAAAAATTGGAAAAGGAAAACATCATCCAAGGGTATTCGGTGCGTCTTAATCACGAGTTGCTTGGATTTGACATTACAGCAATAATTGAAATTAAAACTAGCAAAGGTAAAATGTTAGAAATTGAAGATGAAATTGCAAAATATGAAAGTACTATTGCAGTTTATGATGTAACAGGTGATGCAGATATGGTAATTATTGCAAAGTTCAAAACACGTGGATTTTTGAGTGATTTTGTAAAAAAAATATCAGCCATACCTAATGTTGAAAACACGCTAACTCATCTTGTATTAAATACCATAAAAGAAGATGACAGATTAGTTGAGTAAATTGAAATAACATAGTGTGTGTACAGAAAAAAAATACAACTAAGAAAAAAAGACCAAAACATAACTTAGCACTGCATCTTAACTATCAGATTACAAGTCTCTAAAATCTACCAAATTATAAAAATATGAAGCATTATTTTCTACCATTCCTTTTTTAGGGATTTTTTGTAATCCCACATTATTAGATTCAAGTGCAGCCTGTGCTGAACCAGCTGCAAAACACAGTGCCCAGAGAAAGTCTTTTTCTTTCAACATGGTACAGGTAAATGCAGAACAAAAAATATCTCCAATGCCAGTGGTATCATGGACATGTTTATTTGGTAATTTAAGAGAATAGACTCGATTTTTTACCAATAAAGAAACATCTACTTTGTTAGTTAGTAGTACATACTCAATCCCTTTTTTTTGTAGTGCTAACATCATTTCATCGTGTGAACCACTGACAAGATTTTGGCCCTCTTCAGGATTAATTTTAATTGCGTTTACATTAGACAGGTCAAGATCAGTTTTTTTTAAAATAACATTATTGTTAGAATCCTTTTGCCGTAAAAAGCCCTGAGGATCAACAAATAAAAAATTAGAATCAGATTTAATTTTTTTGAAAACATCATCAGAGATTTCATGAAAAATTGGACTAACAATATGACCATCAGCATCAAGATCAGAATATTCAATTGGAATACATTCATTTTCAAGTTTCAAAGTTCTGTCAGAGCCAGAAATAGATATAGAAAATTTAGTGGTATTTTTTTCAGATTCAGAATTTATTAACTTTATTTTATGTTCAGTGAGATACTGTTTTGGAAAATCAGAACCAAATTTTGTAAAAAGATTTACATCAAATTTGAACTCACGCGCCATAATTCCACAATAAGAGGCAGCTCCTCCAATTTGCTCATAAGAATTACCGTCAATGGAAATAGTGTCAAGGGCACAATGTGAAAAAATAGATAATTTCATGGTTTAATTTTTAAATTTAGTAAATTTAGTTTTTTCCATCGTTTTCATTAAAACAGTCAGAACAGAGAATTTTACCTTTTGAAATAACTAATTCTATACCGGATCTAAAACAACCATGACATAATCCTTTCAACCTTATCAAAATTATTTAGTTAAACTAGGATTAAAGGATAAATCATTTTGTCCGTAATTTTAGGTGTAAAATTATCAATTTTTTTAAATTACCCGCAAGAATATAAGGAGGCAAAATGGCTGAAATTTATGCCACTTAAACGTGCAAGTAGAGGTCGTACAAAGGGAGGAAAAGGATCTTCAGGTACAGTACAATGTACAAACTGTGGACAAACCGTTCCAAAAGATAAGGCCAAAAAAGTTACATCAAGATTAAATTTAGTAGAACATACTTTAGCTAAAGAATTACGAGCACAAGGCGCATACATCGCATCACCCACTGTTTTGAAACATTATTGTATATCTTGTGCAGTTCATTTCAAGATTATCAAAGTAAGATCAGAAGAGAGTAGAAGAAAACGCGGTAAACTTCGCGGTTAATTTTCATTCCCTACCATTTAGCTAGTTTTGGTCAATTATGACATAACGCTTAGTCTCAAGATTTTTTCCTTAACGGAGTAATTTCATTTTCTATTTTTTCTTCTTGGATTTCTTCTTGGTGTTATTCACGGGCTTTTGATTCTTCTTTAATGCAGTAATTTCATGTTCTAATTTTCCAACTAACTTAGATGTGATTAAAGCAATCATGCTCATTATGCCCTCTCGAAGTTTTAGAATGGACGTTAGAATGAGGATATTATCATCATGGGATTCTTCTTTTGTTGTGAGTTTACCAGTCTTTTCATAATATTTCATGTAGATAGTAACCACTTGTTTGATTTCCATATTTGACATCTCAAATTTACTATCACTTAATTTCAAAGATAGTTCCTGAAAATCAGCTATCAGTTTGTCAATAGATGGTTTATCAATTTTGAAATCCTCAGGGAAATCCAACTCAAAAGAGGCCATCTACAATCTTGCCTTTTCATCAGCGATTAGTTTGTTTACTTTTTCCATCTTCTCACCCCACCACCAAAATCTTCCTGATTCAACACGAACTCCGTCTTTGAAGATTTTTGTTTTGATTTGTGTTTTGAATATACAATAATTTGCAGGGCTCAATTCAATTTCTTTGTGTTCGGCTAAAACGTGTTCTTTAATTCTTGACATTAATTCTTCTTCGTCATCTGATGATGCGGACCAAGTACAATCTTTCTCAGCATCTTTACAGCTAATTGATTTTGTCATAATCCTTTGATTTTTCATGACTACATCAAGCCACTTTTTTTGAATCCTAATCTTTCTGACCTCATTTTAGGCCTTACCCGCTTTTGTGGCGGTGCAGCTTCTTTGATTAGGGATTTGATACCTGCAATGTTTTTAGGATTCAGTTCAATTTCTTTGTGTTCGGCTAAAACGTGTTCTTTAACCATTGACATTAATGCCTCTTCACTTTCATGTGTGGCTGACCAAGTACAATCTTTGCCTGCGTCTTTACAACTAATTGATTTTGTCATAATTATGTAATTTTTTATGATTATTTATTCTAGTATTCATCTAAGACATATTCAATACTTGATTTGGGCATATGAAACTAAATTATTTCAATTCTTCCAAGTCCTGAGATTTGTTTGAACAATCTAAACAAATAGAGTATGTTTGATCCCCTTGGGCATATTCTAAAATAACTTCTTCTTGTGATTTTTTATCATCTTTTGCTCTACCCATTGCCATAAAGAAATCAAGAATGCATTCAGCGCATATTAAATTATCATCTTGATTATGTCTAGTTGGTTTTATTCCCAACTCTTGAACGTGATTGCAAGTTTGGACAATTTTATGACCTTTCAAAGATTCATTCGTTTCATGCTCCTTTTCCATATCTGCGCTACGTCTTGCCATATCTATTCCATAATCCATATTTTATAAAAGTGAAATTATTTTATTTTTAGAAATGACGTTGTCTCATAAAATGACGATTTTACGTCATAATCTACCAAAAGAGGACTATTGTTCTTTAATATTTTTTGTAGTAAAAATCATTCTTTGAATTAATGTAATTCCTGCAATTATGATCACGATAATTACAGCATAATCCATGAAACCAATGATACCAACTATTGCAATTACCAAAAGTCTTTCAGCCCTCTCACCAATTCCAATACCCTGAAGTTTTATGTTAATTAAATCTGATTTTGCTCGAGCATAACTAACTAACAACGATAAAGTTATTGCAAGTAATACAATATAGGGTTCGGCATACCCACCAACCAAAATTCCTAAAAATATCGCAACCTCAGAAATTTTATCAAACATGGAATCAAGGTATTCACCTTTTTTGGAAGTCTTTCCAGTTACACGTGCAACTTGACCATCAACCATATCAAAAAATCCAGAAACAAGTAACAAAATACCACCAATAATTAATCCAAATTCAACACCCATTCCATAAACAACAGCAGCAGATAGCGCGATGATAAGACCAACTACAGTCCAAAAGTTAGGAGAAAGTCCAGTTGCGGCAAATACTTTGCCTACTTTTTCCAATGCAGGTCGAAGAGTACCTCTTAAATTATTTAACACAAAATATACCCAAAATACCATCTAATAAAGTAGATTGGCACAACCTGTCCGGTCTAACTTCCAAATTCAGCACGGGTTTTAGAAGTATTGACTAAATCAGGTTAGAAATTATTAATTTATTAACGCTTTAATTTTATCCGGATTAATTGAATTTATTCAAAAAAAAACCTAAAGAT